>JGI1358J11329_10002942_pt1 | contig 12873 bp, 15 predicted proteins | sample Subgroupgradi54m_FD_11329 | JGI IMG/M metagenome (IMG submission 11329)
GCACAATGGCTTCCTTTTCGCACCCTTCCATTTTCTGCCATGCTCCCATTGTACCCGTCTTTTGCCCTGCAGCAAGCTGTCAGGGAAAGGTCTTCATTCTACTGCGGAAAAAAAATAAGACAAGGGCTTAAAAAAACAGGGCGACCCTGATGGGTCGCCCTAAATAAAAGACGTTCGTCCCGACGCTTCGGTCGGGACTCCGCAAGTCAGGTGCTCATTTAATACATCCCTCCCATACCGCCGCCCGGCATACCACCCGGCATGGCCGAGGCCTTTTCCTTTTCCGGAATATCGGTGACCAGACACTCGGTTGTCAGCAGCAGGCCGGCAATACTGGCGGCATGCTGTAACGCGGTGCGGGTGACCTTGGTGGGATCCATGACGCCGGACTTGAACATATCGGTGTACTCGTCCTTCTCGAAATCATACCCGATGCTGTTGTCCTTCTCGGCTTTAAGACGCTCAACGATGACAGAGCCTTCCAAACCGGCGTTGAACGCCAGTTGGCGCACCGGAGATTCNAGGGCGCGNAGGACNATCTCGGAGCCGGTCTTTTCATCGCCCGTAAGGTCCATNTCAGCGATGTCCTTGAGGGTGCGCAGCAGCGCCACACCGCCGCCGGGAACAATGCCCTCTTCGACGGCCGCGCGGGTCGCGTGCAGGGCGTCCTCGACGCGGGCCTTCTTTTCCTTCATTTCGCTTTCGGTCGCGGCGCCCACATTGATGATGGCCACCCCGCCGGAAAGTTTGGCCAGGCGTTCCTGCAGTTTTTCCTTGTCATAGGAAGAGTCAGTGCTGTCGATCTGGTTCTTGATCTGTGCGATGCGGCCCTTGATGTCGGCCTGTTTGCCCTGACCTTCGACGATGGTGGTCGTGTCCTTGTCAATCTTGATCTTCTTGGCGCGGCCCAGGTCCGGCAGGTCAACATTTTCAAGCTTGAGACCCAGGTCCTCGGTGATGGCCTGCCCGCCGGTCAATACCGCGATGTCTTTGAGCATTTCCTTGCGGCGGTCGCCGTAACCCGGGGCCTTCACGGCCACGCAATGCAGGGTGCCGCGCATTTTATTGACAACCAAAGTCGCCAGCGCTTCCCCTTCCACTTCTTCGCAAATGATGACCAGCGGACGGCCGCCCTTGGCGACTTTTTCCAGGACCGGCAGAATGTCCTTGATGCTGGAGATCTTCTTTTCATACAGCAGGATCAGCGCGTCTTCCAGTTCACACACCATTTTCTCCATATCGGTGGAAAAATAGGGCGAAAGATAACCCTGGTCGAACTGCATGCCCTCGACGATCTTGAGTTCCGTGTTGATGGTCTTGCTTTCCTCGACGGTGATGACGCCGTCCTTACCCACCTTCTCAAAGGCCTCGGCGATCTTCTTGCCGATGACGCTGTCGCTGTTGGCGGCGATGCTGGCCACCTGCTCGACTTCCTTGGAATTCTTGAGGTCTATCTTTTTGGAAAGTTTTTCCAATTTGGCAACGGCTTTGGCGACCGCCTTGTCGATGCCGCGCTTGAGGGCCATGGGATTGGCGCCCGCGGTGACGTTCTTTAACCCCTCGCGGTAAATGGCCTCGGCCAGAACGGTCGCGGTGGTGGTGCCGTCACCGGCAATGTCGGAAGTTTTTTCCGCCACTTCCTTGACCATCTGGGCACCCATGTTCTCAAAGGGGTCTTCCAGTTCGATCTCTTTGGCCACCGACACGCCGTCCTTGGTCACGGTCGGGGAACCGAATTTCTTGTCCAAAACCACGTTGCGGCCTTTGGGGCCCAGCGTGATCTTGACCGCGCGGGACAATTGTTCAACCCCGCGCAAAACCTTGCGACGAGCTTCGTCGTCGAATAATAATTGCTTGGCCATTTTAAAATCCTCCGTGAGTTTGTAAAATTATTTTACGATCGCAAAAATGTCCTCTTCCTTCATGATCAATAACTCTTCACCGTCCTTGGTCGTGATCTCGGTGCCGCTGTATTTGCCATAGAGAACGCGGTCGCCCACCTTGACTTCCGGGCTGCGGACTTCTCCGCTGTCTAAAATTTTGCCTTTGCCCACCGCAACGACCTTGCCTTCCTGGGGTTTTTCCTTGGCCGTATCCGGTAAGACAATGCCGCCCTTGGTGACTTCCTGGGCTTCCAAGGCCTTGACCACAATACGGTCTGCTAACGGTTGAATCGCCATAAACTCCTCCTTATTAGTTGATCCACAAATTTTGTGCTTAGCACTAATTATCGTAGAGTGCTAATATACCTAAATCAAAAATTTTGTCAAGAAATTTTTAAAGAGAGGCGAGAAGAGCCATGCCTTTGAAGACCAAATCCTCGTCGATAATGCGGACCTTTGGGGAGACAAATTTTTTCATGAGATGGGTGTGGCCGCCGGTCATGACCACATGAGGGCGAGGCGACCTCGCGCCTACACGCCGGCTTAACAAATCAACCATCCCCTGACACAAGACGCCATAACCGTAAAAAAGGCCGCTCAACATGCTTTCTTCGGTGGTTTTCCCTATAATGTCTCCGGGCGCCTTAAGGACGATTTTAGGCAAAAGCGCGGTCTTTAAGAACAAAGATTCGGCGGACAAACGCAGGCCCGGCACAATGGCCCCTCCCAAATACTCTCCCCTGGCTGAAACCACGTCAAAGGTAATGGCTGTCCCCAGATCAATGACGATGAGCGGCTGACCATACAAACGTAAAGCCGCGTAGGCACCGACCAAACGGTCCTGGCCTACCTGTTTGGGATTTTTATACCGGTTTTTGATGGGAACGATCACATCACGCCCAACCACTTTTGGTTTAAAACCCATTGATTTTATTAGAGTTTGCTCCACAACTGTCAATATTTTCGGGACAACGCTGCAAAGAACCCCCCGGTTGAAAATATAGCCCTTTTTATGGAAAATTGCCAAGGCCTTGTTCAAACGCAAAACCAAAACCCCTGGGTCATCGCTTGTGTCCATGCGTTGAATGGCCGTAACCTTGCCCTTATGGACGCCAGCCAAGGCAATGGTCGTATTACCGATATCAATGGCTAAAAGCATTTTTGTCATACTCCTTGATCTGATCGCGGATCCGGGCAGCTTTCTCGAATTCCAGGTTACGGGCGGCTGATTCCATCTGCCGCTCAAGTTCCTGGACATACCGGCCTGTTGCGTATTCTTCCTCTGTTTGGCCGGCAGCGGCCATGACCATTGCTTCTGCCTCGGCCCATTGTTCAATGCCCTGGTTGATCGCCTTGACCACACTCGCAGGCGTGATGCCGTGGCGGACGTTAAAATCCATCTGAATTTTTCGCCGGCGTCCACATTCAGCGATCATCCCTTTCATGGCCGCGGAAACAGTATCGGCATACATCACCACTTCCCCGTTGATGTTGCGCGCGGCGCGCCCCGCGGTCTGAATGAGCGAGGTCTGCGAACGCAAGAACCCCTGCTTGTCCGCGTCGAAGATCGCCACTAAAGATACCTCCGGCAGATCGAGCCCCTCGCGCAAAAGGTTGACGCCCACCAGACAATCAAATTTCTTAAGCCGCAAGTCCTGCAAAATTTTAGTGCGGTCAATGGTCTCAATGTCCGAATGCAGATATTTCACCGCGAGCCCCGCTTCCTCCAGATACGCGCACAGGTCCTCGGCCATGCGTTTGGTCAAGGTCGTCACCAGCACGCGCTCGCCGCGTTGGGCGCGCGTTCGGCATTCGCGGACCAGGTCATCCACCTGGCCTTGTGTCGGCCGCACGACAATGGGCGGGTCCACGATCCCCGTCGGACGGATGACCTGCTCCACCGTCCTTCCCAGCGCTTGCTGGCGCTCGTACGACCCGGGGGTGGCGGACACGTAAATACGCTGACCTATCATACTCTGCAGTTCGTGAAATTTCAAAGGCCTGTTGTCCAAACACGACGGCAAACGGAATCCGTGGGCCACCAGCATTTCCTTACGGGCACGGTCCCCCTCATACATCCCACCCAGCTGGGGAACAGTGACATGGCTTTCATCAATGACCGTTAAAAAATCCTTGGGAAAATAATCGATCAGGCAAAACGGCCTGGAGCCCGGCGGACGGCCGGAAAGGACCCGCGAATAATTCTCAATGCCCTTGCACATTCCCATTTCTTTGAGCATTTCCATGTCGTAACGGGTGCGCGTGTCAAGACGCTGGGCTTCCAGGAGTTTGCCCTGGCTTTTAAGTTCTTCCAGACGCGTTTTTAACTCCTCTTCGATGTCCGCCAGCGCTTGTTCCAAACGCGGCAAGGACACCAGAAAATGTTTGGCCGGGTAAACGGCGGCGGCATCCAACTCGGCAATGACATGACCGGAAACCGGATCGATCTGGCGTATCTTTTCGATATCGTCGTCTAGAAATTCGAACCTCAAGGCATCCTGCCGGTAAGCCGGATAGACTTCCACCACGTCCCCGCGCACGCGCAGGTGTCCGCGCGTGAATTCATAGTCGTTGCGTTCATATTGAATGCCGATCAATTGCTCCAGCACCTGGTCACGGTCAATGCGCTGGCCCTTGGTAAGACAGACCATGTGATTCTGGTAATCTTCCGGTGAGCCAAGGTTATAAATGCAGGAAACGCTGGCCACAATGATCACATCCCGGCGGGACATGAGCGAAGTCGTGGCTGCCAGACGCAGACGGTCAAGACGGTCATTGATGGACGAATCTTTTTCGATATAAACGTCGGTTTGCGGGATGTAGGCCTCGGGCTGGTAATAATCGTAATAACTGACGAAATACTCAACGGCATTGCGCGGGAAGAACTCTTTGAATTCGCCGTACAACTGGGCCGCCAGGGTCTTGTTGTGGGAAATGACCAAAATAGGACGCTGGACTTCGTGGATGACGTTGGCGATCGTGAACGTTTTGCCCGAACCGGTCACGCCCAAAAGCACCTGGGCCTGCCTGTTCTCTTGAAGACCCCGGACCAGGGCCGCGGCCGCCTTGCGCTGCTCCTCGACCGGTTCAAAAGGACTTTTGAGCTCAAAACGGCCCATTAACAGACCTTGCCATGCTTGTAGGGACGGTTTTTGTTCGCTTCACTTTTCTTTTTTTGATGATCTCGCTTTGAATGTCCACGCCCAGCCCTTCGCACAGGTCAAAAAGCCGGATGAAGGTGTCGGCCAATTCTTCGCGGAAATTCGCGTCGTCCTGCTTGCGGTGGGCTTCCATGGCCTCGGCCAATTCGGTGACAATGAGCATCAACGCCTCGCCCACGTTGCGTTCCTTGTCCCAAAACCCTTTTTCTTTGGCGATGGCGTGACACGTTTGGCCCCATTCCTTGAGCGTTAAATTGGCGTCCATGGGTTCTCCTGTGTTATGGGTTCTTTTCTAAAAACTCCGCCATGTCCCCGGGCAAGGACGAGGCGACGGCCTGCGTTTTTCCCGTCGACAATGACGGCCACTCCAGACGCGCGGCGTGAAGCGCCGTGCGCCTGAAACGCAAAACGAAATCCTTGCGGAACGCATACTGGTCCTCGCCGACCAACGGATGACCGATTTCGGCAAAATGAATGCGGATCTGGTTGGTGCGTCCGGTCACCGGCTGCACGTCCACAACGGTAAAATCGTTATGATAATCCACGACGCAATAACGGGTCAACGCGCCAACGGCCGGCGCGGATGGTTTGTAACGATCCTTGACGGGAACCCGGATGTCCCCTTTCGCCGGATGGATACGGCCGTGGACAAAAGCGATATAATCCTTCCTCACGCGTCTTTCCTTGAACAGGGCCATGAGCTTATGCTGATTATTTTTGCCCTTGGCAAAAAGGATAACGCCGGACGTATCACGGTCAAGCCGGTGCGCGGGATGCAAATTCATCTGGGGAAATTGACGCTTAGCCAGCGCAACGAGGGTGCGGCTTTCCCCTCGGGGGGTCGGGACCACCAAAAGCCCGGGCGGCTTGTCAAAAACGACGCAATCCCCATCTTCGAACAAGACAGGGATCACACGCTCAGCCGTTGGGTGCATCATCATGAGGTAATTTATCGGCCACGAACCGCGCGATGGCCGCGCTGTCGCGGGGTTTGATATCGCTAAAAAAGATCGCGGTGTCAAAACGGTCCCCTTGCGGCGTTGATCCCGCGCGCACCACCACCCCCTCGCAATCAATGCGTTTGGAAACGGTCTTTGTGCCCCAACGCAAGGGTAACAGCAAATGGACCTTCAGCTTCGTCATCGGGGCCAGGTGCTTGCTGACCTGGCAAAAGGCGCCGGAACAGCTGATGTTCCTGGTCTCGGTGACAATGTCAAAATCGCCGCTTGATATTTTGACCGGAACGGCATGTTCCAGACGCGCGTGCCGCCGGCGTTCAGGTCCTATCGGGTATGGGGATGACACATTTACTCCTTGGGGGTCTCGGCAGATGTTTCGGGTGGGACCTGGGCGGACGCGGCCTTGGCTTGAGCGGGCAACACCTGCCTGCCGGCAGGCAGGGCTTTAGCTTCAGATTGAACTTTCTTGAAACAATTGCTGTTGCAATAATACGCGCCGTTACGGTAAAAACGCCTTGCCCTTTTCAGGGGTTTCTTGCACGACGGGCAATTCTTCACTTCTTCAGCAACAACGGCTTTCGCTTCTTCGGCCATACTTCCAATGCTCCTTTCAAAATACTGCTCTATGCGATGGTGAACCGATGGGAGGAAACGTAGCTGCGCAGGGCGGGGCCTGTATCCTGGTCGACGATAAACTCGATCCCGACATCATAGCGGTCGCTCTGGGGGACCTCCCGAACCCAGACCACCCTGCCTTGGGCGGGCAGAACACGCGCGGGATCAGACACATGGATATTCAGACGGACGATGGTGTTGAGCGGGATGAATTCCTGGACGCTTAAACGCAAGCCCCCTTCGCTGATATTACCGGACAAACTGCCGGATAAAGGGGCTTCTCCCATTTGATACCCGACACTTTCCTTGAACGGAAAACGGGGGTATTGCCTGTTATTCATCATGATTTAAGTATAGCATAATCCCTGACGGACACAATAGAAAATGGGCAGAAAAAACGTCCCGCTGTTGGCGGGACGTTGAGCTGTTCTGATGAAAGCAACAGCTGGCGTGATTATTTATAGATAGGAAACGTCGCAATGTCCAGGACGCCGCCTACCATTTTCCTGACCATATAAAAGCTGCCTTTGAGCAGCCCGGCTGGCAAAGAAAACGGCAAAAACGACCCGTCCTTGGCTTCAGCCATGGCATGGTCTTTGATCTCCAGCGGAGACGTAACCACGGCAGTTATGCCGTCTTTGAGCTTCTCCACAGGTTTGGGATAAGCGAATGACGGTACGGCAAAAACAACTGCAAAAACTACGGCAATGAAGAATGATAGCATGTGTCTCATAGGTCCCTCCTTTTTTAAGGAATTCCCCTGTGAATTCCTCTACTTAGAGTATGACACACGGCCATGGCATATGCCACCTTCTGGAGGGTAAATCAAGAAAACGTTTTCTGATCTGGTTATTTCTTAACTGGTTCCTGCTTGAGCCCTTCAAACGGCGACGTCACAATGTCCACAAGACCCGTCACGATGTTCTTGCCCATATAAAAGACGCCTTTGAGAAAACCGCCGGCGAACGCGAATGGGTAGAACTTGGCGTTCTTGGTCTCTGCCATAAGGTGATCGGAAACTTGCGCCGGAGACGTGACCACGCTTTTTAGCCCGCTTTTGAATTTCTCAACCCGCGAACCGGCGAACGATGGCACGGCAAAAGCGATCAAAACAACTGCGGCGATCAAAAATGATAACGTGCGTTTCATAACACGCCTCCTTGTTAAGGGTCCCTCAATGGGCCCCATCACCACTCCAGCGCGCCGCCGGTCTGGTATTCGGTCACGCGGGTCTCAAAAAAATTCTTCTCTTTCTTGAGGTCAATGACCTCGCTCATCCACGGGAACGGATTGCTGGAATTGTACTGGCGCGGCAGGTGCAATTTTTCCAGGCGTCGGTCGGCAATGTACTGCACGTATTCCCGCATCAGCCCGACATTCAAACCCAGGACCCCGCGCGGCAGGCATTCCCGGGCATAATTGACTTCCAGTTCCACGGCGCGCTTGATGCGCGTGATCAGATCATCCGTGAATTGGGCGGTCCAGCAATGCGGGTTTTCCTCAATGATGGTGTTGATCAACTGAATACCGAAATTCATGTGAATGCTCTCATCGCGCAGGATATACTGGATCTGTTCGCAGGCGCCGGGCATGCGGTTCTGGCGGCCGAAAGACAGCATGGTCACGAAACCGCTGTAAAAAAAAATGCCTTCGGTCACCACGTAAAAAGCCGCCAGATTATCGATGAATTTCTGCAGACCCTCTTTGGTGGCCAGATCCACGTTCTGGTCGATGATCCCGTCGGTACAACTCATCGAAAATTCGTCTTTTTCATAAATGGCCTGGTTCTCGCGGTACATGTTGAAAATTTCCGCTTCATCCAAAGACAAAGATTCGACGATGTATTGGAAGGCGTGAACGTGGATGGCTTCCTCGAACGCCTGGCGCAGCAAATACTGGCGGCATTCGGGATTATCCACCATCTTGTAAATGGACAGGACGATATTGTTGCCGACCAGGGTCTCTGCCGTCGAGAAGAAGCCCAGATTGTGCTTGATGACATGGCGCTCATCCGGGGTGAAAGCCTTGGGGTTCTTCCACTGCTCAATGTCCCTTTGCATGGAAACTTCGGTGGGCATCCAGTGATTGGCGCAGCCATCCAGATAAAAATGCCAGGCCCATTTGTATTTGATGGGGACCAACTGGTTGACGTCCACCGTGCGGCTGTTGAGGATGATCCGCTTATTGTCGGCTGAAACACGCTCGCGGGTCATGCGGATACCGCCGGCGCATTCAGGGGTATTGGGGTTCATTGGCATGCCTCACAATCCTGAACAGGTCCAGCGGTGGTAGTTTTGGCCGCGGCGTCCACGACATGCCCCTGATCGTCGCGCGGACGCTGGCCGACCATATCATTGTATTTGGCCGCGTCCAAGGTGCTTTTCTCGATGCGGGTCGCACCCATGGAACGCAAATAATACGTCGTCTTAAGGCCTTTTTCCCAGGCGAACATGTACATGTCGCTGATCTTCTTGCCGCTGGGTTTGACCTGGTAAAGGTTCAAGGACTGGCCCATGTCGATCCATTTCTGCCGGCGGCTGGCCGCCTCCACCATCCATTCGTAATCCACCTCAAAAGCGGTGGAATATTTGGCCTTCAAAGCAGCCGGGACGCGGGGAATTTCCTGCACGCTGCCGTCGAAATATTTGATGTCATCGATCATTTCCTGGTCCCAGATCCCCAGTTTCTTGAGATCCTCAACCAGATACTCATTGATGACCGTAAATTCGCCCGACAGATTGCTTTTAACGAACACATTTTTGTACACGGGCTCGATGGACGCGGTCACACCGGTGATATTGCCGATGGTCGCTGTCGGGGCAATGGCCATGACCAGACTGTTGCGCATGCCGTGGGCCTTGATCGCGTCGCGCACCGGCTGCCAATCCATGCGCTGGGTGCGGTCTACGTCCAGATAACCGCCGCGCTCCTGGGCCAGCAATTCCAAGGTGTCCATGGGCAAATACCCGCGGTCCCATTTGGAACCTTTGTAGGTCGAATACGCGCCGCGCTCCTGGGCCAAGGCCGTCGAAGCCAGAATGGCATAATAGGAAACAGCCTCCATGCTGGCATCGGCAAACTCGATCGCTTGCGTGGACGCGTAACTCAAATTCTGATGATAAAGCGCGTCCTGGAAACCCATGATCCCAAGGCCCACCGGACGATGGCGCTGATTGGCGTTGCGGGCTTCCGGCGTCGGATAATAGTTGATGTCAATGACATTGTCCAGCATGCGCACGGCCGTGGTCACCGTTTCCTGGAGTTTTTTGCGATCAATGCCCTGGGCCGTGACGTGCACGCTTAAGTTGACGGACCCCAGATTGCAAACAGCTGTTTCTTCTTTCGACGTGTTCAACAGGATCTCGGTGCACAAATTGGAACTGTGCACGACACCCACGTGGTCCTGCGGGGAGCGTATGTTGGAAGGGTCTTTCCAGGTGATCCACGGATGGCCGGTCTCAAAAAGCATGTTGAGCATCTTGCGCCACAATTGCACGGCCGACACCACCTTAAAATATTTGATCTTGCCCTGGCGGGCCATGTCTTCATATTCTTCGTAGCGTTTCTCGAAGGCCTGACCGTACATGTGGTGCAAATCCGGCGCTTCAGAAGGGGTCAGCAAGGTCCAATCCGCGTTGGCTTTGACCCTTTTCATAAAAAGATCGGGGATCCAGCTGGCGGTGTGCATGTCGTGGGTGCGGCGCCTGTCATCTCCGGTGTTCTTGCGCAGTTCAAAAAAATCTTCGATGTCCAGATGCCACACTTCCAGATACGCGCACATGGCGCCCTGGCGTTTGCCGCCCTGATTGACCGCCAAAGCCGTGTCATTGGCCACTTTCAAAAACGGGATGACCCCCTGGCTTTTGCCGTTGGTGCCCTTGATGCGCGAACCCATGGCGCGCACGCTGGTCCAGTCGTTGCCCAGGCCGCCGCTCCATTTGGACAAAAGCGCGTCGTCCTGGATGCATTTAAAAATATGTTCAAGATCATCCTCAATGGTGGTCAAAAAACAGGAGGACAATTGCGGATGGCGGCTGCCGGAATTGAACAGCGTCGGAGTGGAAGACGTGAAACACAACGTGGACAGGATATTGTAGAATTCCACGGCCCGCGCATTTCTCCGCTGGCCTTCATTGACCGCCAGCCCCATGGCCACGCGCATCCAGAATACCTGCGGCAGCTCCATGCGCCTGTCCTGCCAGTGGATGAAGTAACGGTCATACAGGGTCTGCAGGCCCATATAACGAAAAATAAGGTCCCGCTCGGGCATGATGTTCCTGCCCAGGAATTTCAGGTCAAATTGCTTTAAGTCCGGCGTCAATAATTCCCACTGCACGGCCTGATGGATGTATCGGACGAAATATTCCGGATACTCGGCGCGCATGCGCTCAAAAGACGCCTCATACCCCAGGGCCTCGTGATATTCCATCAACAACAATAAACGGGCCGCCACAAAAGAATAATTCGGCTCTTTTTCGATGAAGGCGCGCGCGGCCATGATATTGGCCAGGGCCATTTGCCGCTCGGTCATGCCGTTGTAATAATTCTTGACCGCTTCCTTGAACAAAATATCAGCGGAAACATCCGCCAACCCTTTGCAACAGGTCTCGAACTTGAAACGCACCTCGTCCAGGTCAATGGGGCGATCTTCGGCTTTGTCGTTTTTAATGACAAGATTTTTGGCCCACTCAATATTTTCTTCCGCCTGGACCAGGACACTGCGCCGGCTCTTGGCGCGTTCTTCCCTATATATGATGTAACGCTTGGCCACCTCATGATAACCAGCGGCCATGATCACCTTCTCGACAATGTCCTGGATCTCTTCGATCTGGATCGCTTTGCCATCCGGCCAGCGGGTGCGGATCTCCCCCACGACCTTTTCACTCAATTCATGCGCTTTTTCCACCAGGATCTCATTATAAACGCACTGATTATGGGCCATGAGCGCCTTGGCGATGGCCAGCGTGACTTTCTCCTGCTTGAAAGACACCACCTTGCCGGCGCGCTTGATGACGGAATACAGTTCGAACAATTGCCGGCGCGCGGCATGATGGCGGCGGTAACTGGCATAACGCTCCGCCACTTCTTTAAAACCGTTCTCATACAATTGCCGGATGACCTCATCCTGGATCTCTTCCACCGTCAAAAAGGCCTTATGGGACCCGCGTTCACGCAAAACAGCTATCACGCAGTCCGCCGCCTTTTTGGCATCCGCCAGGATCTGTCCGGTCAGTTCTGATTCGCGCGGCAAACCGGCCTGTTCCTTGAACGCATTGGCCACCGCGTGCGCAATGCGCAGGGCAATGAACTCAATGATCTGGCCGTTGCGTTTTTGGACTTTGATGTCGCAGGTGGTCGTGGTTGCGGCGGACATGAGATGGGTCTCCTTAAGTCAATAAACGATCAAAAACACTATATATATGCCTGAAATGCAAAAACAACACTACATATAGTAGGTAACAAAAACAGCCAAGTCAAACTTTTTTTAGGATTTTTTGACCGCGTTATAACGTTTTTCCGCTTCCTGCCAGTTGACCACGTTCCAGAATGCCGCGATGTAATCGGGCCGGCGGTTCTGATAATTGAGGTAATAGGCATGCTCCCAGACGTCAATGCCAAGGACCGGGACCTTGCCTTCCATGACCGGGCTGTCCTGATTGGCGCTTGAGGATATTTCCAGTTTTCCGTCTTTGGTAACGGACAGCCACGCCCAGCCGGATCCGAAACGGGTCGCCGCAGCCTGGCCGAATTTTTCCTTGAACGCGTCGAAAGAACCAAAACTTTGGTTGATGGCTGCCGCTACTTTACCTGCGGGAGCGCCGCCGGCTTTGGGGCCGATGATGGTCCAGAAAAAAGTATGGTTGGCATGACCGCCGCCGTTATTGCCAGGTCTGCCTTTCCTTTGATGGCATTGTTCACGTTATTGATATAAGCCTGATGATGTTTGGTGTGATGGATCTCCATGGTGCGGCTATCGATGTGCGGCTCCAAAGCATTGTAAGGATAAGTCAAAGCGGGTAATGTGTAAGCCATAAGACACCTCCTTTAAATTATAAAGAACGGACGGCCTTCAAGACCGCCTCGTAATCGGGTTCGCTCGCCACCTCCTTGACCAGCTGCACATAACGGACCTTGCCGGTCGTATCAACGACAAAAATGGCGCGGGCCAAAAGATTGAGCCCTTTAAGAAGGACGCCGTAGATCTCGCCGAAATTGCCGCGGTAATCCGACAGGGTCTTGACCGCCGTTGCCCCG
>JGI1358J11329_10002945_pt1 | contig 12867 bp, 11 predicted proteins | sample Subgroupgradi54m_FD_11329 | JGI IMG/M metagenome (IMG submission 11329)
ACCATTGCATCACCGCACGTCCTTGCCACGATATCTGCGCAACCAAAACGCATGACTTCATGGGTATCCTTTTTTGAAACATTATGGACAAAGCTCCTTCGGAAATTTGGTATTGGGTCTTGACAACATTTTAGCAACATGGTTATATAGAATTTAGTTTTATTGCCCAGCTGACCAACTGGGAGTTTTCTTTTATCTTTCCTATGCTTGCCCACAGTATTAATCCATGCAAACCAAGCAATACTCCACAAGAACTATCTCACAACAACTGCTGGACGACATTAGAACTTCCCTACAAAATCTGGAATACGGATCTTTGGAAATCTATGTGGTAGAAGGAGAAGTAACGCAAATTAGTAAACGACAAATTAAAAAAACGAACACAATCAATTCGCAGAAAAAACGATAGTTAGGCGCTGACCGCAACCGGAGGCACCTCAATCCCGAAAGGGAGGAGGTGCTCTTTTTATTTCAAGACGGCAAAAACCATAGCGGAAACCCGAGGTGTGTATAGGCCCACACCTCTAAGGTGTGAAGTTAACGTACAAGTGAATTTATTTTGAAAGGAGGTGAAAATAAAATGATAAAAAAATTAGCAGCAGTGGGAGTGGGAGCAGCAATGTTTCTTGCTACCGCAGTACCGGTTTTCGCGTTGGATATTTTCAACTGGGCAGACGTGACCAATGAAGTTAACACATCTGCAAACACCGGTGGCAACACGATCAATAGCTGGTGGGGTGGTCTATTTAACAACTCCATTCATACTGGAGCGGCAGGCGCAGGGTCACAGGTCAACAACGTTGTCAATACAAATACGGTAAAAAGTCCCTGTGGATGTCTAGGTGAAACAATCATAACCAATGGCGCAGGGGTGTTAAACATGGTCAACACGTCAGCCAACACTGGTGAAAACGTCATTAATACGTGGAACGACAATGAAAGTTTATTGGGTATCAACTCAATCACAACTGGCCCGGCTCTTAGCCAAGCAGCAGTGACTAACATCGTCAACACGAACACGGTCGGGTTCTAATTCTTTCTCGTCCTAGGGAGGGGCGTCATGTGCCTCTCCCTGGGGCAGAAGGCGTAATAAAAATAAACAAATCTACAATTTACTAATGAAAAAAATACTAGCAATCGTCGTAAGTTTGCTTCTGATTACCTTCTCCAGCTTTCCCTTAGAGATGGTGCGGGCGGTTTCGTCTGCATCGGCTGATCCCAATATCAAAGTGACGGTTGCGCCCAGTCAAACCCAAGACCACGCGATCCTTCTTTCCATAAACGGAATGTCGGCGAAAGTAAAAACCATTGACTATACCCTCACATACGATAGCGGGGGAGGAGTAAAAGGCGTCAAATCAAGCGGCGTGGACGCAAACGGACTCGATCAGTTCACCCGAGATATTTATTTAGGAGCGTGTTCTAAAAATGTCTGTACGCCGGACCCCGACGTCCATAAGGGAACGATCACGGTAGACTTTAGCAATAACGATGGAACCACAAGTGAACTAAACGGCGAATTTTCTGTGGGTGCGTCTACCACTATCCAAAATCAGGCAACGGTTGCCACCACCGTTTCTTCTACTGCTTCTTCCGGCGGCAATCTGGCTTCATCAAGTGGCGAGATAGCAACTCCTTCTGCTACTCCAACTGCTCCGCCAACTGCCAGTCCGTCGGCAACCGTGGCAACGGGCAATGGCGTGTCGCTTACCCAAGGAGAAAACTCCGTCAATACGACGAGTGTAAATGCCCAAGTACTTCGTCAAACGCTCAACATCTACATTCCTCAAACGAGTAATGTGAATCTTACGCTTCCTATTAGTGATGTGCTGGCTGCCATCCTGCGCGGTCACCCAGACGATGCAACGATAAGTGCGGTTTTGACGGGTATCAATAGCTTTGCGTATCTGACGAATTCCATAAACAGTCTTGCCAACACGGGCAGCAATAGCATTGATTCAACTGGCGCTGCACAGGTGCAAACCGGCAACGCGTATTCCATCATATCGCTTCTCAATAAAGTAAACACCACATTTATTGATTCCGTTGTCCACTTTATTACAGTAAATATTTTTACCCATGTCATCGGCAACATCCTCCTGCCGGAAGGAACAACCGATGGGTCAAGTACCTGCTGCGGCAAAGTGGTGAACGTCCAAAACGACGCAAAGGTAACCAATACAGTAACTTCTACCGCCACAAGCGGGGGAAACAGCGTGACGGCAAGCGGCAGTGCGCTGATTGTGACGGGAGGAGCAAGAAGTACGGTCAATGTGTTAAACCTCGTCAATCAAACATTCATTGATGCATCGATATTTGATCTATGGATTAACACGCTGGGCACCTGGCGCGGCAACTTCCGCGGCTGGAACAGTCTGGGGCCAACTGCCGGCGGAGGGACCTTAGCGTTTGCGGGACTTACTCCACAATCGTCGGACGGATTTCCCTGTGATACCTGCACCGGCGACGTCAACCTTACCAATAAAGCAAACGTCAACAATACCATCTCGTCTCTTGCCAATACCGGCGGCAATCGTATCAAAGGGGCGGATGGGGCAATAACCACGGGCAATGCTTTTAGCGCCGTATCGCTTATTAACCTGGTCAACACCACATTCATCCGCTCGGTTGGCTGGTTTGGCTTCGTCAATATTTTTGGATTCCTCGATGGCGATATCGGCGGGGCAAGTTTCTTTCCTACACCCTCGCCCGCCGAAGTCTCGCCTAGCGGGACGAAGGAGGGAACGCCGACACCCACACCTACCATAACCCAATCTTCTTCCGCCAGCAACCAATCATCGATTCGCGATAGTGGAGGACTCCTCACCATTAATCAAACAAATAATGTCGGCGAGTACGTGTTGCCCGGCGATACGGTGACGTTTTTCATCAAAGCAAAAAATATCGGCCGCGGCCGCGTGTATGATACCAAGGTAGATCTATTTCTTATGAAAGACGGGGTAAAAGTGGGAGGAGCAACATTTCCAATAGGAATCATTACCCAGGGAAAAGGCGTGAAAATAACCACAGGGCTAGTCCTTTCAAAAACCGCGATAGGAGGAAACTATGTTGCCCGGGCAATAGTCCACGGCACCGTCGGACCAGACAATCACACCGTAAGCGCATTCTCTGATAGTTCATGTACGATCCACGGTACTGACGTAACGCAACAAACGCCTGCCATCGTTGCCGGCTCATCAACGGATATCCCTAGTGGAGGAAGCACTCAGGTAATGGGAGTCCAACAAGAAGTGGGGTCAACAAGAAGAGAAAAAAATATGAAAATGATTCTTGGTATCCTTGCTGCGATCTATTTTTCCATTGAAGGAGTCAAACGCCGTCGCCAACTGATCCTTACCTTTTACAAGTTCTCCTACGGCTTCCGACTATTCCTGTAAGTCTAGCCTTCACACCTTAGAGGTGTGCACCTATTTACAGAGTTTGCGATTGTTCCTGTAATTACGTAACCGTTCACGAGTTGGCAAAATGTCGTCATCGCGAGGCTACGAAGTAGCCGTGGCGATCTCTAGAGATTGCTTCGCTACGCTCGCAATGACAAATCCTTTGCTAAGTCCTGAACGGTTACGTAATTGCCTGTTGCGTTTGTTTTTTTGCCATGATATAGTTGACGACAATTCAATAAATCCCTGCCGCAAACTCCTGCCACTTCTGCCGCATTCTCATATGTCAAAAATATCTATCGTAAAAATACTTCTTCTCGCCTCCGTTGGGGTGGCGATGGTATTTCTTCGGTCTCCTATTGCCGCAATTGATGTAAACGTAGGTAATCAAGCACACATAAAAAACGATCTGAAGACTTCCGCTAATACGGGGAATAATCAGACCAATAATGGGAGTATTACCACGGGCAATGCGAATGCTGGGACTGCCGTGACCAACGTCGTCAACACCAATAATGTCAAAAACTGCTGTGGTACACCCACGCCCCCACCGGAGCCTACGAAACATCCCACTCCGACGCCCACACCAACACCCACTCCTATCCAATCATCTGGACCCACACCTACCCCAACACCCGGTCCTGCGGGCGACGGGAAACAAGGAGGTGGGGGAGGAGTCGGCGGTCCCGGAGCGAGCGTAAGCTCCCCCAAAAAGCCCGAGGGACAAGTTCTGGGGCTTTCCGCAACATCAGGAGAGATTTCTATTGCGCAGGCTCTGTTGCACATTGTGCGGCCAGAGGCTGCAAACGCGTCTACCACGCGCATCATCATCCCGCGTCTTTCCATAAATCTCCCCGTTGTTGAAGCACCCGTCGTCAACGGGTTTTGGGAACTTTCCGATACCAGCGCATCTCATGGCATGGGGTCAGCTAATCCCGGTAAAAAAGGAAACGCAGTAATATTTGCTCACGCACGGGAGGGACTATTTGGACCGCTTCGAACTATTGTCTCTGGTGATACCATTTATGTCCTCACTGGCAACCGGTGGCTTAGCTATACGGTCACCGCAATCAAGCTTGCGAGTCCCCATGATACAGCAACAATTGCCCCTACTCCTGATGAAACGCTCACTTTGTTTACCTGTTCGGGGTTTTTGGACCAAAAAAGACTGGTTGTTACCGCAAAACCTGTGAGCCTGTGATAGGATAAACTCATGCTCGCGGCGATTTTTCTCCTTATCCAATTAGGTTTTGCACTCTTTTTCTTTTTCCTCATCATTGCGGAACTGAAGAAATGAATGATTGTATTTGCAGCACTTTCGTATCTACTCAGCAAAAATCACGAAGGTAAAGAGTTTATTTCCTCCACCGAAATCTTTCTCAAATACCGCAAGCCGACCATGTTGCCGCACTAAGCGACCCCATTCTCCTCGATTCTCTGACGCTCCGTCACCATAATTCTGCGCCATCTGAGCAATGGTCTGACTCACCGAAGTGTAACTATCCAGATGCGCATAGATGATGCCAAGTTCTTCGTAGTCATGCGCATTGGGATGCTCGTTACTTAGCTGTCCATAGATTGTCCCATCCGGATCGTTGGTGTAATCCATGCACGTCCCTAGGTTGGTGTTATTAAACGTTGTATCTTGATGATCGAGACCCAATGTATGCCCTACTTCTTGACACATCACGAGATTGCGCCATGCGGGTTTGTTGTACGTTGCCGTGTCAAAATACGTGTCATTCATCTTCGTTGTCCCTTGCGTAATATGAAGGCCGTTTACCCAAATTTGTGCAATCCCCAGCCATCCATTATTTCCGTAGGTTTTATCGCACACTTCTACGCGTCCGTTCGTCGGTCTGCAGTTTGCTTTCCCTTGACCGGGAACAATGGTGGTGTCAAGCACCGTTGATGCACTCCAATTAGAAGAAGTCGTTGCCAAATAGGGATCCCACAATGAAGAAACATTGTCTCCGAGTTTCAATGTAAAAGGATTCGCAATTCTCGCCCAATGATATCCACCCCAGGAATGCGTAGCATATGCTTTTGGCGCAGAAACACTTACTACAACTGCAAAAAGAAGGAAACCAAATAGACAATACATTGCATTAGTAAATTTTTTCATGAGATCCTCCTATAAAAAGGATATCATGTCTGCGTCTAGTGTCAACGAGCAAAATCAAATATAATAACGGGTATGCTTCCGATGTTATTTTCGATCATCCAACTTCTTTTTGCCCTGCTTATTTTTTTCCTGACAATAGCGTTTGTCACCGGTGCGCCATTTGTGCCATCAACAAAGCCAACCGCAAGCAGCATGATTCGTCTCGCACATCTTAAGCCTGGCATGACGGTCTACGATCTGGGCTCCGGCGACGGTCGGCTCCTATTTTTAGCGGCAAAAGAGGGAGGGGCGGCCATAGGGTTTGAAATTAACCCTTTTCTCGTCGTTTTTAGTTGGATCAAAAAAATGGCATCAAAGGAACGGGATCGCATTGGCATACGGTGGCAAAATTTCTGGCAGGCTGATTTTTCCAAAGCTGATGTCGTGTTTGTCTACCTCCTGCCGTGGAAAATGGAGAAACTTGCCAAAAAACTCCAAAAGGAACTTAAACCAGGAAGCCTCGTCGTTTCCAATAGTTTTATTTTTCCCAAATGGAAAATCCTGCGGGAAGACCAACGGAACCACGTCTACGTCTTTCGTGTATAAGCGAACCATTGACACGTTTTTACTGAAGGGGTAGAGTAAACATATGATTACGGATGCTGACATCGAAAAACTCACAGCGGTCTTCGCCACCAAAGAAGATCTCAAGGCAATGGAGAACCGATTTGATCATAAATTCGCCACCAAAAAAGATCTCAAAAATTTTAAAAAAGACATTATTGGCAATGTCGATGGAAAACTCCAGTCGCTCAGAAGTGATATTGATGAAAAACTCCAATCGATGGAGACACGGCTCAGAAAAGATATTGTCGAGGATGTGGCAGATATGTTGCAAACAAGCGTTATTAAAATCCTTGGTGAGCACGAAAAGCGACTTGATCGACTAGAAAAACATGTTGGCGGATTTCCTACTATCGCTTGATTTTTCGAAAATTTGACATATCTGTCTTTGATATGCTATCGTACAATTATTCTTCTCGCTTGCATGAGACTACCAATCTCAAAGAGAAGCGCTCCATCCGGCCGCCATCGCTCAAAGCTAAGGCGAGCCACGCGTAAAGATGGAAAAATAAGACCACCAAAAGTTGGATGGAACCGCCCTTTAGCATATTGAAGGACTCCAACAAAAAGGTGGCATTTTTGTTATATGGATAATAAAGATCAAAAGGGTTTAAAAGACCATAGAGCAATAGGCCAAGAGCAAGAGCTGTTTTTTGTTCACGAATATGCTCCTGGTGCCATTTTTTGGCTTCCGAAAGGCTGGATAATTTATCAACAGCTCGTGCAATTCATCCGAGAAAAAATTAAGGACGAGGGCTACCAAGAAATCTCAACTCCGGTTATGATCAAAAACGCTCTTTTTAAGAAATCTGGCCACTGGCAACACTTTGGCGAGCATAATATGTTCAATTTGGCAATTTACGAAGATGAAGAAATAAAGAATTTAAAATTTCCTGAAGTCAATTATTCACTTAAACCAATGAATTGTCCCGAAGCCACACTGGTGTTTGCTCACAAACCAAGAAGCTACAAAGAACTTCCTATAAAACTAAGCGAATTTGGAGTTTTACATCGACGAGAACTGTCTGGGGTTCTGGGAGGGCTTTTGAGGGTGAGACAATTTATGATAGATGATGCCCATCTTTTTGTAAGGCCGGACCAAATTATGGAAGAAATTCATAAACTCCTCGCTCTGGTAATGAACTTTTATAAGTCACTGGGATTTGAACCAAGATTCTATCTAGCAACGAAACCAGATAAGGCCATGGGCGATCCAGAAATGTGGAAGGTAGCAGAGCGAGATCTTGAGGAAGCCCTAAAACAAACCAAAGTTACGTACGAAATAAAAGAAAAAGATGGAGCTTTTTACGGCCCTAAAATAGATGCTCATATTAAAGATTCACAAGGGCGAGATTGGCAACTGGCCACTATCCAACTTGATTTTATGATGCCAGAAAGAATGGAGTTGGAATATACAGATTCAAAAGGCCAGAAAGTTAGACCAGTTATGATTCACCGAGGAATATTTGGCTCAGTAGAACGTTTCATTGGGATGCTCATAGAGCATTTTCAAGGTGCTTTCCCACTGTGGCTTGCTCCTGTTGGCATGGTCATTATTCCTATTGCCGAGCGTCATGCGGAGGCGGCAAAAAAGGTAGCTAACCAGCTTAAGGAGGCAAAAATCCGTGTAGAAGTGGACGACAGAAACGAGCCCATGGGGGCCAAAATCCGAGATGCAACTTTACAAAAAGTCCCTTATATGGGTATAATGGGAGATAAGGAAATAGAAAGTAGTGCACTTTCTGTCCGAACGAGAAGCGGGGAAGATCTCAAGATCATGATGCTTGACGATGTTCTTCGTAAGCTACAAGACGAGATTGAGACCAAACGTTAAACACTATCGCCTCAATTACCAAATCAACAGTCCAACCATACGGTTGTTGGATGAGGAGGGAAAACAGATTGGAGTCGTCAACAAAATTGAGGCGCTCCAGCGGGCAAAAGAATTAAATATTGACGTGGTGGAAATTGCACCTAATGCAAAACCGCCGGTTGCCAAGCTTATTGATTTTAAGAAATTTAAGTATCAAGAAGCAAAAAAGGAACGAGAAAATAGAAAAAGTCAGAAAAGCGTGGGAGTAAAAGAAGTGCGGTTGCGTCCGTTTATTGGTCTTCATGATTTTGATACCAGACTTGCTCGAGCCAAAGATTTTTTGGCAAAAGGCAATCAACTAAAAGTAACGATTTTTTTTAAGGGAAGAGAGATTACTCGGAAAGAATTTGGGTTTGACGTCATGAAGCGTTTTTTGACCAGTTTGGATCAGGTAAAAATAGTACGCGAGCCGCACATGGAAGGGAAAACATTAGTATCCATGGTTGTGAACGATAAGAAAGTAGGGTAAGATGCCGAAAGTAAAAACAAAAAAGATCGTTTCTAAGCGTTTTAAGATTACCAAGTCGGGTAAAGTCATGCGCCGCGTGCAGGGAGCACGCCATTTACGACGAAAGAAAAGTAAAGCAAGACAGAGGCGACAAGACAGACCAGTAGAAGTAACAACCACAAAATTTGCACGAATGGTCAAACAGTTTCTGCAAACATAAAACATAACATGTGAAATGTGATACGTGATAAGAAAAACAAAGATTATTTTTTCTTGCTTATCACATATTGCGTATCACATATCACTTTCTTATGAGAGTTAAACGAGGAGTAACGAGTCACGCCAAACATAAAAAACTATTGGTAGCAAATAAAGGCTACCGCATGACGAAGCGCCGCTTGGTGCGCACGGCCAAGCAAGCATATCTTCATGCAGGAGAATACGCCTACGCAGGGAGAAAATTGCGTAAGCGTGATTTTCGAAGGCTTTGGATCACCAGAATTTCAGAATCCGTCAAACAAAATGGCTTATCCTACAGCATGTTCATGAACAAATTGAAGTCTGCCAATATTGCCGTCGATCGGAAAATTTTAGCAAACCTCATCGTCGAAAATCCCGAAGCCTTTGCCGCTATCCTTGACAGAGCAAAGATGGTAAACTAAACTGATGGCATGACTCAAAAGAAAAGAGAACAATTAGAAACACGAATTGAACGGAGATTTCAGGAGATCAAGCGGCGCGATGAAATCAAGCAGCGATACGGCGTCTTCACTCAGAAAATGCTCGAGAGCCTTTTTGACAAAAAACTAGATGAGAAGCTTTCCCCCATAAAACAACGTCTCGATCAAATAGAAAGCAGGCTCGAGAAGATAGATGAAAAGTTTGAAAGAGTTGATGAACGATTGGGAAAAATTGAGAAGAGACTTGATTGGGTAGCGGAAAAAATTGACTGGATATATGGAAAATATCAAGGTCACGATCAGGAACATACATTGATAAGCGACAAACTTGCGGAGCATAGCGACCAACTTGAACGTATTAAGGACACACTTGGTATACAGACTGTATGAAAACCAAAAATATATCGTTCTTTTTCTTTTTTACTCCGCAACAGCGGGGTTATTTGGGTTGAAATAATAAAAAATAATAGATCCAAGTATCCCGCAAAGGCGGGGTTTTTTGTAGTATACAATAGATGTATGACGAAAAAAGATCAAGCCAACGAATCAAATCAAACCGATGAAATCATTGCGACCCCGAATTTCATAGGTCTTCTTTTAGAAGTGGAACAAGATGCCATGGCCGCTATCGAAACAGGAGAAAAACCTCTTGATGAACTTCGCATCGAACTTCTGGGAGGAAAATCGGAACTCGCTAAACTCACCAAGCAAATCCGGCTCGTCCCACAAGCAGATCGCAGCCAAGTCGGAACAGTGGTCAACGAAGTAAAACAAAAAATTGAGGAAGCGCTCGCCAAACATACTCCGTACAAATCCGACGCACGAGCAGAAGAGATTGACGTGACGGCACCCGGCATCCTTCCACCCATCGGACATCTGCACATGGTCACCCAAGCAATTAATGAAATAACGAGAATTTTTGAACGCATTGGATTTACGCGGGTGCGCCACCCGGAAGTCGATTGGGACTGGTATGCGTTTGAATCGCTGAATATGCCACCCAACCATCCGGCCCGCGACGAATGGGAAACATTTTTTATTGACTTTCCTGGAAAGAATCGTCATTCTGGCTTGTCCAGAATCGATTCTGGAGTCGTCGCATCCAAATCGGATGCTTCTCCCCAGAATGACAATAAAAAACGCTTCAACACTATCGTTCTAACTCCCCACACATCCAATGGCCAGGTACGCGAAATGGAAAAAGGAAAACTACCGATCCGCATGATCAATATTGCCAAATGCTACCGCAGGCAATCAGATGTTTCTCATGTCCCGATGTTTCACCAGTTTGAAGGATTATATGTAGATAAAAACGTTTCCATTGCCCATCTTAAAGGTGTGCTTGACTACTTTGCCAAACAGTTTTTTGGACCGGAACGAAAAACCCGCATTCGCCCTTTTCATTTCCAATTTACCGAACCGTCATTTGAAGTGGATATTTCTTGCGGCGTTTGCTTAGGAAAAGCCCGCCTGCCGAACGGGCAGGGATGTAAGCTCTGTAAAGATGGGTGGTTGGAATTGGGAGGCGCCGGCATGGTGCACCCGGTAGTTTTAAAAAATGGCGGCATTGACCCCGATACGTACACTGGCTTTGCGTTTGGCTGGGGAGTAGAACGCACCTCCATGATGAAAACAAATACAAAGCTTGATGATATTCGCCTGCTTTATAGCAATGACGTGAGGTTTTTGGAACAATTTTAATTATTCTTCGAGCGTAGCGAGAAGTCATAACAATAGTTCTCGGCTTCGCCTCGAACAATAAATCTATGAATATATTAGTTCCCGATAGTTGGTTGCGAGAATATCTCAAGACTCAGGCAACGCCAAAACAGATAAAAGAGTATCTTTCCCTCTGTGGTCCGTCAGTGGAGCGCATCCACGAGGTAAAAGGGGAACCAATCTATGATATGGAGATCACCACCAATCGACCAGACGCCATGTCTATTGCTGGCGTTGCCCGCGAGGCAGCGGCGATCCTCCCACGGTTTGGGATAAAAGCATCGTTCGTTAATGACCCCTACAAGGGATCAACCCTTGCAAGAAAAACAAGGGCTGATCCCTCTCACGCAAAAAAACTTGCTATTACCACCGATCACCGGCTCAACCCTCGCTGGAGTTCAATCGTCTTTGAGGGAGTTACTGTAGCGCCGTCACCGAAATGGTTAGCAGAAAAACTGGAAAAAACCGGCATTCGATCCATCAATAACGTCGTGGACATCACTAATTATGTGATGCACGCCTACGGCCAACCAGCGCATGTATTTGATTACGATACCATAGCACCCAAAAATGGCATCCCGACAATGATCCTTCGTGCTTCTAAAAAAGGAGAAAAAATTACGACACTTGATGGGAAAACCCATACATTGCCGGGCGATGATATCGTCATCGAAGATGGGTCAGGGAGACTTGTTGACCTTTGCGGCATCATGGGTGCACAAAATTCCGCTATCGGCGATACCACAACGAATGTGGTCTTATTTTTGCAAACATATGATCCGGTACACATCAGAAAAACCTCCATGGCTCTGGCGCAGAGAACGGAAGCGGCGACACTATTTGAAAAAGGTATTGATAGTGAACTTGTCATGCCCGTGATGATGGAGGGTATGAAACTTATGGAACAACTGACGGGCGGGAGAATAGCAAGTAAGCTGTATGACCTCTATCCTAAGCCGTACAAACCATACTCGGTATCGTGCAGCCGTCAAAAAATCGATACCTATTTGGGCACCAAACTCTCTAACAAAATCATCAAAGAGATCCTTGCACCCCTTGGATTCACTACTAACATAACAAAAACTGAAGTTCGTGTTACGGTCCCAAGTTTTCGACGAGATATAACAATTGATGTGGATATTATTGAAGAAATAGCACGGATGTACGGCTATCACACTATCCTAACGAAATTGCCAGACACTGAGCCTCCGGTCGTCACTCCGGATCCGGTATTAACCTGGGAAGAAGAAGTAAAAATGAGACTTCGCGATTGGGGATTTACGGAAACCTATACCTATTCGATGATTTCCGAAAAATTGATGGAAACATTTGAGCTAGATAAAACAAAATCGTACAAAATAACCAATCCGCTCTCTGAAGAATGGGTCTACATGCGCCCAAGCCTCTTACCAAGTATTCTCACTACTATTGAACAAAACTTACATACGCAAGACGCTTTGGCGCTTTTTGAACTTTCTATGGTCTATCGATATAATCAAGGAAATCCTGCCCGTCCGGCAGGCGGGCTTCCGGAAGAACAACCGATGCTTATCGTTGCCGGTACGGGACGCGCATTTTTTGCAGCAAAAGGAGTTGCGCAAGCACTCTTTGACCTCTTTGGTATTCCGTTTCCAAAGGCAAATAAAACAACGCCATCGGAGTTTTATGATCCCTATCGCTTCTTACCATTAGGCGAATACGGATCAGTGGGAGAAATCAAAATGGACCTTCTGGATACCGTAGGGATTAAAAAACCAGTAACTATTTTGGAATTAAATTTTTCACACCTTGTCTCTCATGCCAAAAAAGAAAAATCCTACCAACCCATTTCTAAATATCCACCAATAGTGGAAGATTTCACATTCACAGTTCCTGTGGATACGAAAGTAGGGCCAATAATGGATGCTATAAAAACGGCAAACCCACTTATCCAAAACGTAACACTATTAGACACATATAAAAACACGCGCACATTCCACATTACCTATCTTGATCCAAAACGAAATCTTACCAATGAA
>JGI1358J11329_10002952_pt1 | contig 12856 bp, 11 predicted proteins | sample Subgroupgradi54m_FD_11329 | JGI IMG/M metagenome (IMG submission 11329)
GGGCGGCTCGATGCGAACGGTGTCCTGCTTCTTGACGTGCTGCTCGACGTAGCGGGCCCCCGCCGCGATGGCGTCGAGGTTCTTCTGGAGCACCTGCTCCCCTTTGCGGCCGAACTTCTCGCGGGTCAACCCCTCGAGCTTCTCGCGCGGCACGTTGAAGAGGGCGGAGAGAGCGCCGAGGGCGACGAGGTTTTTCGTCAGCCGCACGCCGATCTCCTCCATCGCGATCTTCGTGAAGGGGATCGGGTACTTGATCGTGCGCGCATCCTCGTCGGGGAGAAAGTCGGTATTATCGAACACGAGCACTCCCCCGTCGCGCACCATCTTGTAATGCCGGTCGTAGGCCTCGCGGTTGAACGCGATCAGCACGTCAAGCTTGTCCCCCTGCGAGAGGAGGAGCTGGTCGCTCACGCGCACCTGGTACCAGGCGTGGCCCCCCTTGATCTCCGCCGGATAGGTCAAAAAAGTGTATATCTCGAGGGCGGATCGGGCGCAGGCGATCGTAAAGAGCTCGCCGCAACTCATCACCCCCTCGCCGCCCTCGCCGCCAAACCGAAAGATCTGGTCCGTCATCACACGCTCACGGGGTTCATGTGGGTCGCCATCCAGGCATCCAAGTCCGTGGTGAAATATTTCACGCGAATTTTTTTGTACTCCTTGATCGAATAGAGGATCGTGTAGTCCGTGATGCCGGTCGCCTGCGCGATCGCCTCGACGACCCCTTTAAGCTCCGGGCCGGTGCGCCCGTGGATCATGGTGAACACCGTGTAAGGCCAATCCTCGTACGTCGGCCGCTGGTAGCAGTGCGAGACGCCGCGGAAGCTGCCCATCACCAGCCCCAGCTCCTCGAGCCGCGCCAACGGCACCTGCCAGACCGCCATGCCGTTGACGACGAAGCCGGCGCTGCGGTGATGCAGGACCGCCGCGTACCGCCGCATCACCTGCCGCTCGCGGAAGCTGGCCGCGTGCGCGAACAACTGCTCCGGCGTGAATCCCCAGGCCGCGCCGAGGGCCGCGAACGGCTCCGGCTCCACCGGCAGATCCTCCTGCAAGCATCGGACCGCCTGGATCTCGCGGTCCGTCAACAACGCCGCCTCCGGGGCGGTCTTCCAGGACCAGGTGGCCCCGGTCGGCATCGCCTCGGCCGGGTTGCTCTCCCCGGCGACATCCAACTGGACGCCAATTTTGAACAATCGCAGCGTCGGCAAGAGCCGCGTTTGCTCCGCGCCGGACAACTCGTGCAACCGCTGCACGGTCTGCTCCATCGAGACACCCGGCGGCAGCGCCACCGTGTACCAGAGGTTGTAGGCGTGATTCCGCCCGTAGTTGTGGCTGACCCCCGGGTGCTCGTTGATCACCGCCGCCCCGGTCTCGAGCCGCTCCGGCGGGATCCGCGTCGCCACAAGCGAGCTCTGGTACCCCATCCGGCGCGTATCGAAGATTGCGCCGATCTGGCGCACCACATGCTCCGCCTTCAGCCGCGCAATCCGCCGGATCGTCTCCGCCTCGTCGAGCCCGGCGCGCGTTCCCAGCGCCGCAAACGGCCGCGATACCAGCGGCACCTCGGCCTGCAGGGCGTTCAACAGTTTCTTGTCGATCGCGTCCAGCGCGGGGGCCGGACCAGTGTCGCTCACGCTAGACCCGGGCGCCGGCGCGGGGCTTCGCTTCCTTCGCCCCGACGGTGTCCAAAATCGCATCCGTGATGTTCTGCGCCATCTTGATCCCGTCCGGGAATTTCCGCTGCCAGAGGTTCCGGCCAAAGATAAATCCGGTCACCCCGGCCTTCAGCGCGGCGCGGACCATCTCGAGCAGGGCCTCATCGCCCGCCTTCGAGCCGCCCGAGAGCAGCACCAGCGTCTTGCCCGCCGAGGCCACCACCTTGGCCATCGCCTGCTCCGGCGAGAGATTCAGGGTGTCGTACGGCTTGGGGTGGAGGGCTTGCTTGTCCGCCTTGATCTTCGGGAAATTCACCTTCACCACGTCGGCGCCGAGCTCCTGCGCCACGCGCGCCGCGTAGTCAATCGCCCAGAGGCTGTCCTTACCCCCCTTGGCCTCGACGAACTTGCCGCGCGGGTAGGCCCAGACGATCACGGGGATCCCGTATTTCTCGGCCTCGACCCGCACCGAGTTAAACTGGATGAAATCCCGATCCTGCGACGGCGAGCCGACGTAGATCGTGTAGCCGACGGCGTCCGCCCCGAGCCGCACCGCATCCGCCACCGTGCCGGTGAGTGGGGAGAAGGAGTCGTCGTCGGGCGGGATCTCCGTCTTGCCGTTCACCTTCACGATGAGCGGCACCTGGCCGGCGTACTTCCGGTAGAATTTCTCCGCCAGCCCGATCTGCACGGCGATCGCCGAGAAGCGGCCCTCGACCGCGAGCCGGTACTGGAACTCCGGGTCGAGCGCGTCGGGATTCTCGAAGAAGTCCCGCGGCCCGTGCTCCAGCCCCTGGTCGATCGGCAGGATCATCAGCTTGCCGTGGCCGGGGCCGTACTCGTGGAGCATGCGGTAGAGCCGCGCCCGCTTGCCGGCCGAGAGGTAGTCCATGTCGTCGAGCGTCAATCCGTGGTGTGCCATTCGGGTCTCCTCGGTTGTCAAAGGGTCAGTAGCCGGCGATGGCCGCCATCGCGGGTTCCCCGGTGAGCGCGAGCATTCGATCCAGCGCCTCTTTGGCGCGGGCCGCGATCGCGTCGGGGACGGTGATCTGGTACTCCAACTGCTCGAGCGCGTGGACGACCGACGCGAGCTTCGTCATCTTCATCGTCGGACAGATGAGCCGCGGGGTCGGGAGGATAAACTCGCGGTCCGGGTGATCCTTGCGCAGCTTGTAGAGCATCCCCTCCTCGGTGCCGATGATGAACCGCTTCGCGGGCGAGCGCGTGACGGCGGTCAACATCCCGCTCGTCGACGTGATCTGGTCCGCGTGGGCCAGCACCTCCGGCCGGCATTCGGGATGCGCGATGAACTCGGCGTCCGGATGCTCCGCCTGGGTGCGGATAATGTCCTCCTCCTTAAAGCGCTGATGGGTCGGGCAGAATCCCTCCCAGAGAATGAGCTGCTTCTCCGGGACCTGGGACTGCACGTAGGCGCCGAGATTCCGGTCCGGGACGAAGATCACCTGGCGGTGCGGCAGCGAGCGGACCACCTGCACGGCGTTGATCGAGGTGCAACAGATCGTGCTCTCGGCCTTCACCTCCGCCGATGAGTTCACGTAGGCGACGACGGCGGCCTCCGGGTATTCGGCCTTCTTGGCCCGGAGTTGGTCGGCGTTGAGCATGCCGGCCATCGGACAGCCGGCGTTGATCTCCGGCAGCAGGATCATCTTGTCCGGGTTCAGGATATAGGCCGTCTCGGCCATGAAATCGACGCCACAGAAGACCACCACGTCGGCATCCGCGCGGATCGCCGCCTGCGCGAGCGCCAGCGAGTCCCCGGTCACGTCGGCGATGTCCTGCACCTCGCCGCGCTGGTAGTTGTGGACGATGATGTAGGCGTTGCGCCGCGCCTTGAGCGCTAAGGCCCGCGCCCGCAATACCTCCAGCGGGAGGGTGGCCAGTTCCGGATCCGAGGCGGCAAGCAACGGCTTGACCATGGTCAGCGTCCGACGAGTTTGAGCGGGACCGCCACACTTGGCGCGGCCTCCCCCTGTTGAATCAGCTTCGTCACTTCCTGCGACACGTGCATCGAGCAGAATTTCGGCCCGCACATCGAGCAGAACTCCGCGCTCTTGAACGCGTCGTGCGGCAGCGTCTCGTCGTGCAGCGCACGCGCCCGCTCCGGGTCGAGGGAGAGCGCGAACTGCTGGTTCCAGTCGAAGGTGAATCGCGCCCGCGACAGCGCGTCGTCCCGGTCGCGCGCCCCGGGCCGGTGGCGTGCCACGTCGGCCGCGTGCGCCGCAATCTTGTAGGCGATCACGCCCTCGCGCACATCCTCGGCGTCCGGCAGGCCCAGATGTTCTTTCGGCGTCACGTAGCAGAGCAACGAGGCCCCGTGCCAGCCGACGATCGCCGCCCCGATGGCCGAGGTGATGTGGTCATATCCTGGGGCGATGTCGGTGACGAGCGGCCCCAGCGTGTAGAACGGCGCGCCGTGACAGAGCTCCTGCTGCTTGCGCACGTTCATCTCGAGCTGATCCATCGGGACATGGCCGGGTCCCTCAATCATCACCTGGACATCCTGCTCCCAAGCGCGCAGGGTGAGCTCCCCAAGCGTCTTCAACTCCGAGAACTGCGCCGCGTCGGAGGCATCGGCCAAACAACCCGGCCGCAGCCCGTCGCCGAGGGAGAAGGTGACGTCGTACCGGCGGGCAATTTCGATCAGTCGATCGTAGTGGGTATAGAAGGGATTTTGCTGCTGGTGAATCATCATCCACTGGGCCATGAGCGCCCCGCCGCGGCTGACAATCCCCGTGATCCGATGTTGGGTGAGCGGCAGGTACTCTCGAAGCACGCCGGCGTGCAACGTCATATAGTCCACGCCCTGGCTCGCTTGGAACTCCACCACCTCGAACATCCGCTCGACGGTGAGCTCTTCGATCGACTTGACCGACTGCAGCGCCTCATAGATCGGCACGGTGCCGACGGGGACGGGGCTGGCCGCGATGATCGCGGCGCGAATGTCGCGGATGTTGCCGCCCGTCGAGAGGTCCATCACCGTGTCCGCCCCGTACTTGACCGCCATTCGGAGCTTCTCGAGCTCCTCCTCGATATTCGAGGTGACGGCGGAATTGCCGATGTTCGCGTTGATCTTGCAGGTGACCGCCAGGCCGATGCCGATCGGGGCCAGCGACGTGTGGCGAATGTTCGCCGGGATAATCAGGCGGCCTGCCGCGATCTCCGCGCAGATTTGCTCCGGGGCCACCTGCTCGCGCTCGGCCACCCAGCGCATCTCCTCGGTGATGAGGCCGCGACGCGCGTAGGCCATCTGCGTGACGTTATCGCCGGTCCGCCCCTTCACCCACTCCGCTCGCTGCGTGCTCATGCGATGCCCTCGCTGAGACCCTCGTTACACCGTGAACGAATGCCCGCACCCGCAGCTGCCCTTGGCTGTGGGGTTCTTGATCGTGAACCCCGCGCCGGTCAGCGCCTCGGTGTAATCCACCTCGGCCCCCGCCACGTACTGCTCGCTCTGAGGATCCACGAAGAGCTTCACCCCGCCCGTCTCGTACACCTTGTCCGTCGGGGCCGCCTGGGCCTCGAAATCCATCGCGTAGGACATCCCCGAGCAGCCGCCGCCGACCACCTTCAACCGCAGGCCGTACCCGGACTTCCCCTCGGCATCGAGGAGCGTCTTCACCTTCGACACCGCCTTCTCCGTCATCGTAATCATCGTGACACCTCCCGTTCTTTCAAGAGTGCGAAGAACTCCGACCGCGTCTTCGGGTCGGTCCGGAACCGTCCCAACATGGCACTGGTGACCATCGCGGCGTTTTGCTTGGTAACACCGCGCATCATCATGCAGAGGTGCCGCGCCTCCATTACCACCGCCACCCCCTGCGGCTGCAAATATTCCTGCAGGGTCTCGGCGATCTGCGTCGTCAGCCGCTCCTGCACCTGCAGGCGCCGCGCGAGGCTATCCACCAGCCGCGGAATCTTCGAGAGCCCGATGATCCGGCCGCTGGGCAGGTAGGCCACGTGGCACCGGCCGAAGAACGGCAGCAGGTGATGCTCGCAGAGCGAGTAGAAGTCAATATCCTTGACGAGCACCACCTCGTCGTACCGCTCGGTGAACCGCGCCCCGTTCAAGAGTTTCTCGACGTCGACGTGATAGCCGGCGGTCAGCTCGCGCAGGGCCCGGGCCACGCGGTCCGGGGTTTTGGCCAGCCCCTCGCGGGCGGGATCTTCCCCGAGCGCCACGAGCAGCTCCTGAGCAATAGCCCGCAGGTCCCTCGGCGTCTGACGCAGCGGCTCCTCCAGCGCCAAGGCGCGTGGCAACGCTTCCTCTTGCGCTAGCCGCAGCTCCGCCGGGATCGCCCGCGTCGTCATTTCGCCACCTTCGACGAGGCCGACAGCGGTTTCCACGAGGCGGCCAGCTCGGTGAGCAGGCGCACGCCGAACCCGGTGCCCCCCTTCACTAAGTATGCCTGATCTTTCTCGGCCCAGGCAACCCCTGCGATGTCCAGGTGCACCCACGGGACGTCGCCGGCGAACTCCTTCAGGAAAGCGGCCGCCGTGATCGTGCCGGCCCCGCTGTCGCCGATATTCTTCAGGTCAGCCACGTCCGATTTGACATGCTCGCTGTACTCGGGCCAGAGGGGGAGCTCCCAGACCCGCTCGTGTGTCCGCTCGGCCGCCTCGCGCACCCGCTGCGTCAACCCCGCGTGCGTGCCCAGGAGGCCGCTCGCGTACTGGCCGAGCGCCACGACGCAGGCGCCCGTCAGCGTGGCCAGATCAATGACCGCCGCTGGCTTGTACCGCTGGGCGTAGCCGAGGGCATCCGCCAGCACCAGGCGCCCCTCGGCATCGGTGTTCAGCACTTCGACGGTCTTCCCGCCATACGTGCGAATGATATCCCCTGGCCGCTGGGCCGAGCCGCTGGGCAAATTCTCACTGAAGGGGATCAGCCCAACGACGCGCACCGGCAGTCGCAGCCCGGCGATCGCCTGGAGCGCGCCGGCCACCGCGGCACCGCCGGACATGTCGTATTTCATCTGATCCATCTTCTCAGAGGGTTTGATCGAGATCCCGCCGGAGTCAAAGGTAATCCCTTTGCCGACGAGGACGAGCGGGGTCTTCGCCTTCGCCCCTGGCCCCGTGTAGTCGAGGACCACGAAGGTCGGCGGACGGACCGAGCCCTGACCCACGGCCAGGATCGCGTTCATCTTGAGCTTCGCCAGCGCCGCTTTCTGGTAGACACGGCAGGTGATCTTCGCCCGACGGGCCATCGCCTGGACGCGCGCGGCGATCGCCTGCGGGGCTTTTAGGTTCGAGGGGCAGTTGATGAGGTTGCGGCTGAAGGCGACCGCCTCGGCAATCACCGTGCCGCGCGCCACGCCCGTCAAGAGGGCGACGCTGGAGACGCCCCGATCCACGACGAGCGTCACGGCGCCTAACGCCGTACGCTCCTCGGGCTTCAGCGACTTGAACTCTGTGAATTTGTAGGTGCCCAGGCGCACCCCCTCGGTCACGGCCTGGCCCGCGATCTCCGCCGTCAGTCCCCGCAGGCCGACCCCGCCGACCTGCAGGGCGAGCGTCGCCCGCCGCTGGGCCTGCACCCGCCGGGCCGCGGTCGCCGCCGTCTGGCGCAGCCGGTCGGCGGTCAGCTCCGACGCCTTGCCAATGCCGACGACGTAGAGCCAGCCGGCCTTGAGATTCGCCGGGGCGGGGATCGCCACGAGCTCATTCAGCTTGCCCGTCGCATCCTTGGCCTTCACCAATCGCTCGACCGCCTGCCGAACCGCCGCGGGCCACCCCCGGCTCCAAGCCGGCAGGGTCGCCCCTTCGGTGAGCGTCACGGCGACCACCTGGGCCGTCTGTCGATCAAGCGCTTGTGTCGAGACCGCGATCTTCATAAGGATAAAAACCCCCATTGACCTCCATCCAAATGAATGAAGATCTCCTCAGCGATGAACTCGTGTAGTACTATTTTAGGCACTCTGGGGTGATCCGTCAAGGAGAAACAGAATTCATAACATCTTGTGGAGTAAAGAGATGTGGTGCCGGGCGTGGGACTCGAACCCACACGGCTTGCGCCATACGCCCCTCAAACGTATGTGTCTGCCAATTCCACCAGCCCGGCAATGGAGTGTCGCAAGATCGCCTATTGTCGCTGGCGGGGGAGGAAAAGTCAACCGGCACGAAGAAGGCGAGGGTCTTGCCGCTGAGTGGCCCGATGGGTAACGACCTCGGCCCGGATCGAGGGGATGTTTGACACTCTTCCACCCTGTGGCGTATACTCCGATGTAACAATGAGCACCTGGGTCGGTGTCGGCAGCAGCAAGCACTCGGACTCCTACCAGGCGGGACGCGCCGCCGCCGCCGGGGCCATGGCTCAGATGGGACTGACCACCGCCGACCTAGTGCTGGCCTTCGGCTCGGTCCGGTTCGACCAGGAGGCCCTGCTCAGGGGGATCCGGTCGGTCACGAAAGAGGCGTCGCTCATCGGCTGCAGCACGGCCGGCGAGATCACCGCCGATGGGCCGGCGAAGCGCTCCGTCGTCGTGATGACGATTCAGTCGGACCGGCTGACCGCGATTACCGGTGTGGGGCCGCGGCTCGACACGACGCCGCGCAAGGCCGGCGAGGAGGTCGCCTGGATGGCGGCGCGCGCCAAGACCGCCGAACCCCACGTCTTCCTGATGTTCCCCGACGGGGTCTCGGGCAATGTGGCCGAGGCGATCCGCGGCGTGCAGATGATGCTCGGGACCAGCTTCCCGATCGTCGGCGGGGCGGCCGGCGACGACTTCCTCTTTCAGCGGACGCATCAATACCATCAACAAACCGTCTATTCGAATACCCTCGTGGGCGCGCTCCTGGCCGGCCCGATCACGGTTGGCATCGGGGCGCGGCACGGCTGGCGGCCGCTGGGCAAACCCCGCTTCGTCACGCGTTCGCTCGCCAATGTGGTGCACGAGCTCGACGGCCGCCCGGCGGTGCACGTCTACGAAGACTATTTCGGTAAGGGGACCGAGGAGTTGCGACGGGAGTCGCTCGCGCGTACCACGATCATCTATCCGCTTGGAATGCCGATCCCCGGCGAAGAGGAGTATCTCCTGCGCAACGTGCTCAAGGTCAGCCCCCAAGGGGGGCTGATTTACGCCGGCGAGGTGCCGGAGGGGAGCGCGGTCCGGCTCATGATGGGGTCGAAGGAACGGGCCCTCGAGGCGGCGCGGCTGGCCGCCGAGCGGGCCATGGTGTCGCTGGGTACCAAGCGGCCGCGGCTGGCGCTCGTCTTCAGCTCGGCGTCGCGCGCGCGGCTCTTCGGGCGCGAGGCCGGGGACGAGATCCGCTGTATTCGCGAGGTGGTCGGGCTTCAGACGCCGATCGCGGGGTTCTACAGCTACGGAGAAATTGCCCCACGCTCGTCGGAGCAGTACCTGGGCCAAACCCATTATCATAATGAAACGCTCGTCGTGATGACGGTGGCGGAGTAGCCGATGACCTGGCTCTCACGCCTGATCCTGATCGGCAGCCTGGCCCTGCTCTGCCTGTACGTCGCCGCCGACGCCTGGTACCTGCGAGTGGCCTACGCGGTGGTCACGGGCATCCTCATTCTCTACTTTGCGCAGTTGGCCAATGAGCCGAGCCGCCGGCTGGCCGACCAGCAGGCCGAGATCGAACGCCTCGGCCAGGTCTGCGAAGAACTCGACCAGAACACGCGACTGATCGTGCAAACCGACTTGGAGCTCACCCGCACGCAGGAGGAGCTCGACAAAAAGATCGGCGGTCTCTATACCCTCAACGAGCTCTCGAAGAAGTTGATTGCGATCCAATCCATTCCCAGTCTCCTCACCTTGATCACTGAGGCACCCGTCACGAAACTGGGCTTTGAGAAATCGTTGACCGTCCTCGTGGATCCGACCACCTTCACCATTGAGGCGCGGGCCCATCTAGGCTACAGCCAGGAGGAGGCGGCGAAACTCGACTGGTCCGCGATCCTGAGCGTGCTGCAGCCGATGATCTTTCAGCAGGGACAGCCGCTGCTGGCGCCGCGCGTGAAAGAGGCCGGCGAGGTGGCACGCCAGCTCGGCGCGCTCTGCGGCGTAGCCTCCTGCGCGGTCACGCCGATCATCCTCAAGGACCACCCGGCCGGCTTCCTCTTCGCCGGCAGCAACCCACCGTACGATCACGTGGCCCAGGGGGATCTCGATCTGCTCGCCACGCTGGCCTCCGAGGCGGCGGTGGCCATCGAGAACATCCGGCTGTATGACGAGATCCGCCGGTCCCACCAAGAGTTGGAAGAGCGCGTCAAGGAACGGACGCACGACCTCGCGAAAGCCAACGAAGAACTGCGGCGGCTCAACAAGATGAAGTCGGACTTCGTCTCGGCCGTGTCCCACGAGCTGCGCACCCCGCTGACCTCGATCAAGGGATACGCCTCGATCCTCGCCACGGGGAAGCTCGGGCCGGTCACGAAGGACCAGCAGGAACGGCTGGGGAAGATTGACCATCACACGAATTACCTGACCTCGCTCATCTCCGATTTGCTCGACATCGCCCGGATCGAGTCCGGGCGCGTCGGGATGGAGTTCAAGCAGGTGGACTTGGCAAAGGTGATTGATGGCGTCGCCGAGCTCGTGGCGCCCCAGCTGAAGGAGAGGGAGATCCAGTGTGAGGTGCGCGTGCCGAGGGGACTCACGAAAATCCAGGCCGATCACCGGTACCTCGAGCGGGTGTTCATTAATCTGTTGTCGAACGCGCTGAAATTCACCCCGGCCCGCGGGACGATCGCGATCACCGTCACGCCGGAAGAGGAGTACGTGGAGGTGAGTGTCCGCGACAACGGGCTCGGCATCGCCCCGCACGACCTGCCGAAGGTGTTCGACGAGTTCTACCGGGCCGACAATCCCGTCAACCGCGAGCGAAAGGGGACCGGGCTCGGCCTCTCGCTCGTGAAACGGATCGTCGAGGCGCATGGGGGGCGGATCTGGGTCGAGAGTGCGCTCGGCCAGGGGACGACCTTCACCTTCACCCTCTCGGTGACACGGCCGGCGGGGGCTGAGATGATTCCGGTGATTTGACGATGGCCGGCGAGCGGATCCTGATTGCCGACGATGAGGCGGAGGCGCGCCACCAGTGCCGCGTCACCCTGGAGGGGGCCGGCTATCAGGTGCTCGAAGCCGCGGAGGCGGCGGAGATGGTGACGCTGGCACAGGCCCACCGGCCCCAACTCCTGCTCGTGGATCTGTTGATGCCGGGGATGGATGGATTCGAGGCGATCGCGACGCTGAGGCAACACGCAGCCGGGGCCACCCTCCCCATCCTCTACCTCTCTACCCTGGCTCCGCAGGAAGTGATCAGCCAAGGGGTCGCGCGCTACCTGACCAAACCGTTCGAGCGGGAGACGGTGATCCAGGCCGTCCGCGCGCTAGCCCCGCCGCCGCGGGGGGGCGCCCCGACGCGGGTGCTCGTCGCCGATGACGAGCGGGACATCGTAGAGATTCTCTGTGATTACCTGGAAGATGCCGGATTCTTGGGCGTCGGCGTCTACGACGGCCAGGAGGCGATCGCGGCCATCGAACGGCAGTCGCCGGGAGCACTCATCCTCGATATCAAGATGCCGGGAGTGGACGGCTATGGGGTCATCCGGTGGGTGAAACGCCACCCGGTCCACCGCCGCCTGCCAATCATCGTGTTGACCGCGACCAAACTTCTGCGGATTGATCATCAGCTTCCCGGGCACTCTGAGCCCCTGTTCACCGTGCCGAAACCGTGTCCGCCGGCGCAGCTGCTCGCCGCGGTCCAGGAGCGCCTCCATGCCGCGTGAACGCGCCGTCGTCGCCGATGATGAACCGGACATTCGCGATGTGATCCGGATCAGTCTGGAGGCGGAGGGATTCGAGGTGGAGGAGGCGATCAACGGGACCGACGCGCTGGCGCTCATCCGTCGGCGCGCGCCGCAAGTGATCATCCTCGACTCGATGATGCCGGGGCTGTCCGGGGAGGAGGTCTGCCGCGCCCTGAAGAAGGATATCCTGCTCCGGCACCTGCCGGTGCTGCTCGTGACCGCAAAACGAGAGACCACCGACAAGGTGAAGGGACTCGATGCGGGGGCCGACGACTACATCGTGAAACCGTTCGATCCCGCCGAGCTCGTGGCGCGCGTCCGCGGGATCATGCGCCGCACACGCCAGGCGCTGGACGCCAGCCCGCTCACGAAACTCCCCGGGAATGCCTCCATCATCGAAGCCCTCGAGCAGCGCCTGCAGCAAGGGGGGCCGATGGCCGTCGGCTACGTAGACCTCGACGGTTTCAAATCGTTCAACGACGCCTACGGGTTCGAGCGGGGAGACGAGGTGCTCCGTGAGACCGCGCGCATCCTGCTCACGACGCTGCAGCAGCAGGGGACGCCGGAGGATTTTCTGGGCCACGTCGGGGGGGACGATTTCGTCTTCATCACGACGCCGGCGGCGGTGGATCAGATTGCCGAGACGATCCGCCGCGAGACCAAGGCGTCGCTCGCCACCTTCTACGACAAGCCCGCGCGACAGCGGGGGTACCTGGAGGGGAAAGACCGCTCGGGCCAGCCCGCCCGCTTCCCGCTGGTGACCGTTTCGGTGGCCGTCGTCACGAATGAGCGGCGGACGCTGCGGCACGTCGCGGAGATCGCGCAGATCGGGGCGGAGCTCAAGGAGTGGGCAAAATCCCACGGCGGCGGGATGGTGGTCAAAGACCGGCGCGGCGAGGAAAAAGCTTAGGCCTTTTGGGGCGTGCCGACCGCTGCCTCGATCTTGGCGACGGTTTCCTTCGGGCGGACTTTCCAGAACCGCGGCAGGGTGTGGTCCCACCGGTCGAGGAGCGCGGCCGCGCGCGGCGAGCCGGTGAGCTCGCGATGGCGGCGGATCAGGTCGAGCACCGTCTCGATGTCCTCTGGGTGCTGGAGCCGCTCGAGCTGGACGAGCGCCGGGTTCACATGCTGCGGGAAGGTGTCCGTCTCGTCGAACACGTAGGCCTCGCCCCCGCTCATCCCCGCCCCGAAGTTGCGGCCGGTCGTCCCAAGGATCACCACGGTCCCGTTGGTCATGTACTCGCACCCGTGGTCGCCGATTCCCTCGACGACCGCGCGCCCGCCGCAGTTGCGCACGCAGAACCGCTCGCCGCCGCGGCCCGCGGCAAAGAGCGTCCCGCCGGTGGCCCCGTACATCACGGTGTTCCCCAGGATCACGTTCTCATGAGTGACGAGCTGGGCGCGCGGCGGG
>JGI1358J11329_10002954_pt1 | contig 12856 bp, 10 predicted proteins | sample Subgroupgradi54m_FD_11329 | JGI IMG/M metagenome (IMG submission 11329)
ATTAATAAGAATCTGTTCTCCAGTCGAAGGATCTTCAATAGCTATTTCTCTATCCAAATCCGGCAAAGTTTTATCTAAAATATCCTTAACCATTACCCCAATAGTCTCAAATCTAAAAGATAATAAAAATAAATCTCTTAAAGAATCTTGATGCATTTTTATAAAATCAGAAACAAAAATAACAGAATTTACAGATCCATCTAAATTATTCAAAGAAAATTTCAAAGCGTTTTTAATATTAGACCCTCCTCTATATAAATCCGGATTAGAAAGCATATCAATGAACATATAAAGTTGATTCATGCCCTTTCTTGGAGGCACATATTCCTTAACCTTATCGCTAAAAAGGACAAATCCTACTTTATCATTAGAATTTATAATCAAATGAGCAAAAGCAGATATTAATTCTGCAGCATATTCGCACTTCAATTTATCTCCTGATCCTAAAACCATACTCTCGCTGACATCCACAATAAAAATTATTCCTAAATCTCTTTCTTCCTTATATCTTTTAACAAGAAGCTTGCTTCCTCTCTTACTGGCCTTCCAGTCTATATCTCCAGCATCATCATCAGGCGCATATTCTCTATAACTATCAAACTCCAATCCCTTTCCTCTAAAAAGAATTCTATAAATTTTTTCTTTCAGTTCAAACTCTCTAGCAACAGCCTCAAAATCGCTAATTGCCCCTGCAATGTCAATATTTAATTTCCTCTCAACCATTTTGCCTCTTTTTTATAATTAAACAAACAAATCTGAATTAAAAAAGGTTTCTAATCATTCTTTATGGTCTTCAAGAATTCTTGTGCATTTACAATCTTTATACCCCTAAATTCTTTTAATTTCAGTAAATGTTCGTCGCCACTTACAATATAATTTGCTCTTCCTTCAATAGCCGCTTCTAGAACTTTATTGTCGTCTTTATCTTCTAAGATAATAGTTAATTTTTCTTTAGGATTAACAATATCACTAAGCTCTTTTATTAAAGCTGCAAATTCCACTTTCTCTTCTTTTTTAATCTTGTCAAATTTAGGCCTATAAATCACTTCTTCTAATTCAGCCAGTAATTCTTGACTTAAAACAAAAATAATTTCTTCATTGATAAACTTATTAAAAATCTCTCTGGGATTTCCACGATTTAAAATAAGTGCAGAAACAAGAATATTCGTATCAGGCACGATTCTTTGCCTTTCCATCTCTTACTGCCTCTATCTCTTTTTGTATATCTTCTTCATTAATTCCAATCTCTTCAAATCTCCTCCCAACCTGATCCATTAATTTTAGCAGTTTCGTTTTTGCTTTTTCTTTAGAGACCTTTTTTAGAACAATTTGATCTTTATCACTTACAATAATAAGTTTGTCTTGTTCTATCAAATTGGCTTCTTCTCTCATTTTTTTAGGTATAACTATCTGTCCCTTGCTTGAAATTGTTATTACATCTATCATAGAAAAGTAAGGTCTGCCTTACTTTTAAACCTTTCGTCCAATTCATATATCTTAGAATAAATGCATTAATCTATCTAATTCCAACTTCATGATTCAAAATCTCGTCAATAATAATATCAGAAGTTACTTTTTCAGCTCTTGCCCTATAAGACAAGATTATTCTATGCCTTAAAACTTCATGAGCAACATCTTTTACGTCAGAAGGAATAACATAATTCCTTCCTTGAGTCATAGCTCTAGCTTTAGAAGCTATAAATAAGGCAATACTTGCTCTAGGTGATCCTCCCCATTCTATAAGCTCCCCATACTTGAAATCCTTCTTTCTCGTCTTATAAACAATATCCAAAATATAATGTTTTATTTTATCTCCTAAATAAACTCTCTTCGCTAAATGCTGCATTCTTATTATCTCTGCAGGAGAAATTATTGGCTTTAAATTAAATTCTTCAAACTTCATCAAAGTAATATTGTCTTCCATAACTTTCGCTTCATCTTTATATTGGGGATAACCCATTATAACTTTAAACAAAAATCTATCAATTTGTGCTTCAGGCAAACTATAAACTCCGCTGGATTCTAAAGGATTTTGGTTAGCCATTACAAAAAAAGGTTTAGGTAAAGGATAAGTCTCTTTTCCTAGAGTTACTTGTCTCTCCTGCATAGCCTCTATTAATGCACTCTGTGTCTTTGGCGGACTTCTATTAATTTCATCAGCAATCACAAAATTTGCAAATATAGGCCCTTTAATAGTCTCAAATCCCTTCCCAGGAGTATAAGTCGTAATACCTACTATGTCTGTAGGCAGCAAATCAACAGTAAACTGTACTCTCTTAGAACTACAACCGCTCACTATAGATAAAGTCTTTATCAAAAGTGTTTTTGCAATTCCAGGAACGCCTTCAAGTAAAACATGTCCGTCGCATAATAAAGCTCTAATTAAACTATCAACAATTTCATCCTGCCCAACAACAGCCTTAGCTACTTCTTTCTTGATCTTAGAAATAACATCTGCATATTTAGCAAGCTCAACTACAGAAGGCTTTTCTTTACTCTCTTTATCCATAAACTCCTGATCAATTTTCTCTCGAGCCTCTTTTCTTAAAACCATTTTTCCCTTTTTAGTACACTACCAACAAATAATTTAGATTATTAAAACTTTCCTTAGAGCATATAAGAATAATTTTTTTCATCAACATTAATATTCTGAGCTTCTAAGACTGCTCTTCTAATAGCTGTTTTCCTATAAACGTAATAAGTAATTCCTAAAACAATAGATAAAACTGTAGTTATCAAAAGATAAATAAATATTCTATCCTGGAACTTTGATTTTAATCTTCCAGTAGAAAAATAAGATTGCTGGGATATGCTTAATTTACATGCATTTATTGCTTCATCAAGTTTAGTCTGAGCAGTTACACTATCCCCATTATCAAGATACTTTTTAGACTCATCCACAAGCTCTTTGATTTCAGCACATTCAGGATTCTGAGCAATAAATTCTTCTGTAAATACCAATTTTTCAACTAAAGTATCTCCTTTCAAAACATTAATATAAATCTTGCCCCAATCTTGATATGTGGGGCTTGCAACACTAGCATTAACATTAATCTCATACAATCCAACTTCCAAAAGGCCTGTCTCTACTTTCAAAGTTACATTTTCGCTCTTGCCTGAAGCAAGTTCAGAAATAAAATCTTTGCTAAAAGAAGTCTTTGCCTGTTGAAGAGCCCCTTTAAAAGCAAATAAACTTGTTAATTGGATACCACTTAAAGTAGTGCTTGCTTCATTATCTAATTCAATAGGCAAAATAATAGCCTCTCCCTTCTTAACTGAAACAGGCCCTGGAAGAACAAGTTTAAGCAATACAGGTTTATCTACACTGCTACTGCTAGAAGTAGGTCGAGTAATAACTATCTGGGGAGGTTGAACAAAAACAACGTTAAAAGAATTACTCGTAACATTAGTTAATAGGCTGCCTTTTTCTAAATCTCCTCCCATGATATTTAATTTCTCATCCGCAGGCTGAAATGCATTTAAAGTTAAAGTCCAATCACTAACTTGAGAAAGTATTTTGCTTACGTTTTCGCTACTTCCAATACTAAAGTTAACACTCTGATTGTAATGAGGATCAAAAGCGTCAATATCAAAAAAGTAACTACTCAAATTAACCAAAATAGGTTGACCAACAGATCCTTGTTTATCTCCAATAAAACCAGCAAAAACCATTGGAGCGTTAGCATGAGTTATATTCGCATTCCATGTTCTAGAACTATTCAAATCTTTATAATCAGCAGGATAGACAATCATTGTAAAATTCCCAAATCTACCATAAGTTTCATCTTCATATCCTGGAGTAAAGTCTAATATAAAATTATGCCCATCACCATAATGGCTTCTTTTTTCTCTTAGAATATTGTGGAGATAAAATTCATAAGTAAGATTATCTCCTATAAAATGAGAAGCGTTAAAATTAGAAATATTCTTGCTCCCCTCTTGAAGATTAAACATAAAGTTAGCATCAGGATAATCGATCTTTGGTGTACCATAGACAGAAAGTCCAAACTCTCCCGAAGTTTCAGTGCCTAAAGAATCATTAACAATCACTCTAAAGATATATAATCCTGCATCTGTAGAGTTAAAAGTAATATTGATAATTCCTGCTGTATTGTTAAAAGTAGTGCTATTAAATAAAGAGTTTCCTGCTAAATATTCAAGCCTATAAGTAAGATTTCCTCCATCGTCGAAACCGTCCTCAATATCAGTAGAATTTATATCAAAAAATAAATTTCTATTTATAGTAGAGGTAAAATTAATCAAATTGTTAATAACTGGCGCGTGATTAATAGGATTTATAGTTAAATTAAATTCTATGAAATCGGAATTGTTAACTACATCTTTGACCTTTATGCTAATGTTATAAATGCCCACATCAGACTTTCTAGGAAGAAAACTTGTCCTAAATAATTCTTGATTAGGAGGTATAATCCCTGCAGATCTAAAACTAAACAAGCCCGTATTTGGTCCCTCAATATTAAGCTCAACATTTATAGTCTCTCGATAAAAATCTTTTTGATCATTAGGAATAGCGAAATCGTCATCTTTAACAAAAAAGAATATATCCGCACTATTATCTTCAGTAGTATTCATGTTTGAATTAGATAAATTAATAGTTACATTATTTCCATCTAAAGGCTTAATAATAATAGGATTATCCGGAACATTATAAACAGTAAAATTAAAACCAAGTGGCACAGAAGCCTTTCCATCGGATACATTAATAAAAAGAATATGCTCTCCAACGTCCACGTCAATAGAAGTAAAACTTATCAATCCAGTTAAAGGATCCAGAGAAAATGAAGGAAATGGTTTGTCCTTAAAAAAAGAAAAAACAAGCGGATCGTTATCAGCATCACTAACATAAGGCCTTAAATTCAAAGAAAATAAATTGTCTTCTGTAAGAACATTTGTTACAGGGGTATTAAAATTCCAAACAGGAGGATTATTATTAACAATAGTCAAGGTAAAGGTCTTGGAATCAACGTTTCCTGTCTTGTCTCTAGCAGTAATAGTAACGCTATGCGATCCAACGCCGCCTATTTTAGGATCAAATTCTATAACTGCCTTTGTTTTATTTGTCGCGGGAATAACTCCAAGACTTCTTACATTTACCCAGGCTAAACTAGATGAAAAGCTAATAGCTTCGTCATAAACGTTCTTATCTGAAATTAACAAATCATCGTCAGTCGCATTAATAGGTATAGAATAAAGGTTACTAGTATAAGCAGTTATATCAAGAATATTATCTAAATAAACACTATCGGGAATATTAGCTACAAAAAAAGGAATTACACTTGAATTTACACCGACAGGGCTTCCTGTGTCATTTACACTAATATTAATCTGCCAACTTCCAACCGCAGAATCAGAAGCTCTAAAGTTAACATTTGCGCTTCCTCTAAAATTAGTTGCTTTTCCAACACTAATAACTTGCCTATCTAAAAACCATGTCGCATTAGAGCTAAAAGTAAGGGCATTAATCTCATCGCCGTCAAAAGCGCTAATAATACAGCTAAAACTAGCATCTTCTATACTGGATCTCTGAGTACCGCAAACATCTTCAAAAACAGGAGGCGAGTTTATATTTAAAACAGTAAAATTGATAATCTCGCTTCTAACAGCATTTAAAGAATCCCTAGCACTTATATTAATAACATAGTTTCCTACATCATCCCGAGTTGGAATAAAACTAATATTAATAGCTGTATCGTTAACTCTATAGTGAGCATTATCAAACAAAACACAATTAGTACTACCTCTAGTGCTCCATTGAGCAGTTGTACAGCTCAAAAAATCTATAGAAAAACTTAAAGGAAAATTCTTTTCTTCATCATCAGCAAGAATAACATATTCAAATGGTTCAGTCATATTAAAACTCTTATTTTCCAAGTTCAAAAAATTAGGCGCGTCGTTAACAGGATCAATTTGCACTCTTAAGAAAGATGAAATAAGTGGACTTTCGCTATCACGTACATTTAATTCAGCTTTCTTAGCTCCAGTATTATCATTATTCGTAACATTAATCACTAAAATACCATTATCAGCATTTATAGTAAAGTTTGCTAAACGCTCGGCAGTATTTACTTTATCTAAAGAATACCCATAAACTAAAACGTCATTCATATCATCCTCACTAACATTAGCACTAAAGTTATAAATACATATCTGATCTTCGACACATCTCAAAGTATCTTCCAAACCGTCTGCATTAAAATCAATAAACCCTGAAGCAGTTTTCATAATATAAGGTTCGCTATTAGTTACAACGAATGCATTTTCTAGAAGAGGATTTCCCAAACTACTTGTGCAAGAAACTTGAAAGCTGTTAATTCCTTTAGAAGGAAAATTTGTTGAAGTCTTCCATAATAAAGAAACACTGTCATAAACCATAGCTTGAGATATGCCATAGCCTTGGCCAATATTATAACTAATGCTACAACTTCCTAGAGTATTATCAATAGGATTAGCTAAATTATCTGTGTAATTAGCATAAAAAACAATAGTCCAAACAGCAGGAGAGGGCTTATTCTTCTGAGCGCAATATGAATTGCAAAAGCTATATCTTTTTATCTTAGCTCCGAAATTGTTTGGATCATCCAAATCACTATCATCATAAATAACAAGATTTGCATTGCCATCGGTTCCAATACTTGGTCCATAAGGTGCAAGAAGTAGCTCTGGAGGAGTTTCCTTAAAGATCCCTACATCAAAATACTTTAAAAAAGTAAAAAATAAAAGCGCTATTACTAAAAATATATATATAAAAACAACATATTTTAATGTTGCAGAATCCTTTACTCTACGTTTATCATTAGGAAATTTAATATATCTCTTCTTTATTTTACCTTCTTCTCTATAAGACTCATAGTAATACGGACCATAGGTTTTTCCTTTTATTTTTATATATTTTCTATGCACCATTATCCCTCTTTTTAAAACACTATAACGTAGAGTAAAAATAGTTTATAAAGATTGTCATTAAAATCAAAAAAACAATGTGCCACCACACACTAAACAGGCTGTCTCGCAATTCAAATAATTATCATAGATAATTAATCCAAAAAATAATGTTCTATTATTTTTACATATTCTCCCTTTAGCTATCCAGATTTTCTTCAAATTATGGGCTATACTCGCAATATTTAGCTCTAATTTTGCCCCATCTAATCCCCTTATCAAAAATTCCGTAAATCCCATGTTATATTTTATATTTCCTATAACTGGTTCAACAACAATTTTTCTAAGGCCATAAATACGTTTTCCTTCTTCAGTTTCCATCTTCTTTTTCATTCGCAATCTTTCCCTAAAAAACTCCATCACTCTTTTTACAATTTTTCCATCCTCCGAGCGATATATTCTTTGCCGAGCCTTTTTTCCTTGGCTCCAAGTTCCAATATATTTTAGCCTTGCTCCTTTCAAAATTATTTCATCTTTTTCCCAATCGTATTCATAATCATCCTCCTTGATGGTTTTCTCTTTTTCGTCTATCTCTTGCGCCTGCGACAAAGTTGGTACATAACCATCGATAACACTTTCCTCAAAATACTTCAAGTTACTTCCCGCATTGTAGTTGCAGTCTGCAACTACCTTTGTGTCTTTCTTCAGACTTACATTTTCCTTCACACTTTTAATTTGGGGCTGCAATTGATAGGTATCAGTTCTATCTTGACAGACATCATTCGCAACAATTATCTGGCTTTTCGAGTCAACGGTAAACTGGACATTATAGTCTAGTTCGAAAAATCCTTTTTTGTTTTTCATCATCCTACATTCAGGGTCTGATAAAGAAACCCTCTTTATCAGAGGGTCTTTATCGAACTCTTCTGCAGCTTTTTCACAATTCTCTTTAAGCTTTTCTTTATTTTTCACATCTCGATAGTTCTTAACTATCTCTTTGAGATTTTTCATCTCAAGGCTAGTTATGTTTTCTTCTTTATCTGCGCAACTCTCTTTGTCTGCTTCGTCTTGTTCAATGTCTTCTTTAATCATCTTATCGATGATTGAGTCAAGCTGATTCAATTGCTCTTTTTTAAGAAATGATTTCTTACTAGCATTGGCTTTTATCTTGCTGCCATCAACACAAATCACATTTAAATCAATCAAGTCGTATTTAGACGCCAAATTTACTGTTTCCTTGAATGCTTCCTTCACAAATGAAGCATTGTTTTTTCTAAACCTTGCTATTGTTCTAAAATTTGGCTGAACTTTCTCAGCCAAATACATAAAAACGAAGTTTTCTCTGCAAGCTCCTGCAAGCTTTCTTGATGACCTCTCTTTAGATAACATTCCCTGAATAATAATTTTCATTATTATTCTTGGATGATATGATGGATGCCCTGCACCCTCATTAATCATATCAAATCCAGAGAAATCCAAAGATTCAACAAACTCTTCAACAAAGAAAGAGATATGATTCTGAGGAATCATTTGTTTAATTGATGTTGGCAGAAGCCAGTCTTGGTTTTTGTAAGAACTTATGTATGTCATTTTATACCTCTTTATTTTACCGACGGTAAAATAATTTATTTAGTTATTATATCGATGACAAATGACTATTTATACTTTACTAATTGTGAGACAGCCTGTAAAAGCTGGAGTTTTCGTCAAGTACCTTGACATGGCAAGATTTAAATATAATTTTTCTTATTATTATGTCAAGATACTTGACATAATTTGAATTTAAAATGAAAAAAAGAAGAAAATCTTTAGTGATTGTGGCGCATCCTGACGATGAAACGATTTGGATGGGAGGAATGATTTTGAAACATAAGGATTGGGATTGGACAATTTTTTCTTTGTGTAGAAAAGACGATCTTGATAGAGCTCCTAAGTTTATGAAAGTTTGCAAATATTACGGCGCTAAAGGAATTATTGGAGATCTCGACGATAAGGTTTTGGAGCCTCTTTCGGTTAATGAAGTTATTAAAAAAATAAAAGAATATCTTGATGAGAAAGAGTTTGATTATATTTTTACGCATGGAGTTAATGGAGAATATGGTCATTTAAGACATAAAGAAATTCATAAAGCGGTTAAAAAGATGGTTGATGACAAAGAGTTTAAATGTGATAGGCTATATTATTTTGCTTATATGAAAGGGAAAGAGAAAGCTCCCCATGATTCTAGAGTTAAAATTCCTATTCCAAGCTTTAAAGCTGAGGAGAGTGTTAAATTAAATAGCCGAGAGTTTAATGATAAATTTAAATTAATTACAAAAGTTTATGGGTTTAAAGAGGATATTTTTGAAGCATTGAGTTGTAATAAGGTGGAGAGCTTCGATATAAAATGAAAGTTTTAGCTTTGTATCCTTATCCTCTAGAGCCAGATGGACAGAGTTTACAGGGGCATTATTTGGCTCGAGGATTGGAAGAAAATGGAGTAGAAGTTGTTTCTTGCGATAGAAATGATGACAAGAAGAAGGAAGAGCTTTATAAAAGTTTTAAGCCGGATGCGGTTGTAGGCATTGGATATTGGGGAAATGTGCCTGAGTTGATTTTACATCCTCTAAAATACAAGATGAATGCGGTTCCTTGGTTTAACGCTGATGGGTGGGTTGCTAATTATCACGATACTTTGAATAAACTGCCTTTGTTGGTTGCAACTAGTAATTGGGTTAAGTCTATTTATAAGAGAGATGGTGTAGAAGGAGATCATGTTAGAGTTTGTTCTATAGGATACGATCCAGGGATATTTTTTCCCAGAGCTGTTGATGATTCAGAGAGAATGAAAATTAGGAAAAAGTTAGGTTTGAAAGATGATGAGATTATGATCTTAACTGCTGGTGGAGATGTTACAAGTAAAGGCGCTCAAGAAATGTTTCAGGCATTGGCTAAGATAGGAAACAAATTTATAAAATGGAAGTATGTTTTAAAAGTATGGCCTAGTTTTTCTGCTGATAATCATGGGAAAGAAGAAAAGAAATTAATGGATGAATTGGGTTTGGATAAAGAAAAATTTATTTATTTAGACGATACTTTAAGCCCTAAATTGATGGCTAGGTTGATAAGTGCCTGCGATATTTATGCAGCTCCTTCGAGATTGGAGGGATTTGGCATGATTCAACTTGAAGCTCAGGCTTGTGGGAAACCTGTTATTTCTATAAATGTTGGCGGACCTAGAGATGTTATTAAAAATAATGAGACTGGTTTCTTAGTTGATGTGGCTCACGAGATTAAATTGGAAAAGGAATGGGCTTATCCTCATATGGGATTTGATGAGAAAATGATTATTGAATTTCCTATTCCTAAAACATTTGCTTATAGGGCGAATATTGATCAACTTGCTGATTGTACTTTAAAATTAATGAAAGATTCTAAACTAAGAGAAAAAATGGGGAAGGCTGCTGCTGATCATGCTCTGAAGAATTTTCATTATAAGGTTACAGCGAAGAATATGATTGAGTTGATTAAGGAGAGGGTTCTTAAGATTTAGAGTAGGGATCTTTTAGATCTGAATTTTAGAAAACATATAAGAACCTAGGGCGATTATTGCTGCTGTGATTATTGCGAGAATGATAAAATCATTGAAGAGGCCGAAATTAGAGATTCCTGTTAGTGCGCCTCTTAACCCGTCTACGCCGTAAGTTAATGGATTAAATATTGAGATAATTTTTATTGCTTGGGGTGCAGTTTGAAGTGGGAAGATTGACCCTGAGAGGAAAAAGATAGGCATAACAATGAAATTCATTACCAATGGGAAGGCTTGCATATCTTGCATTCTTGAGGCTAAGGCTGTTCCAAACGCGGTGAATAATAAACCTATCAGCGACATAAATACTAATGATAAAAGAATTCCTATGATTGAAGTTGGTCTAAGACCTATTAGAAGAGTTATTATGAGTACTATTAGTCCTTGAATAATTGCAATTGTAGCTCCGCCCAATGTTCTGCCTATCATAATGCTTGTTCTTGTTACTGGAGCAACGAGAGTTTCTTTAAGGAATCCGAATTGCCTATCCCAAATAACTTCTATTCCTGCAAATACAGCAGTAAACAAAATTGACATTGCAATAACTCCTGCTGAAAGGAAAGAGAGATAATTTCCGGCTCCTGCTTTTTGATATATAGACGAGAAACCAAATCCCAATGCTAATAAAAAGAGTAGGGGTTGGCCTAAAGAGCCTACAATTCTTGCTTTAGATCTCCAATATTTTTTCAATTGTCTTAACCACATTATATAAACTGCGGACATTATCTCCTTCTCCCCCACATTTTTGCACCCGTTCTTAATTTATCCAAAGCTGAAGAGCTTTCATCTCTTATTATATGGCCTGTGAGTTTAAGAAATGCCTCTTCTAGTGTTTTTGTTTTTGTAGATTTATTTAATTCTTTTGGAGTGCCTTGTTTTATTATTTTACCTTGATCAATTATTGCAACTGTGTCTGCTATTTTTTCTGCTTCATCCATATAATGCGTTGTAAAAAACACAGTCATACCTTCCTTTTTATTTAAATCTTTGATGTATTGCCAGATATGATTTCTTGTTTGAGGGTCTAAACCTAGAGTTGGTTCATCGAGGAATAGAATTTTTGGATGGTGTATTAGGCCTCTTGCTATCTCGAGTCGTCTTTTCATTCCTCCTGAGAAGGTTTTCACAAAATTATCTTTTCTTTCCCATAAACCTACAAATTTCATTAAATATTCTATTCTTTCTTTTCTTAAATTCTTTTCAACATTATAGAGGACTCCATGAAACTCCATATTTTCATAGGCAGTAAGGTCTTCGTCTAAACTTGGATCTTGGAAGACTATGCCAAATGATTTTCTTACTTTATCTTTTTCATTTATAGGATTTGCTTGATTGATTTTTATTGCTCCAGAAGTAGGGTTTAAAATAGTAGTTAGCATTTTTATTGTTGTTGTTTTACCAGCGCCGTTTGGGCCGAGAAAAGCAAACATTTCTCCATGATTTACTGTAAAAGAGATATTGTCTACAGCAGTTATGGCTGCGTATTTTTTAGAAAGGCCTCTTACTTCAATTATTATATCTTGATTTTTCATGTAAAGAAAAATATTTTAGGATATAAATACCTTTTTGATTTTATCTATTAAATTTATTAGTTAGTAATTTGCCTAAATAGTAAGCAGATCCGAATATAATTATACCTGGAAGGAGAGCTATTCCTAGACTTGGAGCAAGAATTCCAGTGCCTATTGTTCCTATTGTACCTGCGCCTATTGATTCAAATAAATTGACTGCTTGCGGAACTGATTTTTCTATATCTTTTTGCAATGCATCTATTTGCATTATTATTTTTCCTTCTTTTAAAATTCTTATTTTTCTATCTTCTTCAGAAATTATTATTGCTAAGTTACCTAATTTTTTTGAGGCTGTTAGAGCAGCACTATGTCGTGTGCCAAAGTTTTTTAACATAGATGTTGAATTTATCATTGCACCATATGCTTCAACTAGACCGCTTTTATTTATTATTACTGCGCCGTCTATTAAAGCTAGCGACTCTAGTAATTTAGGATTTTCTATTGCTTTAAAAGGAGGAACCGACTGGTCTATAAGAGTTTTATATTCTACTTCTCCTACTACAAAAAGAGCGCCTTCTCCGCGTTTTGCAATTCTTAAGCCTACTTGAATTAAAATTTCTTCTAATTGTTTACTAATTTTATCTGTCATTATTATGAAATATTTTTTTAAGTATATTTAAATCTTTTCAAAGATTCAGTCTTTTTTGAACAATAATATTAAAACTAGATATTATCTTTCTGATATGAACTTTTGTCGATTTCTGCTTGAATATATTCTTCTTTATTTCTATTTTCTTTTAGATTAGTTCTATTTAAAGTACCTGATATTGAAAAAGTATCTTCTGCTCTCTTGCATTTTGAACAATAATACATATAA
>JGI1358J11329_10002960_pt1 | contig 12846 bp, 10 predicted proteins | sample Subgroupgradi54m_FD_11329 | JGI IMG/M metagenome (IMG submission 11329)
CAACGGCTTATGGTTTTTCAACTATACAGATAGTACTAATTGTTCTTTTAATATATTTCTTAACTCGTCAAATCCAGGATTATTTTATAACGCCTCATGTTATGGGAAGGATTGTAAAGCTTCATCCTCTTGTAATATTGTTTGCCGTAATTGCCGGGGGGCACATAGGAGGAATACTTGGAATTATCGTGGCAGTGCCTATAGCAGCAGTTATAAAGATTTTACTTGAATTCTCCCTCGACAAGATTAACGCGCAAGGATAATTTGATTTTTACCCTCATTTTCTGCTAAAATCCAAACGCTCTTAGGAAGAAGGACCGCTACTGTGATCAATTATATGAACACAGAGGAAAGTCCAGACAGGTTTAAAGCCGGGGATGGGGCGTAAGCTCCGACTAGAAATAGCTGGTCTCTAATCTTTTTACCCACATGTGGAGATTAGAGCAGGTCTTGAATTAACAAGACTTGAGAGCAACAGAGACGAGTGGGTGTGAAACGGGCAATCCTACCTGCTGCAACCTCCGAACGGTGCGTTATTACCCTGCTTTAGGGGAGCACTAAAGTTTGAGGGCATAGATAGATTGCGGTAAAAACAGAATCTGGCTTATTCTCTTCCTAGGAGCAATTTTATATACTATTACAGAGCATTTTGTATTCGCAATTTTGGCAAAGAACACTCTTGCTGCATTTAAAATCACTTTTTTCAATTTTTTCAATTTTTTCAATCAGATCATCCTCTAGTTTCTCTAAATCTTCTTTTTTAAAGTTCATGGATTTTTTAGTATTCCCTTTTAGGAAATGAAGCGTTAAGGTGATATCTTTCGGATTTTTATTAAGAACAGCATCTTTTACTCTAGTTGCAGCCAAAGCATACATTTCAAGCTGGAGCTGGTGTGCCTTATCTGCTTTTGGGTTATCTTCACCGGTTTTATAATCTATAATTTCAACTCCATTACCCTTTTTGTCTATGCGGTCAATCTTGCCAAAAACTTTAACTCCGTTTTTTAGAACAAAAGAAAATGGTAATTCAAGTCCTAAAACATTCTCTGGTGTTTTTGCCTCAGTTTCATAAAAATTCTTAAGCATTCTAACTCCCTCTGAAAAATATTCTTTTTCTTCTTTTCCTTGGTATCCTTCCTTCTTCCATTCTTTTTTAAGTATCGTAAGCAATTGTTTAAGTGAGGGCGTGCTGCCTTCCTGCAGTTGTTTATAGAAATTATACAAAGTGTTATGTATTGAAATTCCAAAGCTCTGGACCGCGGCCGGAGGGGTAGGGATGCCCAATATTACTTTTGCTTTATAGTGCAGGGGACAGATATCAAACATCTGAAGATTAGAAAATGTTATGTAGGATATTTTGAATGATTGTTTTTCCTCTGGCTTTTCCTCTTTTTCTTCATATACAGAAAGAACTTCGGAAAATGAAAGCTGCTGAGTTTTTTCTTTTAGCTGTTCTTGTTTGCTTAGTTCTGGTAATGATTCATAAACAAAAGGAGAAAGTTTCCTAACGCGCTTGCCGCTACCATAAAAGTCCGCCGCTGTAAAAAATAATTTTTCTTTAGCCCTAGTCATACCAACATAGAAAAGTCTTCTCTCTTCTTGTTCATTAAAGTCAATATTTGCAGGAATTTTTTCTTTTATAATTTCGGCAGGCAATGGAATTTTTTCTTTTCTTTCCCTTGAAGGAAAGCGGTCCGAAACTAGATTTACCAAGAATACTACCTTGAATTCAAGCCCCTTTGAGGAATGAACGGTTAGAATATTTACAGCATTTTTCTCCCGCATGTCTACCTCTGCTGCAGTTGGGCTATCACCCATTTGAAGCATTAACATAATCCACTCAACAACATTAAAAATATTTGCATCCTTTCTCTCTGTTTCAAAGTTTTTAATTCTATCAAAAAATTTAGCAATATTTTGCGCGCGCTTTTCCTCTTTTACAGATGCTGTATTTAAAAGAGTCTGGAAGAGTTTTGAATCAACCAGAAAATAATAAAGTATTTGTCCTGCAGTATCTTTTTTGATGCGTTTTGTATGACGGTCTACCATTTGTCTAAATTCGAGCAACTTTTTCTGTATTTCGCTTGTGACATTTATTTCATGAGCAAAACTTAACGCTTCAAAAAGACTTATGTTTTTTCTTTTTGCAAAATTTAGTAAATAATTAATGTCTATGTATGGAATGTCAAAAATGTCCATAGATAAAACTCTAAAAAGAGAAACCGAATCGGAAAGATTAGTAAGAAAAACAAGATATGAAATCAGATCCTTTATTTCTTCCTGCTGAAATAAATATCCGGGTCCTAAGAATTGATAGGGAATTTTGTGCCGGGCAAGAGCGGTGGTTATAAGCTGTGCATGATTATTGGCTCTAACCAAAATTGCCATGTCGCGGTAATCATATTTTTTACTGAGCCCATTTATGTTTTTTGCAATTATATCTGCCTCGTCTTCTGCACGCGTTTCATGAATAATTTCTATAGCACTTTTTGCTGTTCTGGAATGACTTTTTAATTTTTTGTCAATCTTTTCAACAACTTCGAGTCTATTTGGATTGTTGTGTTGGATAAGGTTATAAGCAGCGTCAAGAATAATTTGAGTCGATCTATAATTGTCCGTTAGAGTTACTATTTTTGTTTTTGGAAAGTTCTTTTTAAACTGCAGGACGTTTGATACGGCTGCTCCGCGGAAGCGGTATATTGATTGATCATCATCTGCAACAACTGTAATATTGTGATCGTCGCCAGCAAGTAAAATTGCCAGTTCGTTTTGTGCATAATTTGTATCTTGAAACTCATCTACCAGCAGAAACTGGAATTGTTTTTGGTAAGTATTAAGAACAGACTTTCTAGTTCTAAAAAGAAGAAGGGTGTTAGAAATTAAATCCGAAAAATCCATTACACTCTCTTTTATTTTAAGCTTTTCATATTCTTTGTAGGCATTAGATAGTTCAAGATACTGCTGCCTCTCATCAGCTTTATTTTTCTTTGCCCAGTTAATATATTCAACAGGCGCAATATCTTCGTCTTTAAGTCTTGAAAAATGAGAAAGAATGGCGTCTGTAAATTTTGTAGGATTTCCAAGTGGTCTAAAAAGTTTAAGCCCCAATTCAAAAATGTGTGCCCGCAAAAGAAGCACAGATTCGGACTCACTAAGAAGTCTATAATTTGGATCAAGCCCTATCTGATGTACATTGTCGCGCAATATCTTGTCGCAAAATGAATGAAAAGTATGTATCCAAAGATTTGTATATCCATAAGGAAGAAGAATATCAATTCTTTCCTGCATTTCAAAGGCAGCCTTTTCTGTAAAAGTTAAAGCAAGAATGCTTGATGAGGGAATATTTTTATCAACAATAAGATGCTTGATTCGCTCCGTTATAACTGTAGTTTTTCCTGTTCCGGCACCTGCGATTATTAGAAGAGGACCTTTTTTATGCGTTACTGCTTCCTGTTGGTGTTCATTTAATACTTGCTCCCTCATTTAGGTAGTATTGTAGCACAGGAAAAAGTCACGCTATGAGCTTTGAGGATTTATTTAGACAAAAACTTCAAATCCTTATTGTTCAACTATAACAGTGCCATTCTCACTTGCGTCAAGGTGATTATGGTATCCGTATTTTCCCGCTTTGTCAAAAACCAAAGATAAACTTTGACTGTCAGAAAAACTACCCAGATTAAGCGGCGGGTAAGCAGTATGAATTGGATGCGGGTCGGAATTTACCGTAGCCATCTGTCCGCTTTTGTTTGTCCAAACAACTTTTGTTCCTACTTTAACAGTTATAACTTGCGGAGCAAATCCTGCTGCTGTTAAAGTAACTGCGGTACTACTTGCAGTTTTATCCTGCATTGCAGGTGTTGAAATTGCGGTAGGCGTCACAGTTGTAGAAGTGGTATTAGTCTGGTTTTTATTTGCGTTATTGCTAAGCAAAAAAATCACTCCTACGACAAGCACAACCGCTGCAACTGCAACTAAAATTCTATTAATATTTTTTCACCTCCTTTTCAAGTAAATCTTTTTCTTTGATTTCAATACTTGCAGCAGTTCTTAATTTTTGTCCGATTTGCATAAACCCTCCGACTACATTTACAAACTGAGAGGAAGCGTTGTTTATATGCTTTCCCAAAACGTCGAGGTTTTCATTTACTTTTTCGTGGTCTATCTGAAGGGCTCTTAAAAGTTTATGGATTTCCCTTGTTCTTACTTCAATTTTCTTTCCTTCAAAAGAGAGGAGTATTGTTTGAAGGTGAGCGTATAAAGTATTTGGGGAAACAACGTAAACCCTAGATTTTCTCGCATAGTCATTTACATCCTCAATACCTACCAGTTCGTAATATACCGATTCGCTGGGAACATACATTAGAGCAAAATCCATAGTCCCTTCTTCCGGCAAAATATATTTTTTAGCAATTGTATCTATGTGTCTTTTAATATCGCGGACAAATTCTTTTCTGGATGTTTCCTTCTCTGTTTCCGTTTTAGCTTTTACCATTTTTTGGAAGTTCTCCATTGGAAACTTTGAGTCAATTGGCAAAATTCCCGCATCTGTTTGTATGGCTGCATCAACTTTCTCTCCCGAGCGGAATGTATACTGGAGATGAAAACTATTTTTTGGAAACATCTGTGTTATTAAATCTTTTAACACTTGTTCTCCAATATTTCCTCTAAGTTTTGGGCTTTTTAGAAATTCCTGAAGTTCTCTCATGTTGCGGCCGATCTCACTCATCTGGCCGACTTCCTTACTGACATCTCTTATGACTTCTGCTGCTTTTGTTAGCCTGTCATTTAATTGCTTAGAATTTTCCTGAAGTACTTTTGTCATCTCTGTTGAGGAAGAGCGCATTGCAGCATTTAAAGTTGTATTTGTCTTGTCAATTGAGCTTTGCATGGTTTTGAGCCATTCAAGAAGAGTATCGTCCTGCTTGGGTTTGCTAAGTTCTGCGAGTTTCTTATTTAGGAAGTAGGCGAGTCCGCCAAAAGCGAGGATAACAACTACAATAATAAGGAGTAGCTCATTTTGCATAGAGTTATTCTATCAGGTTTTAGTCAAAATACAATTCCGGGTTGGCCCTCCTTCGCCAAGGCCTCGAAGGGTAAACTTATCAATCGAAATATAGTTCAGGATTCGCTTTTATCTTTTTCCACTCGATCGGCTTATAATTAAAAAATGCTGCGGTAGCAATCATAGCAGCGTTATCGGTACAAAGCGATTTTTGAGGAACAAAAATCGCAGTATTTGGTATTTCGTATTTCGTATTATGTATGAGTCGTTCTCTCAACTTTTCATTCGCTGCTACTCCTCCTCCGAGCAAGATTGATCTAACTTTGAACTTCTTCGCTGCATTGAGAGTCTTTTTAACTAGCACGTCTATTATAGCTTCTTGTGCTGAAGCAGCTAGGTCTGATTTCAATCCCATACTTAATACTTTATACTTACTACTTGATACTTGTCTTGCTACTGCGGCTTTAAGACCTGAAAAAGAAAAATCAAAATCATTTGAACCAATCATTGGTCTGGGAAATATAAAAGCTTTTGGATCTCCTTTTTTAGCTAGCTTTTCCATTATTGGTCCTGCAGGATAAGGAAGATTGAGTAATCTTCCAATTTTGTCATATGCTTCTCCTGCTGCATCATCTCGTGTTCCGCCAAGCCATTTTATTTTTTTATGATTTTTTAGAAGCACTAAATCTGTGTGCCCTCCGGAAACAATAAGAGCTATAGCCGGAAATTCAATGTTCGATCTTTCGATAAAATTAGCATAAATGTGCCCAAATAAATGATTGACAGGGACAATAGGCTTTTTCCAAACAAAAGCCAATGTTTTTGCAGTCTCTACTCCTACAAGAAGTGACCCAATTAATCCGGGTCCGTAGGTCACAGCTATCGCGTCGATATTCTTTTCGGATAAGTGTGCCTCGGAAAACGCCTTTTCTATAACAGGAATAATAAATTTAACTTGTTCCCTGGCTGCAACTTCAGGAATTATTCCACCAGTTTTTGAATGGAGAGATAACGATGAGGAAATAATATTTGATAACACCCCGATTTTTTTATTGCTAGCGTTAATTATGGAAGCAGAAGTTTCGTCACAGCTTGTTTCAATTCCTAAAATTATCATGTGGCTTAATTGATGTTTTCAAGTTTTATTTTGTCACCCTCTTTGAAATTATATTTTGAGGAAAGACCCGCATTTATTTCCAAAACACTGTCCGCAGGAGACTTAGGTTGATAAACCGGAATATTTTCGGTAGATGTTTGTGGCGGCTGAGCGTTTTCGTAAACAGTTGCAATGGCGCCGTCTTTTACAAATATTATATCAATTGGAAAATTCATATTTTTCATCCAAAAAGAATAATAATCTGATTTGTCAAAAGGAAAAAGCATGCCCGAATCCTGGGGAAGACTTTTGTCTTCAGATAATCCTATTTGTTTTTCCTTAGCAGTTTTTGCAACTCTAAGTTTAAATTTGTGATTATCTATGGTAGCGGTTGGTGTTTTTATAAATGTAAAGTTTTGATTTTTGACGTAGTTCTGTGCTACCAAAACTCCCAAAAGTATTGCAAAAAGTAAAACAAGAAGGCCTAAAATTTTTTTCATAAATTATTTTCCTCGATTATTTTTATAAGCCTACTGGTTGAATGGTTTGATATTTGAGAAATGACAGATATCACTTTAGCACCAATTAATTTCGCCTGCCGCATCTTATGTTTTATATTTTTATCATTCTGCGTTACAGCTATAACCGTAGGACGCAATCGAGTAACAAGTCTATCATAATCAGCATCATTTTTCATCCTGGGAAGGATAACTATGTAATCTACAAACTTAAGAGCAGATAAAATCTGCGCTCTTGAAGCTTGAGTATTTATAGGCCTACTTTCTCCTTTTGTTTTTTTTGCGGTTTCGTCACTTTCTAGGAGAATAAAAAGGTAGTCTCCTTGCCCTTTGGCTTTTTCCAGAAATTTAATGTGTCCAATATGTAGGATGTCAAAGAATCCTCCAACCAGCACTATAGACTTATTCTGTCTTCGTAGCTTTTTGGTAATTGTGATAGCTTCGCTGTTTTTTATAATTTTGTTCATAATTCTTTAGTGCCGCGAATATAAATTGCTTTCCAGGGTTGATAGTTGGAATCAAATCTTTCGGAAATTAGAGTCTGTCCATCTTTTGTTACCGTTCTTGTAAAGTAGACATTTGCTCCCCAAGCTTCAAAATCAGTTTGTTCAAGACTTCCTTTTGGGCGGGTTGGATCATCCTGGTATTCAGGCGGAGGTGGAGCAGTTTGATTTGTTATAACCGGCGTTGATAATTCTGTCTTCCTGCCGTCATTTGTACCATATAGAAAGAAAGTTAACCTTTGAACATTTGGATCAATTACTGACTGAATTAAAATATAATTTCCCGTATCATTTCTAAACCTCAAATCTACGCTTGGCGAATAAATTGTTGCGTCTATTCCGGGAGGAGAATCCTGCTCATAATAGCCTACCCTATAGGCGTGAGCATGTCTTTCAATAATTGGAAGTCCTGCAGCAAGAAGGGCTCTAAAAAAAGTAGTTGAGACCTGGCAAACTCCTCCACCGTCTCCTAAAACGGTTTTGCCGTTTTGTATGACATATGCCTGCTTGTATCCCGTGAATGCGGATACATCACCAAGCGCATTATCAAAGGAAAAAATTTCTCCGGGTGCAACAATAATTCCATTCAAACGCGTTGCGGCAAGGTTGACATTAAAGACTCTATTTGGAATTGAATGCGCAAAAAGAGAAGTTCCCATGCCGATTAGTTCTTTTATACCCAAATTATTTGCCTTGTCCGTTGTAATTTTGGGTTTTAAGGTCTTGACTGGGATTGTTATCTCAATAGTTTCAGGTCTCTGAGAAAGAACGCTTACATATTTTGAGTTGAGCTGTTTTCTAAGAGCTTCCTTATCTATTTCTTGTCCATTAGACGATGGTCTGAAGGCAAGGACCCTTCCATTCTCAAATGAAAATAAAGCTTCAACGGGTTCAATATTTAATTTTTGGGCAAAAGGCGCAAGTAGCTGGTCTAGTTTGTCCTGCGAATAGTTATAGGAAGCAGATAAATTTATACCACTTATATACGCTTGTAAAATAAGACTAATGTTTCCTAGGGCGTCCTTGCTTCGGCCAATACTGTAGGCCTGTATTGCTAAAAGATTGGAGTCATATCCAAAGTTTAATTCTTTAACAGAAGTTGTTACTTTTTCCTGGGGAGTTATAAAAACAAATTTAGAATTTGCAACTTTATCATTGCGGCTATCAAAGTAGGCTTTAACTTGAGCTTGTGTTTTCCCTCCAAAGCTTATGTTATTTATAAAAATTCCAGGATAAACAACATTTTTATTAAGAGTTTGAAATATGGAAAAACTAAACCCAACAAGAAGAATAAGTGCAATAAAAGCACCTGTTAAAAACCAAAAGGTTCCTTTAGACAGGTTTTTGATATGTTTCCTGAGAACTGGGGGCAACTTCATTGACTGCGCTAGTCATATTATACTATATTTAATCTACACATGGATGATAAGCCGGTTTTTAGCAGTTCAAATAATTCAAGTTCAGTCCCTCCTCCTCAATCTCCTCCTGTTTCAGGTGAGCCTGTGACAAGTGTTCCTCCACTTGAATCCAAGCCAAACCCATGGGAGCCTCCTGTTACAAAGCCTGAGCCTGTTGCTCCAACACCGGGAACTATTCCACAGGAAAATCCTTTTTCACCGCCCGCCCCATCACAGGAAGTTTACAGACCTCTATCTGGTGAGCCTACCGCACCTCCGCCACCCCATTCGTCGTTTTTTTCTTTAGGAAAGATTGTAAAAATTTTAATTGGCTTAGTAGGAGTTTTTCTGCTTTTCTTGCTTATTTTTAAAGTTATCCCAGGCTTTTTCAGTGGGAGTTCCGGTAAGGTGACCATTACTTATTGGGGCCTTTGGGAAGACAGTCCCGTAATGCAAACTGTAATTGCGGATTTTGAAAGACAAAACCCTAATATTAAAATTGATTATTCAAAACAAGACGTAAAACAGTACAGAGAAAAACTGACAACAAAAATACAAAACGGCACGGGACCGGATATATTTACCATACACAATTCCTGGCTTCCAATGTTTAAGACTACACTTGCTCCAGTGTCCCAAGACGCAATAACAAAAGATGACTTCCTGAAAAATTTCTATCCTGTAGCGCAAAAAGATCTGGTTAGGAACGGAGCAATTTATGCAGTACCATTAGAAATTGATACGCTTTCTATGTATGTAAATAGCGGGCTTTTGCAAGCAGCGGGCATTTCCGTTCCTACCAACTGGCAAGATTTTATAACAGTGGCAAGACAGCTTACCGTTAAAGACCAAAGCGGAAAAATACAAACATCAGGAGCGGCTCTTGGTACCTTTGATAATATAACCCATGCACCGGATATTATTTCTCTATTTCTTGCTCAAAACGGTGCAAATCTAACTGACTTGGCATCAACCCCAACACAAGTAAGCGATGCTCTTAAATTTTACTCATCTTTTGCAAAAGATGAGGGAAAAGTTTGGGATACAACACTAGATCCTTCAATTTCCTCTTTTGCAAAGGGAAACTTGGCTATTTATTTTGGCTATTCGTGGGACTTCTTTGCTATAAAAGCAGCAAATCCAAATCTCCAGTTTGGCATAGTGCCAGTCCCTCATCTTCCAGGGCAGAATCAGACAATCGCAAGTTATTGGGCCGCCGGACTGTCTATTAAAAGCCGCCATCAAAAGGAGGCGTTCCTTTTTATGAAATATTTAATACAAAAGGATACGGAGCAAAAGTTATATGCAGCCGAGTCAAAAACAAGATTTTTTGGAGAGCCTTACGCCAGAGTTGATTTAGCGCAAAGTCTTAAAGATAATCCTGTAATTTTCCCATTTGTTTCCCAGGCGCCCCAAGCAGTTTCTTCCTTTTTTGCATCAGACACCTTTGATAATGCACTTAACTCTCAAATGAATACATATCTTGGAAATGCGGTGCGTTCTATTCTTAACGATACTTCTCCCCAGTCCGCAGCGGACACTCTGATAAAAGGAGTCTCTCAGGTTCTTACGCAGTATGGAAAGTGAAATAAGACAGTCAATACTTAAGACTGTCCTTTACTCTGATATTTTTGATTACCCCACAACAGCTGCACAAATTTGGAAATATCTCATTTCTTCAAGAAAAATAGAAAGAGAAGATTTTGATAAAGTATTAAAAAATATAAAAGGGCCCATTAAAGAGCAAGAAGGATGGTATTTTTTATCAGGTAGGGAAAATTTGATTAAAAAAAGACTTAGAAGAAGAAAAGAAAGCCAAAGAAAAATAGCGCAAGCTTATAAAACTGCATCAATTCTATCAATTATTCCTACAGTGCTTTTGATAGGTGTAAGCGGAGGAACGTCAATGCATAATGCAGACAAAAATGACGATATAGATTTTTTTATAATCGCCAGGGAAAATACAATTTGGCAGACAAGATTTTTTTCAGTCCTTGCTTTGACACTTCTCAGACGATATAGAAAAAGATCTCTGAGGATTGTTGCCGACAAGATTTGCCTTAATATGTTGGTGGATGAGTCAGGTTTAACTTTTCCGGAAGATAGGCAGGATTTGTATACTGCTCATGAAATCGTACAAATGAAGCCGATTTTTAATAAACACAAGACTTATGAAAAATTTATCTTGGCAAACAAGTGGGTGGAGAATTTTTTACCAAACTCGATAATGATTAATGATAAAGGATTCTCGTCTCGCGCCGAAGTGGAAAGGATGAAGAGTAAACAACAACAAGTTGCCACTGCCTATTTGCTATTTGCTGTTGAATTTCTTGTTAAAGAAATTCAATTATGGTATATAAAAAGACACGTTACTTTGGAAACTGTTTCAAATGAAATGCTCGCATTTCACCCTAGCGATTATAAAATAAAGGTAATGCAAGCTTATGAGGCAAGACTTAAAAAATATGAACAAAAAATTTAAAACTGTAGTTTTGGGCGGTACTTTTGACCACTTGCACAAGGGACATAAAGAATTTATTAGACTTGCCCTTTTTTTGTCGGAAAAAGTTATTGTCGGCTTGACAAGCGATGAATATATTGGCAATTCAAAATTCAAAATTCAAAATTCAAAATTAGAGAACTTTGAGGAAAGGAAAGACTCACTCGAAAATTTTCTCAATAAAGAACAAGCACTGAATAGAGTTAAGATATTTAAGATTGAGGATGTGTTTGGAATTACCCTTGATAAAGAGTTCGACGTGAATGCAATTATGGTTGTTGAAAAAACCCTCAAAGGTGCCGAAAGCATAAATGCTAAAAGACTGGAGCTCGGCCTACATCCTCTTGAAGTTGTGATTGCGCCGTCAGCTGTTGCCGAGGACGGAGAATTAATTTCATCATCAAGAATTAGAAATGGAGAAATTAATCGCGAAGGAAAACTATATGTAAATCCAGAATGGTTAAAGCAGGATTTGACTTTGCCGGAGAGTCTTAGGGGGGAATTCAAGAAACCTTTTGGGGAGTTAATCGCCGGTGATGAGCTCGGGATTATCATTGCACCGCTTGTAACAGTTGGAGATGTTACAGCACAAAAGTTTAATAGATTATCTTTAAATCAAAAGATTTCAATAATTGATTTTAATGTCGCCAGAAAAAAAAGATTCGATAGGATTTCGGAATTAGGATTCTCAAAAGATATAGAAATTATTAAAGTTGATAATCCTGCAGGACAAATAACTCCAGAGCTTTTTAAAGCAGTTGTTGAAGCGTTTTCAAAAGAAGGAAGAGTAATAATAGAGGTTTTGGGAGAAGAAGACCTTGCAGTTTTACCTGTTATTTTAGCAGCGCCTCTTGGGGCAGTTGTTTTTTATGGACAGCCCGCCTCGCCAGAGACGAGCTTGGCGAGTCGAGGCGGGCCAGATGAAGGAGTAGTAAAAATAGTTATTTCGGAAGAATCCAAGAAAAAAGTATATAGGTTATTGACAGAATTCGTTGGAGGTTCATAATAGATGATTATGGATAACAATCCCTGGGAAAGAGCAAAAGCACAACTTAAAAAAGCGGCTTCATATTTATCTCTAGATGAACTGACAATTGCAAAGCTCCTAAACCTTGATAGAGTTGTAGAAGTTTCAATGCCTATAAAAATGGATGATGGAAAAGTAAAAGTCTTTCAAGGCTTCAGAGTTCAGCATAGCAATGTCTTGGGTCCATATAAAGGAGGTCTTAGATATCATTCAAATGTTGATATGGATGAGGTAAAAGCCTTGGCCCTTTGGATGACAATGAAAAATGCGGTAATAGATGTTCCTTTTGGCGGGGCAAAGGGAGGAATACATATTGATCCAAAAAAGTTGTCCGAAAAGGAACTGGAAATCCTGACAAGAGAATTTACAAGAAAAATCTTTCCTGTAATTGGGCCAACTCTTGATATTCCTGCTCCCGATGTTAATACCAATTCCAAGATTATGGCGTGGATTGTTGATGAGTACGGGAAAATCAAAGGAAAAGAAGAGCTGGCTGTGGTGACGGGGAAGCCTTTAGATAAAGGTGGAGCAGAGGGAAGAATAGAAGCAACGGGACTGGGAGGAGGTTATGCTCTTCAGACAATTTTGAAAAATATTAATAAAAAACCAAAGGATATGACCGTTGCAGTGCAGGGATTCGGAAATGTAGGTGTTTTTGTAGCGAAGTATCTTAAGGAAGCCGGATTTAAAATAGTTGCGCTGTCTGATTCAAAAGGAGGAATTTATATAGAAGACGGAATAGAAGATATCTCAGTTATCGAACAGTGCAAAAGAGATAGCGGTTTCCTTGCAGGTTGTTATTG
>JGI1358J11329_10002973_pt1 | contig 12806 bp, 14 predicted proteins | sample Subgroupgradi54m_FD_11329 | JGI IMG/M metagenome (IMG submission 11329)
GTAGTCTGCCTCAAAAAACATACCGTTACTTCGTTGACGACATTACTATTTTTCTGTCCGATCCACCAAAAGAAGTAAATCCGGAGCTCCCTTACATTCATCCAACGATACCGTCCAATGTGTTATTCCCGACGAGTATTTATTAATATGACAAAACGATTCATCATGTTCATGAAAAAATTTCGACTCGATGGTATATGGTTGTTTTTGCTTCTTAGCTTGTCATGGTATGCATGGCGTCTACTCCCTCAGGGAATTCTTCGAGGGAACGGATTTATGTACATGCTTCCCAGTGTTCAGAAGTGGTTTTGGGGCAGGCCCTTTACCCTGACTGGTTTTGAGGTAGCGGCGGCTATTTCTGGTGCAGTATTTCGGAAGTTTTTTGGTGCCAATATGGGTCTTTACCTCTGGAGTGAACTTTTTGTCATATTGACGATAGGGGTGTGTTTTTATGCGGTTGTCAGAATTCTTACCAAACATAGGCTTGTCGCTTTTGCCGCATCTCTCATTTTTACGGTGAACTATTTTGGTAATTTCGACATGCTTGTGGCCGCCTGTTACTGTTACCCTATGGAACGAGTTTTTCATGTGCCGCTCTTACTCCTGAGTTTTATATTTCTTTTGCTTTTTCTTGAACACCCACGCAGTAAATATTACCTTGTCTCCCTTTTGTTGTATTTTTTGGGAATAGGATTAGGTCACTTCAGCTTTTTCTTTGCTGCTCCATTTATGTTTTTCCCATTTTTTTGGTATGTATATAATGAAAAAGGAAAGGCCGTGCGACGAGGAGCGCCCATTGGCATCTCGTATGCGGCCATAACAGTATTTTTTGTCTTAGTCCAACAGATAAACGAATCCGGTCTCGGACCAACGTGGAGTATTGGTGAATTTCTCTTTCATCCGCAGAAATATCATTACATTGAATCTGTTATTTCCGAACTTACCTATTGGTCGCAGTATCCACCAATTTTTTTTCCTTTTATACGACGTGTCGTTTTTCACTATCAAACCAATAGGCTTCTCCATACGTTTCTCAGCGCCCTCAATGCCAGAGAAATTAGCCTGTATGTTTTCTGTGCCTATATCATTGCAGCTGCGGTGATATATAAAAAACTTTTTCAGCAACGCGCAATGCTTTTGACGATTATATGTTCTACGGTTGTCATATTTTTTCTCAATGCATATTTTGGACAATATCTTATCGCCAGTCAATCAGGGTCGAATCGCTATCTTTACTTTCCTACGTTTCTTTTGGCGATTTTTTGGTCGTTATTCCTCTGGGCGGTTTTTTGGCAGAAGGGGTCTCGGATTGCTATTTGGGGCATCGTAGTACTGTTGGGATATTATTTTATCAATGAAGCGCTCCTTTCTGATAATTTTCGTGAGGTACATGAGTGGAATGGATCAACAAAAATTGTTTTTGCCTACATTGCGCATACCAGAGGGCATCTTACCAACAACACCTTGGTTATTGGTCCGCACCCCGAGATGGGAACTCAGGAATCAGAATTTTTAACAGAACAGATTGGGAAGGGAGGCGTCATCTACTTATCCGAAAGCGAGGACGTGAACACGTTAAAAAAAATCGCCTCCCAGTCAGCTGGCGTGATACAACTTCGGTATGACAAAAAATGTCAATGCGTCCATGAGGAGAAAATAAAGTAATATGTGGTACAAAAAAACTGTTGCAATTATTCTACCAACGTATAAGGAAAAGCATTCCATTGCAAGGACAATTAGGGAGTTTGATGCAAGTGGGTATGTTGATGAAATTATTGTTGTTGATAATAACGCAGAGAGTGGAACTGAAAATGAAGTAAAAAAGACACGCGCAAGACTTATTGCCGAACCTCAGCAAGGATATGGATATGCAATACGGACAGGCATCAACAATACGAAAGCAGACTTGATCATTATAGTAGAACCAGATGGATCATTTAATGGAAAAGATATTGTGAAACTTTTAGCATATAGTGATGATTTCGACATGGTTTTTGGCTCTCGAACCCATGTGCCATTAATTCATAAGGGCTCAGATATGAATTTTGTGAAAAGAATTGGTGATGTTATGCTCGGAAAACTCGTGACCGTACTTTTTCTTTGTTCGCCGCTCACAGATTTAGGATGTAGTTTTCGACTTACTTCCAGAAAAGCATGGGAACGCATAGCGTCAGAATGCTTGGCACCAGATGGGATATTTGCTACGGAGTGGGTGCTTGTTGCAGCAAAAAATAAGATAAAATTCATGGAGATTCCAATAAATTATAGAGCACGAGTGGGAAAATCCACCACGGGAGATACCCTTGCAGAAAAAATTGTGCGCTGGGGAGGGAGAAAATTTTTATATATATGGAAGGTATGGTTTTGTAAAATTACAAGACAGCAATTATACCAGAGGGATGGTCTTGTCGATCGCTTCTTTCCAGGAGTGAAAGGAAAGTCCTAGCATGTGTTGCGTTTGGGAAGTCTGAAATCCTCCCAGCCGTGTTCGGATTGCACGGCCTTTTTGAGCAAGAAATTCTTTCATCGTACCAGGAATTAATGGTTTTTTGATATGTAAAATTTTGGCAATATATTGATCAAATACCCAGCGAGAAACCAGTCCTTGGCAACCGACATGAAAGATACCAGGTATTTTTTTTTCTGCAATAATCCAGATGGCGTCAGTCAAATCATCGATAAATGTTGGGGTAAACTGTTGATCGGTAAACAATTTATGGCTAACATCAATGTCCTTGATAGTCTTTTTAATCAAATCTCTTTCGGAGCGAAGGTTGCCAAATGGATGCGATATGCGCACAATGGCACCAAGCTTGCCAAGTTTTTTTGTTTCCGCTTCAGCAACAACTTTGGTATAGCCATACCAGTTAATTCTTTTTCCATAAGAACTTGGGAGCGAATCTTCATGGTAGGGTCCGGGATAATCTTCCGTGCCAGGAAAGACTGCGTCGGTGGAAATTTGAATAAGAAATGCACCAGAAGCTTTGCAGACCGCCACTAAATTGGATACACCTACGACATTGGTCTGCCATATTTTGCCTTTTCTATTGCCCCGTTCTTTTTCTGCTTCATCAATATTGGTTATTGCGCAAAAGTTGATGATGACCTGGGGAGTGTATTTGGTAACCATTGCTAATATTTTTTTTCTGTCGCCAATAGGAAGTGCAGCATGTGATGGGGTTAAAAGAAGCAATTGATATTGACGAGAGCGTTCGACAAACCGCGACCCCACCAGTCCAGAGGAACCAATAATCAATATGGGAGCGTGGTGGCGTTTTTGAGTCATTGTCATTTTTGCTTGTTACCATTATAGTAAGCTTTTGCATACAGTAAAGCAGGTAATTATGGTGGGTAAACGTTTACCACAGAAATGTCCTTTGTGTGGAAAAAAACCAACTACTCATCCACAGTTGTCAGAGTATTGGTGGTGTCCGACGTGTCATCTGGGCTGGCACAAAGTTTATCCTAAACAAATTCATTATCAAGCATCTTATTATACCGCAACATCAGCATTAGCATCCACACTTTTTTCTCCTATTGCTCGCTTTTTTTACGCTATAAGAAATAGGTATGCCGGCAGGAAATTAGTGAATACCTGGATCGATGTTGGGGCGGGCGATGGCGGATACCTTCTTACAGTGCCAGCGGCAAAAAAAGTTGGCGTGGAAATATCAACAGCAGGTCGGAAATTAATGAATGAGTTAGGAATTATTGCGCAAACCCCACAAGAATTTCTTCGCGGACGAGGATTTGGTGCGGACGTTGTAAGCTTCTGGCATGTGCTGGAACACATGGACCAGCCATGGATCTATCTTAGTGCTGCTAAACGTCAACTCAAGTCATCGGGTTTTGTAATTATTGGTGTACCAAATATTGATAGTATAGAACGCATGGTAACCGGAAGACGTTGGTTTCACTTGGTTCCTGCGTATCACTTGTGGCATTTTACCCCACATTCTATGTCTCGGCTTTTGGAAAAAACTGGTTTTTATGTAGAGTCTATTGATTATTGGTCAGTGGAACATCATTTAACCGGCGTACTTCAGTCATGTATCAATAAAACCAGTGGGTCGGATAGTGTGCTTCATAAATTGGTCAAACGCTCTGATGGCGGCGTACATCTTTCTTTGAAAGATATTACCTGGTCAATATTTTGGATGACCCTCGGGCTCCCTATGGTAGTAGCGTTTTGGATTATAGGAGCTTTAACAAAGCGACCAGGAACGTTTGTCGTGGTGGCGCGTCCCATTATGAAGTGAAAAATCGTTTGATCGTCTGTGTAACTCAATTCCGCCAAAGGCATTTGACATTTACCGCTTTTTGGGATAAAGTGTTACAATAAATTTATGACTAAAATTAGCAGGAATTATCGCGATAAAGTCCGAAAACACTTATTGGAAAGTGCTGATGTTAAAAAAAAAGTAGCAGAAGAATGTTTGGAATCAATTTTAGAAGCTTACCAATTGATGGTTGATACATTTGAATCCGGTGGTAAAGTAATGATTTGCGGAAATGGCGGTAGTGCCGCTGATTCTCAACACATGGCAGGCGAATTCGTTTGCCTTTTAAATAAAGCATTTGAGAGACCGGGTCTTCCGGCTATTGCTTTAACTACTGATACATCTATCCTGACCGCCTATGCGAATGACTTTAGTTTTGAAGGAATCTTTAAACGTCAGGTTCTCGCCTTAGGTAGGCCCGGTGACCTTTTGATTGCTATTTCAACCAGCGGTAATTCTCCTAATATACTTGTCGCCGCTAAAGCAGCCAGGTTAGCTAATATACGCACAATAGCCTTAACTGGCAAGAACGGTAAACTACAAAAATTAGTCGATGTAGCACTTTGCGTCCCCAGTACAATGACTCAATACATTCAAGAATCCCATTTAGTTATTGAACACATCCTATGTGAGCTGGTAGAACATCATATCTTTGGTGCGAAAATTGATGAAAAAGATAAGTAATGGTCATAAGCAGAACCCCCTTTCGAATTTCTTTTTTTGGTGGAGGCACAGACTATCCTGCCTGGTATCGCAAAAATGGCGGCACAGTTTTAGCAACAACAATTAACAAATACTGCTATATTAGCGCACGGTTTCTTCCTCCGTTTTTTGGTTTTAAATACCGAATTGCATGGTCCAAAATTGAAAACTGCAAAACTATTGATCAAATTGTCCATCCTGTTGTCCATGAAGCCTTGCGTTTTATGAAAATACCCCAAGGGTTAGAGATTCACCATGATGGAGATTTACCAGCCCGCAGCGGATTAGGTTCCAGTTCATCCTTTACAGTAGGATTGTTACACGCCCTCTATGCTTTACAAGGTCATATGCCAAGTAAACGTAAATTGGCCGAAGAAAGTATTTATCTTGAACAGAAAGTTCTTAGAGAAACAGTTGGATCACAAGATCAGATGCAAGCCGCATATGGAGGTTTAAATCTTATTACTTTTCATAAAAACGAAGAAATCACAGTTAAACCAGTTACAGTTTCTTCAAAGCGAACTGAAGAGTTAGAAAATCACTTAATGCTTTTTTACACAGGTATTGACCGTACCGCTTCAGATATAGCTAAAACTGTTGTTCTTAATATCAAACAAAAAGAAAAACAATTGTTTGTTATGAAGGAGATGGTCGGTCAAGCTTTAAATATTTTAAACAGTAAACAGGATATTAATAATTTTGGTAAGCTTTTACATGAAACATGGAGCCTTAAGCGTTCCCTAAGTCCTTTTGTTTCGACTCCAGTTATAGATAAAATCTATCTTGATGCTCTATCAGCAGGTGCAATTGGGGGCAAGATTATCGGTGCAGGAGGGGGAGGATTTCTTTTGCTTTTTGTTCCTCCGTCCCGTCAAGCTAAAGTCAGAAAAGAGTTTAAAAAGCTTATCTATGTCCCTATAAAGTTTGAGCATGAAGGATCTCAAATAATTTTTTTTGATCAGCAATATGATTATTCTTTTGTTAGAAAAAAATAAGTTTATATAAAAATGAAGTATTTTAAAAATAAAAAGATATTAGTTACGGGTGGAACCGGATTAATTGGCAGACCATTAGTTGAAAGACTTGTTGAAGAAGGAGCTAAAGTGGTTGTAGTTTCTTTAGATGATCCTAGTCGAGCACCCAAGGATGTTACTCTTGTTAAAGTTGACTTACGAGAATTTAGCAATTGCATGGATGTCTGCAATGGTAAAGATATAGTTTTTCATCTGGCTGGAATTAAAGGTTCACCCCAACTTACTCAAAAGCAACCTGCAAGTTTTTTTGTACCCACTATAACTTTCAATACCAACATGATGGAAGCTGCTCGTCGTCAAAAGGTTTCTAGATTTTTATACACGAGCACCATAGGTGTATACGCACCTGCAGAAGTTTTTCATGAAGACGATATTTGGAAAACTTTCCCCTCAGAAAATGATCGATTTGCTGGCTGGGCCAAAAGAATGGGTGAGTTACAGGCTGAAAGTTACAAAATTGAATATGGATGGGATAAGGTCTCAATAGTAAGACCAGCAAATACATATGGTCCTTTTGATAATTTTGATCCTAAAACTGCTATGGTTATTCCTTCACTTATACATCGAGCGATATCGGGAGAAAATCCTCTAACTGTTTGGGGTGATGGCACGCCGATCAGGGACTTTATTTATTCCAAAGATGTGGCAGAAGGAATGATGTTGGCGGTAGAAAAGGGAATCAATGTACCAGTTAATCTAGGAAGTGGGTCAGGGGTAACTATTAAACAGATTACTGAGGTAATCGCCAAAAGTCTTCCTAATGGACCAATGAAGATAGTTTGGGATAAAAGTAAACCCAAAGGAGATGCAAAACGATTAATGGATATAACAAGGGCCAAAAAATTATTAGGGTTTAAACCAAAATACTCATTAGAAGAAGGTATCAAAGAAACAATTGAGTGGTATTTGGGAAATAGGGATAATCTGGGTAAAAGATATAACGCCTTTTATGAGTCTAAACAAAAAAATAATTATTAAATTATCCTCTATTTGGTGATGATTTCTTTAATAACATCTGCTGCTGCTAATAAGTCGCGTACCACAAAATTAGGCTTTATTGACCCATCTTGAGCGATTTTTTCTCCATAGCCTGTTTTAACTAAAATAGTTGTTGCACCAATATTCTTTCCAAGCTCGATATCTCCTTGATTATCGCCAACTGTAAAGCATAATTTGGGTTCAAAATTATGCTTTGTCATAGCTTTTTTTACTAATTCTACTTTAGGTTTTCGACATAAACAGTTATCTTCTGGTATATGGGGACAAAAATAAATATCATCTAAAATGACCCCACTTTTTAAAAGCAGATCTGTTAATTTCTGGTGGATTTTTTCAAGCGTTGCTAAATCAAAATATTTTCGTCCTATCCCTGATTGATTCGTTATTATCAGGAGTCCTAATCCCAATTTCCGGAGCTTTTTTAAAGCATCTATGACTCCAGGAAGGAATTTGATATCATCAGGATTTGATAAGTAATTCTTTTCAACTATTATTGTTCCATCTCGATCAAGTAAAACATATCTCTTTTTTTTCATAATTGATATTGAGCAAAGAATTGCTCAGCTTGAGCATAATCCCCAGATGTTCCTATGTCTATAAAATTATGATTACCCATATATCCATAAAATCCTTTATCTATCCAATTGGGGAATATGTCTTTTTCTATTGATATTTGCTTGCCCTCAGGAGTTTTTGCGATAAAGGCTTTATTAATGAGGTAAATTCCGGCATTGACAAACCCTGCTCCGCCTTCAGATTTTTTTTCTTGGAATCCAATAATGCTATCATCAATTCCTAACTTTACTTTTCCGAAACGGCTGGTATCAGAAACCCATGAGAGGACTACAGTCGCTTTAGATTTTTTGCTTAAATGGAACTGCCAAAATTTTTTAAAATCTACCTCACAAAAAGAATCCCCATTCATAACCAATATAGTTTCTGAAGTAAAAAGAGGTAAAGCATACCGTAGACTACCTGCTGTGCCTAAAGCGATTTGTTCTGATGAATATAAAAGATGAAGATTCTTATACTTTTTCCTAAACGTTTTCTCAACTTGATCGCTCAAATATCCTGTACAAAGAACTATTTTTTTAAAATGAGCATTATTTAATTGGTTCAATAAATATTCTAAAAAGGGATGTCTTTTAACTTCTGCTAAAACCTTAGGTTTTCCTGAAACTACCGGCCGAAGCCTAGTCCCAAGCCCCCCTGCTAAAATTGCTACACTAATTTCTGAAAGATTAGAAATTTGAATATTCATCGACTTTAATAATTTGATAACCTTTGATTAACTCAGCAATACCGTGGTGGATAGAAGTTTTAGCTTTGAAGCCCTCGTTTTCGATTTTTTCAGAAGAAACAACATAATCACGTTTATCTGGATCTTTACCAATGGGAGATTCCAGATAAACAAAATTTGGAATTTGTTTTTTAATTTCTTCACATAGTTCTTTTTTGGTCAAATTTACATTTGAGAGTTTTATATTATAAATCTCTTCTTTTAGTTTTTTGAAATTTTTAAGACAAAAAATGAAAGCATCAACTACATCCCCAATATATACATAGTCTCTCCTAAAGTTTGCTTCAAATAATACTGTGAATTTGTCATATAAAGCTTTGTAGGTAAAATTATTAACCAATAGGTCAAGTCTCATTCTTGGGCTTAAACCAAAAACAGTTGCTAACCTGAAAAGTATCCAGTTTTGTGAAGATGAAATTACTTTTTCTGCATCTACCTTAAGTGATGAATAGAGAGAAAGGGGCGCAGGTATTGTTTCTTCGATACAGATTTTAGCTTGACGACCATAAACGCTCTGGGTGGAAGGAAATATTAGTAGTTGATTTTTACTTTTTAACTCAACAATCATTTTTACAGCATCTAAATTAATTGTTTTTGCCCCAGTAGGATCAAAGTTTGATATGGGCGCGCCGGTTAAACAGGCCAAAGGAAAAATTACTTCGGCTGTTTTAAGCTGCTGTTTGATTAAACTTTCATTTCTTGCATCACCCCTAATAATTTCTAGTTTTTTGTTCTTACAATGTTCGAGAAGGGAAGTTTGATGGTATCGAAAGTTATCTATAACCGTAACCTTAAACCCATGTTTTAAAAGTTTGGGAACTAAAATAGAGCCAATATAACCTGCGCCACCAGTCACCAAAATCTTCATAATAATTTAGTTTGTTTATACCAACGAATAGTTTTTTGAATTCCTTCATTCAGTGAGGTTTTAGGAACGAAGTCTAGAATTTTTTTAGCTTTTGAAATATTAATTAATCTGATAGGAATCATTGTGGGTTTTGAGTCGTTAAAAACAATTTTTGGGCTTTTAAAATTATCTGCTTTTAAGATTGCTTTTAAAATTTGCCTTATGGTGACAGGCTTTCCTCCGGCTATATTAATTTGGTCAAATTGGTTAATTCTTTCCATTGCTAAAATTAGTCCTTCAACCAAGTCCTCCACATAAATAAAATCCTTGATATCGCGACCTGTGCCCCATACTTCTAAGGGTTTTTGTCTTTCTACCACTTTTCTTATGAGAGCAGGAATTACATGTGAGCTTTCCCATCCAAAGTCATCATGGGGGCCGTATACGTTGCCAGGTCTTACTATAATTGTTGTCATTGGGTTTTTAATTTTGGTAGAGTACATTTCACACATTTTTTCAGTAAAAAGCTTCATCCATCCAACCGGGAAATATTTCTCATAAAGTGTATGATTTACGTCATTTTCTTTAACTGCATAATCTGTTAAAGGATAAACAGTATTACTAGAGATAAATAGAAATTTTTTTACATTTGCCTTATGGGCCGCTTCGAGCATTAAAGAGTTCATGATTACATTTGGAGTTACATGAACAAGGGGAGTTTTTTCAATTACAGCTGCACCCGATGTATTGGCAGCACACATAAATATGTAGTCAATCCCTTGAACAACTTTTTTGCAATCAGATTGTTTGGTCAAATTAGCTTTTATGAATTCAACTTTTGAATTTTTAATTTGAGGTAGTCTTTTGTGGATTGTCGCTCTTACAGACGCTTCCTTTTCAAGTAGTTTTAAAATTAGATTTGTCCCTACAAAACCAGCGCCACCTGTTACCAGTACTTTTTTCTTATTAAAAAATTGATTATTTTCTTCTGCCTGTTTCATCTCTTAATGAGACTATTGGATTTTTTATTGGCCACCAAATTTTAAATTTTGGATCATTCCATTTAATCGTAAATTGATTTCCTGGATCGTAGTAGATAGATTGTTTGTAATGGTATATATCATATTCAGATAAGACTAAATGTCCATTGCCATACAGTGGTGGAATCAAAACTTGAAGTCTATTTTTGTCCGATAAAGTAAATGCTTCCCACTTACCATAATCTTTGGATTTGAGATTGTAGTTCAATACAACAAGATAAAATTTTCCAAATAAGCATTGAACTAGTTTCCATGTCTTGGTGTCTCCGTGTATTCCTTTTATAACCCCGCGACATCCAGTTGAAATATCATCCTCAACAAAATGTAACATTAAAACCTGCTTTTGATAAATAGTTCCTTTTAAATTTTTGGCAATTTTTTCAGAGTATCTTTTTTCATTAAATGTTTCAACATACTCTCCACGAAAATCCTCGAAAGGCTCGGGCTTAATAAGCAAAACACCTTCTAATTTAGTTTTAGAGACCTTAATCATTTTTGTTTATTCAACTACAAAATATGATGTACGAGAAGTAAACTTATGTCTTTTTAACCTAACATTATTTAATCCAAAAACCTCATCTAAAGCCAAAGTTTCACCGGGAGAATCGGGATCATTTAGTTCATCAAAACCCAGAATACTTCCTTTTACTAAATGCGGCTTTATAGCTTGTAAACACCTTTTTGTAGGTTTATAAACATCAAAATCGAAGAAAGCTAAAGCCACAATTGTTTCAGGATGTTCTTTGAAATATTTATCAATTTCTACATTAGCATCTCCTTTGATTAGCTCATATTTTTTGATATGCGAGAGAGGATTTTCTTGTTCATGATATTCCATAATTTCTGTCAAATATTCAAAGTAACCCTTAGTTAATGTCAAATTTCCTTTCAGCATCATCTCTGACGTTCCATCTTTTGAGCTAATTTCTGGAAAACCTATAAAAGTATCAAATCCGATAATTTTTCTGTGTCTATTAAACGGGTCATAAATTCCCCGAAGTGCAGAAAAAAGTGCTATATTTTGCCCCCATCTTGTACCAAACTCAATGATAACTCCGGGAACGTCCACTATCTGTTTGAAGATATGATCGATAAAAAGTATTCGGGATAAATTTTTAGAATTTAAAAAAAGACCTAAATTGGACGTTAATTGATCCTCCGGAATAGGACATTTTTTTAGGAGCTCAACAATTTTTTGTCGGACTCCTATTTCGTGGTTACTGCTATATGCTTTAATTTTAATTAAATCTTTTTTTGCCATTTTAATCCTCAATTATCGCAGGAATGGGTTTTTTGCCTTTGAAAGCAATGACCCATGCCCAGTACCGTATTCTACCATTTAATAATTCATATTCAAGGATACCGTCCTTTTTTTGTAATTTCCTTACCCTAACGGGCTTCAGAAAATCTCCTTTTTGTATATCTTCAGAAAGCATTTTTGGACTAGGAAAGAAGTTTAACTTATTGCTTAGGGCTTCTTCAACTGTTTTGTATGCAGCATGGTCAGCAATGGTTATAATTTTAATTTTTCCGGTATCTATATTCATTACTTTTGTAGTGAATGTTCTTGCAAGAAGGTCAATATCTGCTTTTTTCAACACAAATTCAGCAGCATTTGCGTTTTCCTCTAAATGATTAACGTTCGTTGTTGCCGGTATGGCAATGACAGGTGGATGAGAAATTAAAAAGTTTAATATTATTTGAGAGGCAGACATGTTATATTTTTTAGAAAGATTTAAAAATATCTTAGAATACTTTTCTGTTTTTAAAATGCTACCTGAGTTTAGTGGTGTATAAGCGATAACTGTAATCCCATTTTTTTCACAATAGGGAAGTAGATCATGTTCCATTGAACGTTCAAGTAAATTGAACTCTGTTTGCAAAGAGATAATAGGGAATTTAGATATTTTTTGAATATCTTTTAATTGTCTAAGAGAAAAATTGCATGCACCAATATACTTTATTTTTCCATCTTTATTTAATTTTTCTAAACCTTTTAATGTTTCCTCAAAAGAAACAATGGGATTTGGCCAGTGGATTTGATAAAGGTCGATATAATCAGTTTGTAATCTTTTTAAACTATCTTCTGCGGCTTTCAAAACCTGTCTACAACTTGAGTGTTCCGGTGAAAACTTGGTAGCGATAAAAACATTTTCTCGTTTTTTTTTAAAAGCTTTTCCAATTATCTTTTCTGCGTGACCATCAAAATATACTTCTGCAGTATCAATAAAGTTGATCCCGAAATCCACTGCTCTTTGTAGTATATAAATTAATTTCTGGTCTCTTTTTTTATCTATATATTTAAAGCCAGTTCCAGTTCCCAAACCAATTGAGGAAATTTTTGTTTTAGTATCCCCAAGATTTTTAAATCTTAAATTAATCGACATGTATATCCCATCCTTTCAAATCATCTGTCTCAACATTTGTTCTTTTTTTGCCTGGATCTTTATCCCCAATTTCCTCTGAAATCTTATTTTTCATAGAATTACGTATTCCATTTAGCTGATGAGCATGTTTTAATAATTTGGAATAATTTTCTGGAGTCTCTTTTTGCATCTTGTCTTTATTCTCCCAAATGTAAAGATTAAGTTGAGCTATAAGAAT
>JGI1358J11329_10002974_pt1 | contig 12804 bp, 12 predicted proteins | sample Subgroupgradi54m_FD_11329 | JGI IMG/M metagenome (IMG submission 11329)
AAATTCTCCGATTTTTGTTCCCCATTTATCAAAGAAATCATGCACATACGGACCGGGGGCACCGGTGCCGTCTTGATAATCGCTCGGTGCGTGTGCCAAATGCCAGCGATAATAGTCGATTCCCGCCTCGGCGATCTGAAGTGCCTGTTCGCGCAATTCCACATGGCGTGCGGTGCGCACCGACATGACTCCCCATCCGATAAATCCGGAAAGGATAATAATCCCGATCGTCATGAACGCAATGACTTGAATAAGGATGCCGCCATGTTGTGTTGTGCTCCGATACATGATGAGTGTGCTTCGTCTTATTATACGCCTTCCTCTCCGGCATGCACGCAAAAAAGTCCTGTATTAAAAATTATCTTTAAGGTTACGGATAGTCACCTGCGTTGTGTACGATTGATACACCGGCGACCGTGCGGCATTGGGATCGACGGAAAGCGACACCTTTACCAAACGAATGCTCGGGAGGTTGACCGGTTCCGCAAGTGGCGTGGAGGATGAGGTACCATTGTAATTGGTATCGTAATAGGTGAAGACGGGGGTCGTGCTACTGTTTTTCAAATCATTCACAATCGTGGAGATTTTTTCGGTAGAGGGGTCATAGGTTGTTCCCGTTGGCTTGACGATTCCTTTTTTCAGCACATCGTAGACATTCGGCTTTGTCGACGTCGCAAGAAAGTAACGCACCCGCTCCACCGACGCATCACTGTCGATATTTGAAAAGAAAGTGATGGACGAAGTCGCCGCGGTTTCGATCGGATAAGCACCGTTTGCCGACTGTGTGGAGGAACGCAACTCGGTGGTAAAGATCGAAAGGGTCTTACGCACTTGCTGTTGGGCAAGCAGACTACTCTGCAGGACTTTAGAGTTCGTGATGATACTCCGCTCAAATGCCGTAAGTGCACCACCGATCATCATCAAAATCGCGATAGTAATGATCGCTTCAATAAGCGTAAAACCCCGAACAACATTCTCGCTTCGTTTCCCAAAAATCATCTCTCCAGTATACAGAAAAGCGGAGCGCAATTCGACCGGTTTTTTCTTTTCGAGAAAAAATGAGGGGGTTACGGCGTCATGGTAACAATCTTTTCTTGCCATTGGCCAGCAGAAACCGTAAACGTATCCGTCGACGTTGAATATCCGCTCTTCCAGACCGTCAAATTATAAGTTCCCGTTCCAAGCGCCTCAAAGAGTACTTGTCCCGGCGGGACACAGGAGGACGTAAACGTAAACCCCACATCGGAAACACTCGGGGTGAGCGTGCTTGAGGCGGTCGAGAGCAACATATTATAACGCAAGTAGCGATTACCGTTATGAATCGCCGCGATGTCCGTTCCTGTTGAGGTATAGTATGTCCCCGCAGTTCCATCGGGACCCAAGTATGTCCACGAACTTGTCGAATTGCCGGTCGCGAGTTGAAAACGCACACTGTTGACTCCCGTTTGAGCGGGTTGATTGGTGGGTTGATAGGTCAGTTGATAAAAATTACTTACCGAACCCGTATCGAAAGTTGAGGAAGTAAGCTGTCCGCTTGGAGGATAGGTGTTCAATATCGAAAGCAACCGCGCCTCTCCCGGTAAACCGCCGGTATCAACATTGCCATCATTGCTCGCATAGCGGGTCACATCGGTAAACGTACTTTGCCCTGCGCCGCCCGACCAATCGGTCTGGCTTAAAAAGCCGCGACCCGTTGTTTGTGTTGTCGTGATTCCTCCTTTTTCAATTTCCACCGTCGCACCGGAGATGGGAAGACCGGTCGCACCATCTTTGACAGTAATAAGTGTGGAGGGCCGATTCTTCGGCTTCATGATGAGCTGAACATTTTGATTCGCTCCGGGAGCAATCGTAAGCGGAGAAAGAGGTACGATACCCGCGAGGTCATACGTCGTACTTGAAGCGACAAGGGCATAGCTATCCCACTCGATATCATTCAGCACCTTTAAGCCCGACGCATCGGTTGCAAAAAGTTTGTTGTACTTAAATACATTCGGAGCGGTACCGATCAACTTTGATCCGGTCAGCTGAAAGTTCACCGAAGGAACGGCGACACACGATGGGGTAACGCTTGAAAAGTTCAGTGTTGCCACACGATCAATGGTAAAACTCAGTTGCGTAACCGTCTGCACCGCAACCGTCGCGTGCGGCTTTACCGGATTTGTCGTCGTGGGGCCCAAAGGAGAATAGGTCCGCTCCGTGGAATAACCGCTCTTTGAGACGGTAATTTGATAAACCTGATTTCCGGGAGGAGCATCAATGATCTGCAACATTCCCGATGTCGAAGTAACATCATCGATATTAATAAGAGTCGTGGAACTGTTATTGAAAATATTTACATTCGCCGCAGGTACGGGAAGGCCAGCCGCATCAAGCGCCTGCACAAAAAGCGAACCGTTGGTCGAGGTTCCCTCCAAATTTTTCGGCCCCATATTTGTTCTCATAATGAGCGGGCGGAACAATTTACACGTCGTACACATCAAGTCAATTTCGACGAGCTTATTGTCGGCCGGAGAAAGATCGTTTGGACTTCCCCCGATCGTTCCGTCAAAAGGAATATCGATATTGCGCACCGTCGTGGTTGCGATAAATGTCATTCCGCCGCGCACCAATGTTTGTACCGGGGGAATCACTCCCGCGGGAATTCCGCCGATCGTTCCCACATTCGAAAATGGAAGATTGCGTGCGATTTCAAGTTGCTCGTTCGCGAGCGCCACCGCATTAACGCGTGCCTGCGCCGTGCGCGCGACCACAAAAACGCGTTCATATGTTGAATAAAGCGTGAGTGCCACGAATGCAAAAATACCGACTCCGATCACCGTCTCAATATAGGAGAGGCCTCCCAAAAAATTTCGTCTTCCGGAAAAACGAAATAACTTCATAGATTAAATCGTCTGCATAAGCGAATACATCGGCGTGATCATCGCAACCGCAAAGATACCGACGAATACGGCAATAAGCGCCATCAAGAGCGGCTCGATCAATTTGGACATATCTTCGGTTGCCTGATCGACTTCTTCCTCGTAGAACGAGGCGATCTTAAGGAGCATGCCCGACAGTTGTCCGGTTTCTTCTCCCACTTCCATCATATCGCCGACCATGATCGGATAGAGCTCCGGATGCGCGATAAATACGGAGGAGAGCGGAACTCCTTTTTGCACGTCGGATTTCGCGGTATTGAGGGTTTCTTTGTAAAAGATATTCGACGTAACGTCAGTCGTGATTTCAATGGCATGCACGATATCGACACCCGCGGAAATGAGCGAAGAAAGCGTTCGGGTGATAATTGCGGAATTGAATTCTTTTGCAAGCTTTCCAAATACCGGTGCACGCGTTACGCTCCATGCAATCGTGCGATTTCCGGATTTGGTCCCCTTCCACCACCATACCAATCCGACAAAAATCACCGTCCCGAGTCCCGCAAGCAAGCTGTCATTTTGGAGAAAATCACTGATTGCCATCACAATTTTTGTAAGCGGAGGGAGTTCCGCTCCGGCTTCTTTAAAGGATGCGGCCAAGCCCGGCACCACATAGATCATCATCAGCACACCAACGATGACCATGACTAACATCACCATCGCCGGATACATCATTGCGCCTTTTACTTTTTTCTTGAGCGTATATGTTTTTTCCATTTGTCCTCCCACCACATTGAGCGCATCGACAAGACCTCCCGATTCTTCACCGGCACGGACCATTGAAACAAAAACCGCTTCGAAAATGTCCGGGTACTTTACCATCGCATCAGAGAGCGATGTTCCCTTGTTAATATCTTCAACCAGCGAAGTGAGCACTTGGCGAAATTTCGGATTCTGGGTTTGCTTGAGAAAAATTTGCAGTGCGCGCGAAAGCGGAAGTCCCGCCTGAATCATTGTCGCCAAGTTGCGCGCAAAGAGAATTTTTTGACGCAGATCGACGCGCGAGAGCATTGCGTTGATCTTATCCATATTAAAGGCCTTATCGGAAAGCTCTGTTGCGGTGAGCAAAAGCTTTCCCTCTGATTTAATTGTGCGCGCAAGCTCAAGCTTGTCCGCCGCTTCCGCAACTCCCTCCATCTCCTCCCCCGTTGCGGCAAGTTGTGCTTTGTAAGTGTACTTTGGCATATGATTCTATTATATAGAAAGACTGATAAAGTGCGAAGGAGGCTACGCACATTTTTCGGGAAAACCCCCAAGACGAGAAATTATTCATCTCATAATTTCGGAAACAGTGAGCGAGTTATTTTCGATGTGATACGAAGTCTTGGACTGCTGAGGTATTCGAGAGGGCGTATGTTTTATACGTCCTCCGAATCCGAGGCAGGAAAGACAAGTAGCACATGAAAATTACTCACTCACCACGCGGAAGACTTCCTCGATGGACGTCAGCCCCCGCGCCGCCTGAAAAATACCATCCTCAAGCATCGTCAACATTCCCTCTTTGCGCGCCTGCTCTTCAATCTTCTCCGCCGGAGCATTCACAATGGCAAGCTCGCGAATGCCGGGAGACATACGCAAGACTTCGTGAATACCCATACGCCCCTTGTATCCCTCGTCGCACTCAGGGGATGGTTTGGGTTTATAAAACGGAATCGTATCCCACTCGCCATCTTTCGGCACGATACCCTCTTCTTTAAGTGAGGCAAGAATGCGGTCAAGATTTGCCTTTTTTCCGAGTGCTTCGATTTCCGCTTTCGTGAGTGTATATTTTTCTTTTGAGCCGCAGAGCTTGCGAACGAGACGTTGTCCGATAATCACATTCACCGTGGAAATGATGAGAAACGCTTCCGCACCCATATCAATGAAACGCGGAAGTGTTCCGGCGGCGGAATTCGTGTGCAGTGTCGAAAGCACCACGTGCCCTGTCAGCGCGGCATTGATACCGAGCGATGCAGTCTCACCGTCGCGGATTTCTCCCACCATGATGATGTCCGGGTCTTGGCGCAAGAGTGCGCGGAGTCCCATCGCAAAGGTCAGTCCGATCTCCGGCTTCACTTGCGTCTGATTGATGCGCGGCATTTGATACTCGACCGGATCTTCAATCGTGGAGATGTTCACATCGGGAGTATTCAAAATGTCGAGCACCGTATAGAGTGTCGTCGTCTTTCCCGAACCCGTCGGCCCTGTAACAAGAATCATTCCCACATGCTGTTGCATTGCGGAATGGAGTGCTTCAAGTCCTTGTCCGTGGAAACCGAGTGATTCCAAACTGAAACCTCCCGATGTTTCACGAAGCAAGCGCATCACCGTCTTCTCACCGTTGTGTGTCGGCAGCGTTGAGACACGGAAAGAAACTTTTTCATTGTTCAACTGAATCTTAAAGCGTCCGTCTTGCGGTAAGCGTTTTTCATCAAGCTTTAAATTGGAAAGTACTTTCACGCGCGCGGTAATACCGGGAGCGGAGTCCTTCGGAAGCACCATCGCATCATGCAAAATTCCGTCGATACGATAACGCACCAAAAGCTGATTCTCCATCGGCTCAATATGGATATCCGATGCTCCCTGAAGAATGGCGTGATTCAAAAGCGTATCGACAATGCGCACCACCGGCAAATCTTCGGCCAATTTTTTGAGATCTTTTTCGGAGGCCGGATTATCTTCATCCTCGGCAATCATCTTCATCGCCTGCGCTTCCTGTTGAATGAGGTCGCCAAATTCCGCTTTCAGTGATTTCTGATATTGGAGCAATGCTCCTTTAATGGACTCCTGATCGGTCAAACGCGTGAGAATGCGCGCTCCGACTTTTTTGCGCACAAAATCAATCGCTTCCAAATCATCGACATCAAGCATGGCGACTTCGAGACCGGAATCACTTTTTCTGAACGCGACAATATTGTGCTTGCGGGCAATCGGTTCGGGGATAAGCGAGAGAACGGCAAAATCGATCTTCTGTCCTTTCAGGTCGACAAAGGGAACACCGAGAATGTAGGCCTGCACACGACGCAAATCATCCGCAGAAATTTTTCCCTGTTTCACCAATACATCCCCCACCCCGCCTCCTTCTTTCTCCGCATCTTTTTCCGCGGCGAGCACTTCCGCACGCGAGGCAAGCCCCGAGTCGAGAATAAATTTCTTCAGTTTTGATTCTTGGATGAGCATATCTAAATTGCTTTTTTTATTATATCAAGGATTGCCGCTTTCGGAATCATTTCGCTTTTTGATGCGTGGAAAGAGGCAGGTATATCTCCCTATAAAAAACACCCCCATATTGGGGATGTCTGATGAATCACTGGAACATTGGATGGCTCAGTGAGAGTTATGTTGCTATTTTTCTTGCGAAGAGGTGCTTGAGAAAATATTGTTCGCACTTTCGGGGATAAATCCCTGAAAGAGCTCCCCCGTTGCGGGATGAGGATAACGCCGAGCAAATTCATAGTAGCACGTGGGGATTTCATGCACCCCATCGGAAAAACGCACGGGAACGCGTCGAGCCATTGTCGACGATTGTTCGAGTAATTGCTCGGGAGTACCTTTGATTTTTCCACCAATGGAATTCAATACAAATCCTTTCGCCTCAAGAAGTGCGTTGACCGCCTGAAGCGATTGCAAATGTGAAAATTCATTGACGGAAACCGTATGATGATTGCATTGCAATCCGAATGCGGCGACCCAAGCGGCATATTCGCTTTCTTTATAAAATCGCTCATAATCCGCAAAGGAAACCGGATTCCAATTGGGATACAAGAATGTCTCGGAAGTAATGTTGTTTGTTCGGAGTGAAAGAACGAAGGGTGCGGTAAATTCCGAAATCCACCGTCTCAACTCTCCGGAAACTTCTTCGAGCAGCAATTCGCTGATAAAAACCCGCGGAAAACGCTTTCCCTCCGGAGGAAGATAATAACTTGCCACAAGTTTCTTCTCCGGAAAAAACAATTCGTTTGGTGCGCGAACATATCCATACTGTTCAAAAAATTTTCCCAGTACCTCTCGTCCCATTTCCGGAATATTGAATGTGCGATAAGCAATATGATCATTTGCCACCACTTCGCCATGTGCGCTAAAAAGTTCGCGAATGGAAAGTGCATCGGGGGTAAGCAGTGAATAGCGCGCCCATGTATGGGCCAAAAAAGCGACGATATCCATTTCCTTCTTCATCATGGTTCTCCCAAAAATCAGTGTGCGATCTTTTCCGATTCTCTGCGGAGGAGACACAAAAGTCAAGACTTCTTTTGTAATTTCTTTAAATGCCTTACGCATGCCAAGCACCGCGGGATAACCGAGGGGTAATGTGGCCACGCTACATACAAAACAAAATCCCCGCCGCATAAGCCGGGATTTTGTAGGTGCCCACGTTAACTTTGTAACTTTGACTGCAATTGTGGTCGCAGTACAGAAGTGCAGAGCTAAGGGCGGGCACGTTCCCACTATAACAGAGGGTAGATGAAATAATGATGAACACAAAATTATTCACCCGCTTCGGGAGAAACCGGGAGCGCATTCTCTTGACAGACCAGGTGAGAGGTATACGATTGTATACCTGGGTCCCCCAAAGACTCGGGCATTACGATTCGCTAGATGTTTGACCTTATTTCTGTTATCGCGCACGTGATAAGAGAAAAAATCTCAGATATTTCAGCATTTACGCCCCACCAGAGTGTGGTCGCGAGAACGACTTTATGCGAGTCATCTTGTTGTTTTTTTGTTTTTTAACACTCCAATGAAAGTGAGAGAATCTGATGGAACATATGTATTGTTCACCGGTGGACGCACGAAGGCTGATCGAAGCGCGGCACCCATTACGGAAAAAGATTGAAGCATGGTGGAAAAGCCAAGGCTGGTATATACCGGAGCAATGTTTCACATTTGATGCCGTTGCCGTTGCAGCAAAACCCGCAGTTGCAACCTGCCGTTATGAAGACATCTTCTTTGTTGAATATGCTGCACGCCTTGGTCTTACTCCCGTTTGGATGGAATATACCAAAAGCGTACTCAGTTCCGAATCATCATTCAAGCGTAGTTTGCTTCACCCCGTTTTCTATGTAAAACATGGAAAGCATGACGGGATGGTTACTGAAAAAAGAAAACTCGGCCCGATTGAAATAAACAAAACGAGGCCGCTTGATACAATTATACTTGATTCGGGACTTTCGCTCGTCGCCTATCACCATGAGCTCCACCGTTCGCTCAATTTGCCGCATGAGACAATAATTGATCTTTCAAAGTTTTATCACCAGTTTGACTATGTCTCACGGCAATATTACATAGGTTTTCTTTCATTTTTTCTTGCCCATGCGGTTCTTTTTGACGACTATCACGGAGGAGAGGATGCGAAGGCGGCGGAATGTCTCACTAAAGAGATATTTACTCCGGCATACGATGAGCTGACAAATCTTTTTGGTATCAGTCCCCTGATTGTAAAAATGCCGTGGCATGAGCATCTCAAATTCTACGCACCGCCACAGAAAACGGGATGGAATGCGCACAAGGTTATTCCCGAACAGTTGTTTCAACTTGATGCGCTCAAAGAATGTGTAATAGCAGCATAAAATTTGCCCCCTTTTTTCGGGGGGCTTTTTCTAAAAGATATAACAACAACGTAGTATAAAAAATTATATTCCGGATACACCGAAAAGTTTGCCGACGCCGAACGTTATGATCATTGCGAGCACTCCACCCAAGACAACGCGAATCGTGGCACGCCATTTATTCGCTCCACCCACATACGCACTGAGTATCCCGGTCAAAATCAGCGCATCGAAAACAGCGACACAGGTAAGCGCGAGGGCAAAAGCGGGGGGCGCAATGACAAGAGCACAGAGAGGAATAATTCCCCCGGAGGTAAATGCAAGAGCAGATGCGAGAGCGGCATGGAAGGGATTGGTGAGATTGTCCGGATCAGTCTGAAGCTCTGCATCGGCATGTGCCGCAAACGCATCATGCTTCGTGAGCTCCTCCGCAACTGTGCGTGCCGTCTCCGGACGCAATCCCTTTGCTGCATAGAGTGAAACAAGCTCTTCAAATTCACGCTCGGGTTCGCGTAACAACTCCGTGCGTTCTTGTTCAAGCATCGCCCGCTCGGTATCTCGTTGGGTACTTACGGAAACATATTCACCAACCGCCATCGAGAGTGCTCCCGCAGTAAGTCCCGCGATACCGGCGGTGAGGATGAAGTCCATGGATGCCGATGCTCCGGCAACACCAAAGAGGATGGCCGCAACGGAGACAATGCCGTCATTCGCACCCAACACCGCCGCGCGAAGCCAGTTTTGCCTCTTCCCCACCTTCTTTACCGAAACATGAAATTCATTATGTTGCTTTATTGTGTCATGTGTATCCATTCTCAGAGTATAGCAAATGCGGAAGGGGTTGCGATTTCGACTTCGGCAAAAACAGGACCGTTCGGTAAATCGAAAAAAGTACTCATGGTATGCTGCAATAGTGAAAGAAATATTTACTTTTATTGCGGTCCTGCTTGCAATCGCGGGCAACGTGCCTTATTTGCGGGATATGTTTCGAAGAAGGGTTGAGCCGCACGCATATACATGGTTGGTGTGGTCTCTGGTGTCCGGCATTACATTCTTCGGACAAGTGGCAAAAGGTGCCGGCGTGGGCGCACTGCCGACGGGTGCATCGTGGATCTTTACAATTACGATATTTTTATTTTCTTTACGGTACGGACTAAAACACATCACCAAGGGCGACACCATCTTTCTTATTTGTGCGTTAATAGGCATGGTGCCATGGTTCATCACCAAAGACCCGATCTATTCCGTGATCATCGCCGTGACCATCGATCTTATTGCATTCATTCCAACTATTCGCAAAACACGGTTGCATCCGAACACCGAAACTCCGACTCTCTACGGTGCGAACGTCTTGCGTCATGTGCTCGTCCTCGCTTCATTGCAAGCGTACAATATTGCAACAACCCTGCATTCAATTGCAATGATTTTTACAAACTCACTCATGGTCTTGTTGATTGTTTCAAGAAAGAAAAAACACACCGAACGTTCGGTGGAAGTTGTGTAACATCGATTATGCCGCAAGCCATCCGCCATCGACATAAAAGGTGGCGCCCGTCACATAACTTGCTTCTTCCGAAGCGAGAAAAACAACCATCGGTGCAACTTCTTCGGGTTTTCCAATTCGTTTCAGTGGCACACGAGAAGACAAAAAGTTATTCATTGCTTCTTCGGTCATTCGCGTTTTCCGGCTCATTGCGGTATCGATCGCACCGGGCGCAATTGCGTTGACATTGATCCCAAGCGCTGCCCATTCCACTGCAAGCGACTCCGTCATCGCAATGATCCCCCCTTTCGAGGCACAGTAGTGCGCGCCGCCTGCGATACCAAAACCACTTTGTCCGGAAGCAACCGACGAAATGTTGATAATCCTCCCCCAATTGTTTTTTGCCATCTCTTTTGCCGCACGTTGCGCACAGAAAAATTGTCCGCGCAGGTTGATATCAAGCGTACGATCCCATTCTTCTTCGCCAAGCTCCAGTGCGGGGACCGGAGTATACACACCCGCATTATTAACGAGAATATCAATGCGTCCGAATTTTTTTACAACTTCATCAAACACATGATCAATATCACTCTTATTGAGTACATTCATTGCGTAACACACCGCACTTCCCCCCGATGCTTCAATTTCTTCGGCAATGGGAAGACACTCTTCAGCATTGATATCGGTAAGTACCACGTGAGCACCCTGTGCGGCAAGTGCGAGTGCGTGAGCTTTTCCCATCCCCCTTCGTCCCCCGGTAACGAGTGCGACTTTTTTACTCAAATCAAACATACAAAAAAATTAGAAATAACAATGGTTGCCCGAAATCGACAACACGCTGAAGAAAATTAGAGACCTATTCATTATACCCCCATCTGAGCACTGCGGCACTTTACCTCTACCGATTGATTGCACTTGAAGAACCATGCTATGCTGAAATAAATGTTTATGAGTTTTCTTCCTAAAAAGAGTGCGCACTATAAAGGGGATATTGTCCGCTTCTTATTCCTCACAGGGGCGGTAGTGCTTATTGTCTTCCTCCCCATCATACAGGACATTCTCCCCTTCAATACGACAACAAATGTGCTCTTTGTGCTGCTCATCGGTTTTCTTGCGGGAATTACCAATCCACGACAATTTGGCGTTACCATTATCAACACGATTGTTGCCGGTGGTGCATTTCTCTTATTTGAATATTTCGCCATTGAACGAGTAACGACCTCCACGTTCACGGATGCCTCCTTTGCCTTTAGGCAATTCCTTGCACTGATCTTTTTCTTTGCACTCTATTACAGTGCAAAAACATTTCGTGCGGAATATTTGCAGAAAAAATTACCGGGCGACCAAGACCTCGACAACGTCGCATCAAAAGACAGCACTCACAGGGGGTAGTCTTCAGAACATACAGAGCGCATGCGCGCCAACGAACTGATAACCTTGGTTCATCACAATGAATTCCATCATACCCTTGACGATAGGAGGGCGACGAGCGACCCGTTCATTACACCAACATACAATAACTATGACACAAAAAGCTTACTTGAAAGTCCGACTACGGAGTGGTTACCTCAAAAGTTTCGGGATTATAGTATATCCGATCATAAATCTCGAAAGGCTTACCCATGATTCCATCCTCTCCTTCAAGTGAACCTTCGAGATTCCATTTGTCGTAGTAAGAGATGTAATGCCCCTTCTCATCTTGTCCACGAGAAAGCTTAAACGCCCCCATGATATTTATCCCGGCATCACGAAACGTCATTTTGTGCTCTTCCTGAGTGCGATCCTTGTTTATTTCTTCAACAGCTGCTATCTCTTTTAATAAAAGTTGAATTGGTTTTTCACTCTCCCCATTTTCTGCTGAAGAAAAAGATGGTTGAAATTGATCGAGAAAATTATTTATTTTAAAATAATATTTTTCTTGTGTATGTATTGTTGGTTGAAAATCCGAGATACCGAAAGTTTGCTGCTCTTGTGGTAGCCCTAAATATAATCGCCACGCATCCATACGGTTTTGATTTTCTCGAACATATCGCTGATAGGAGGGATGATCGGGATCCATGCCAAGCTCCGGTCCGCCGCCACGGATAAGGTTGGGAATAATGTTTCCAAAACGTCGACCAATTGAAGTCAGTATCATATTTGTATCTCCACGGTTATAGCCATAAGGGCTGACAGCCTTTGAAAGAAATTCACTGACACCGGGAATGTAGTTTTGGCGCTGGGAACGAGTTGCACCCTCTTCAAGTAATTCAATTTTAGCTTTTTCCCTTTCAGTGAATGAGTCGTTCGTCATGTTTTCAGTGTGCATGGCTCCAGTCTGAAGAAAAGCGGTAAGGACAACAAAAGAATATTTTTGCAGCACCTCCTTAAACTTATTGGTGGCATTTTGAATTTGATCTCTCAATTCACCACTTGTCCCCGCTTCAACAAAAAGCTCCTGTTCCCTACTTTCAAGGGTTGTTATCATCTCACCTGTTTCCACAAGAAATTGCTCTGCAGGAAGATCGTGTTCTGATTTCTCTTGTAACGCGAGAGAAGGAGGGTCAAACTCAATGAATCGTTCTCCCGTCATGATACATCGTTGTGAGTTGGAGTAAGGTGCATTTTAGTTTCAATTGTTGAGAGTGCCTTAAGGGCATCCTTATACGCACTACTTATTTCCTGCATCGCATTAAAAAATTCTTCTTCGCGAGTATGAACTGTTTGCGTGTTCGCACTTCCATGATCTAAGTTTTCCATATGACTTATATTCTCCGATAAATTCCGTTATGTAAAGTAGCACACGGGAACTTACTCGAGAGAAAAAGTATGCCTTGGTTCATCACGCTTCGCTGGTCGAGGAAGCCGCGAGCCACGATTTATTTTCGAGAAGCATGCTTTG
>JGI1358J11329_10002979_pt1 | contig 12788 bp, 13 predicted proteins | sample Subgroupgradi54m_FD_11329 | JGI IMG/M metagenome (IMG submission 11329)
CGTCGCCCCTTACCCTGAAAGTACACGGTTTTTGATCGATGTCGTTTCTTTTATACTGCATTGAAATTAAGTGGCTGATAAAATCTTTTCTCGTCATTTTTTGACCCTGCTTAATATCCAAGGAGACATTTTGGTAGTTTTCTGGAGAACCGATGTTGTAGATGCAAGATACAGAAGCTACTACAATAACATCCTTTCTTGATATGACATCTTGAACGGCTGAATGTCGTAATCTGTCTATTTCTTCATTTATCTTTGCATCTTTTTCTATATAGGTGTCGGTTTGGGGGATGTAGGCCTCTGGCTGGTAGTAATCATAGTAAGAAACAAAATAATGTACTCCGTTGTTCGGAAAAAACTCTTTAAACTCTTGATACAGTTGGGCCGCCAATGTTTTATTGGGCGAAATAACTAAAACCGGTTTTTGGATTTTTTCTATGACAGAAGCCATAGTAAAAGTGTTGTGTGCAAAAATTCCTCCGAAACCGGCAAGAAAAGTTTCATTATCTTTTACCGAAAGATCATACACATATTTTTCACCTCGTATTTTTTCAATGCTTTTTATGGGTGTCCAATAAAGATTTAAAAGATTTTCTTTATCTTTAATAGAATTTAAGAGTTCGGTATTCTTATTTTTCTTAGCATTTTTCTTCAAAAAGTTTATAATTTTCTTATAAACATTTTTTGAGGGCATTCTTTCATTGTTTTCAATCATTGAAATATATGAACGGTTAATGCCACATGATGCTGCTACCTCAATTTGAAAAAGGTTCAGTTTCTCTCTAATTTCTTTAAACCATCCATTAACTGGTACAATGTCAACATTGGTATTATATGTGTTTTTAATAATTTTACCTAACGATGCATTTTTTCTATTTAAAGAAAAAGAGATTTTCTCTTGAAAGATTTCTATAAATTTTTTACCACTAATGCTAACTGTCCAATATTTGCCCCACACATTTTTACCGGGAATTTTAATGCGTCTGTTTCTTAGTCGTGCTATTATGCCAAATCTTAAAAGAGCATACATAATATCTGATGCCAATTCTTTGCTTGCAGTTGTACAAGAGATAACTCCACTTTCTACGCCTCCATCAGCCGAAAAGTATGCCCTAAGTAAGTTAGAAAGTTGCGTATTGGATAATTGTGGCCAGAAGTGGGGAAAATGTTTGTTTTTTGAATTATCTCCGCATAATTGAGAAATAATTTCACTCCAAAAGCTAGATGAAATTTGATAATCGTATTTTCTTAAAAGACGCTTTTTCCATTTTAAGTTAAGAGATTCTAGAGTTTTAGTAAAGTCCGAAATTATTTCTTCGTCACCTGAAGAAATAGTAAAATATTTTCTATTAGAGCAATGACCCTCGGCTATATAATATCCCAAAAGACGAATAAAGGTATCATCAATTTTTTGAATTAAAGGGAATTGATAATTTTTTTTAATACTTCCTACGGCAATTTCAGAGTTTCTAATTTCCGGAATTGTGCTTATAATACTTTGATATATTTTAAAAGAAATTCTTTCTTGGTGATATGCTATATTACTTATTTTAGCAGGAATCAATATTTTAGAGATAGCTTTCTTAAAAGGAATAATGATCTTAGGTTTTAAGATAGATACATATGTTTTATTTTTATCAAAATAATGAGAAAGATTTATAAACGAAATTGGGTTTAAGGGTTCTTCTATGACTGTAGGTAGGGGTAAATAATGATTTTTTTGTAATTCAGTAGTTTTAAACAAATCTAATTTTTCATTGTGTAGTGCAAAAAAATTATGATCTCCAGTTGTTATTATTTCGCGTCCACATGTAGTAGTTATTTTATATAAATATTTTGGAGATCTATGACGGATAAAATATGTTATAGGTTTCCAAGAAGATTTTTTGGTATATGGATTAAAGCTATAGGTTTTAATATAAGGCATGCCACTTAAGTCATTAGTTGAAATGATTTCGCTATCGTTTATTATTTTTATTTTATTTTTGAAGCTATTAAATAAATTATCAATATAATTTCCAATATACTCACGAGTTATAATGCGATCATTTTTAATGAAAATTTGAGTTTTAGCCGCTACGCTCTTGCCGGATCCCGTAACACCTAAAAGCACCTGGTCTTTTATGCCAGAATTTAAATTGCTGACCAACTCTTTAATTGCCATCGGCTGGTCTCCCGTGGGCTTGAATTTTGATGTTAATTCAAACATACTAAAATAATGATAGCATTTCTTGAGGGAAAAATTATACTAAAAAAAGATAAATTTATAATCTTGGAAGTCAACGGTATTGGCTATAAGGTTTTTTTGTCTAGCCAAACCTTGTTAAGACTACCAGAAATGGAAAGCTCAATCAAGTTGTTCTGTTTTCAAAATGTGAAAGAAGAAGCTTTAGATCTCTATGGATTTTTAACGTATGATGAACTCGAGTTTTTTGAAATATTAATGGATATTCGGGGAATAGGACCTAAAGCTGCTTTAGAAATTTCTGTCTTGGGGCCTTTAGAGAGAATAAAACAAAAAATATTAGCTCAAGATGAAAGCGTATTTTCAGGCATACACGGAATAGGAAGCAAAAAAGCTAAAGCAATTATTTTAGAGCTTACGGGGAAAATAAATACGTTTACTAAATCAAAACCATCTTTAGATGAAGCAGAATCTGCCTTAATGCAGCTTGGTTTCTCAAAACAGCAAGCCAAAGATGCTTTAAGCAAAGTGCCATCTAGCATAAAAAATTCTGAGGAGAGAATAAAGGAGGCCTTAAAGAAATTAGGTAAAGCTTGACAGATGAATTTATAAGTTGTAATATAAAAATGTGAATCAGTTCTTTGTTTGGCAATAACAATGAGGAGAAAAAGCCCCATGTCTCAAATGATGATTTGCGATCTTAGAAATGCGGTTTTAATTGCATGGAGTAAATCTCGGTATAGAGAGCGGATGCAAAACTCGCCAAGGAAAAAGTGTGCCGAATGTTTTGATGACTGGATAAATTCTGGTCATGATGCTGGTGAGTTTCCATATTTTTTCCCTTTAGACTATGAGGGCTTATGCCCTCTGCATGAGGTGCCTCTTGCTGATCCTTACCAGTAGGGTGACTTTATTTCAAAAACCGACGACCCTCTTAGCCAGATAATGGCAAAAGTCGTCGGCTTTTTTTTATAGAGACTTTGTGTTAAATTAAACTTATTATATGGGTTCAAAAAGTAATGACAGTTAAAGAATCATTCAAAAAAATAATCCCGTCTTTCCTGCTTAACTTTTATCATTATGTTTTGGCTTTTGCCGGAGCTGTTTTTTTTGGTTTTCCTTCAAATAAATTAATAGTCATAGGAGTTACAGGAACAAGCGGGAAATCAACCGTAGTTGATTTTATTACGAGGATTTTAGAGGAACCCTTCGATTCCGCTCAGGGTAAAGCAGGAAATAAAGTCGCTTCAACTTCTTCTGTTAGGTTTAAAATTGGAGAAAAAGAATGGAGTAATAAGCTAAAAATGACTATGCCAGGGAGGTTTATGATGCAAAAGTTTTTGTGGCAAGCAGTAAAAGAAGGGTGCAACTACGCTGTTTTAGAAGTAACTTCTGAGGGCATAAAACAGTTTCGCCATAAATTTATACATTTTGATACAGCTGTTTTTTTGAATTTAACTCTTGAACATATTGAGTCTCACGGAAGTTTTGAAAAATATAGATCAGCTAAAATAGAATTATTCAAATCAACAAAAAATATCCATGTTATAAATGCAGATGATGAAAACGCTTCTTATTTTTCAAATATACCAGCTAAGAAAAAAATATGTTATGGGGTTAAAAATAAAGCTGATGTAAAAGCCAATAATGTAACTTTAGGCAAAGAAGGTTTTGAGTTCACGGTTAACGGAACAGTATTTAACATGCATCTTATTGGGGGATTTAACGTATACAACGCTCTAGCTGCCATAGCTGTTGGTTTGCACTATAATATTTCTTTAGAGAAATGTAAAAAGGTTTTAGAAAAAGTAAAAGGAATGCCAGGCAGGCTTGAAATTGTAACCAAAGAACCTTTTTGGGTAGTTGTAGATTATGCTTTCACCCCAGATCAGTTGGAAGCTTGCTATAAATCTTTGAATCATAGGCCGTTAGTTTGTGTTTTAGGAGCTACGGGAGGAGGAAGAGATAAATGGAAGAGGCCAGTTTTAGGCAACATTGCAGCTCAATACTGTAAAGAAGTTATTGTGACCAATGAAGACCCTTATGACGAAGATCCTGAAGAAATTATTAATCAGGTTGCGAAAGGCGCAGGTTCTAAGGCTCAAAAAATACTCAATAGAAAAGAAGCTATTAAAAAAGCCATAAAGCTAGCTAAACCAACTGACACGGTTATTATTACGGGAAAAGGCTCAGAGCCTTAAAAATGGAGTGAAAATAGCATGGGACGATAGACAAATAGCTATAGAGGGGTTATCTAGCAGATAATAATTTGCCTTTTTCAATTTTTTATGGTAAACATAATATGTTGTGACTTTTCAATGAAGTCACTTTTTATTATGGAAACTCAAAAAAGATTACCAAAATCTACTAGAAAATATATTAGATTGCAGAAAGCCTTCATAAGGAAGAACTTTTTTGATTTGAAAAAGCAAGAAGAACAAATATCAAACCTTTATAAAAAATATTTTCCAGATATAATAAATAAAGAGACTAAAGAAAAAACCACCACCGTTGACGAGGTTAAGCAAAATGCGGAGAAATCTCCAAAGCCCCTCGGCCATAGACCCTTAGGGCGTAGCTCAACGGGCGAGCCTACGGGCGAGGCTAAAAAAGTAAAAGGGAAACTTTCAAAAAAAATATCGAAAGAATAATGCGACTCCAATATACGAATAACACTCGAATGATACGAATATCTTATTAGTAAATTAGTGTGTGATTCGTAATTAGTGTCGCTATAATGATGAAGTTCAAAAAAACAAAGCAAAACTCTAGAATAAATAAAAGGTGGAGAAAGAGCAGAAAAAGAAATAAAAAGAAAAAATAAGGTGAAAACGCAAGAAATCTTTAATCTTTTTTTACAAAAGGGAATAGAAGCTGATTTTAGGGGAAAAGAAGGAATCGAAAAACTTTTAGAAAGAAAAAAGAAAATTTTTGATTCTCTACCTCAAGACCAGAAAGATGAATTTGACCAAGAAGCTTTAACAAATCCATACATGGATTCAGGGGTTTTTAATGTTTCTGATGACAAAGAAATAAAAAGAGTACTGGTTGGCATCGACATTGAACCAGCTGAAATTCTTTTGGCTAAGCATTTAGGAAACATTGATTTGGCTATTGCCCATCATCCAGAAGGCAGGGGGTTAGCTCAGTTAGCGGATGTCATGCATTTACAAGCTGATGTTTTAAATCAGTACGGAGTTCCCATTAACGTTGCTGAATCCCTTATGAAAGTGAGAATTTCAGAAGTTGCCAGAGGGGTGAATGCCATTAACCACCAAAGGACAATTGATATGGCCAAGATTTTAGGAATTAATTTCATGGCCGTCCATACTCCAGCTGATAATTTGGCGGCTCAATTTGTAAAAAACCTTCTTGAAGAAAAAAATCCAGAATATGGGGGAGATATATTAAAAGTATTAAAAGAAGTGCCAGAATATAAAGAAGCTATGAAGATAGGGGTGGGGCCTAAAATATTTGTTGGCTCTCCTGAAAACAGAGCAGGAAAAATTGCTGTCACCGAATTTACCGGAGGAACAGAAGGATCTCCAAAGCTTTATGAAAAGATGTCTCAAGCTGGAATTGGAACCGTAATTGCCATGCACACTTCAGAAGAGCACAGAAAAGAAGCTGAAGCCGCTCATGTCAACATTGTTATTGCAGGCCATATGTCATCTGATTCTTTGGGAATGAATTTACTTATGGATGAATTAGAAAAGCAAGGAATTGAAATCGTGCCCTGTTCTGGTTTCACTAGGTTCAAAAGAATTTAAGATAAAAACAAAAAAAAGAAAATGTACGCTCTCGGAGAGCGTACATTTTCTTTTTTTGATTGCAAAATGATGAATTTCTGTTAGTATATGAGAAATGTTCTTTCCCAACCCACTAGCCGGAGAATTGCCATGGATTCTTATTCAATGACAGTTAGAGCGCTTTGTAATGTGCATTGTCATTTGCGTGAAGGCAAAGACTTAATGAGAGATTTAATTGCTTTGGCTGTTAAAGGGGGAGCTGATGTGTTAGCTCCCATGCCCAACACAAAAGATGGTCTTACTACAGCTGCAATGGTTTTAAAATATTGTGACATTGCCAAGGAATGTGTTCAACCTGAAGAAGTAACGTTTTTACCGATTATGATGATTAATGAATATACTTCGTCTGAAGATATAAAAAGATGCTTTCATGGTGGAATTGATGATTGCAAGGTTTATCCGTTAAACAGAACGACAAAATCTCATAATGGTGTGAGACATTATAGTCGTCTCATAAAAATCATTAGAGAATGTGGCGAATTAGGCATAAAGTGTCATTTTCACCCAGAACATCCTTGGAATCTTTTCAGCAATAGGGATGCCGAATTTGTTTTCTTGTCTACTATTGACATGTTTATGAACGAAACCAATGCAACAATCATATGGGAGCATGGTACCGATGCTCGCTGTATTCCTTATTGGAAAGAAATGGCACAAAGTAAGCGATTCTTTGTGACGATCACTGCTCATCATTTGGTTGCCGATGAAGATGGAGAATTCGGTGATGTCAGATCAGTTTGTAAGCCGCCCATCAAGACTTATCGAGATAGGTATGAATTAGTTCGGTTTGTTAAAGAAAATCATTCCTGGGTAATGGCGGGCCCCGATGATGCTCCACACGATAGAGCAACTAAGCACCCTGAAACGGGTTGCTGTTCCTGTGGCGCATACACAGCACCATTTTTGTTGCAACTCTACGCTCATGCATTAAATCCTGCCAACGATAATTTAGCATTTGAAAACTTTGTGAGTCGTAACGCAAGAGATCTTCATGGTTTGCCGCCATCAACGCGCAAAATAACACTTGTGAAGAAGCCTTTTCAAATTCCTCTTTCCTACCAAGTCGGGCCATGGACAGTCGAACCGTTTTGGGCTGGCAAGACTATCGATTGGTCTTTGGGTTAAAAAACGAGGCCGTCCCGATTCGAAGAATCGTGGACGGCATTTTTATTGAAAAATAGTTTTGGCTATGGTAGTTTAAGCAAAAGACCTTTGACAATTTCCACAACTTTTTAGAAAGCGAATGATTATCATGAAACTAAGAGGGATTGATTTTGGTAATGTTCTCGGTGCTTCAGGCGTTCAAGGTTTCTTTGGAGAAGGATATCCGTTTCATCATTTTCCTTTAGTTGGGCCAAACTTTAAGGGTATGACTTTTGTTTCAAAAACTTGCACCTTGCTTAAGAATAAAGGCCATATGCCTTTAAGAAATGATTTTACGCCAAAAGAATGGTTTCCTAAATGCATAAAGGTAAATTTTCTCAAAGGGTTAGCCGTTAATTCTGTTGGCCTAAGCAATCCAGGTATATGCACTTTATTTAGGAAAAAAATTTGGCAGAAATTAGATAAGCCATTTTTTATTTCCATTACTTCTTTAGCAGAAACTGCAAAAGACAGAATCAATGAATACGGTATTATGAGGGATGCAATCGGGATGAATATGAAAGATTTTACATCTTCATTTGGGATTCAGGTAAATCTTTCTTGTCCAAATACGGGTCACGATTCTTCAAGAATGATAGCAGAGTCAGTAAGTGTTCTAGAAATACTTGGCAGATTAGGCGTTCCTCTCATGCCAAAATACAGCATAGAGTCAGCTCCTTTTGGAGCTATGCTGGAATTGAATCAACATCCAGATTGTGATGCTATATGTGTTTCTAATACAGTTCCCTTTGGCTGGGATAAGATAGACTTTAAAGAAGCTTGGGGAAGCTATGAGTCCCCCTTAGCTCATCTTGGAGGAGGAGGTCTTTCGGGTAAAGCCCTAAAACCACTTGTCTTAGAATATATACTCAAGTTAAGAAGCTTAGGATTTGAAAAGCCGATTAATGGAGGTGGCGGAATACTCTGCAAGAAAAATGTTTTAGATTACTGCAAAGCGGGAGCTGCCTCTGTATTTTTGGGGTCAGTCGCTTTTTTGAGGCCATGGAGAGTAAAAGGCATTATTGAATATGCTGATTCCTTGAAATGGCAATATTGCTGATCAAATTAATAGCCGTTCGTGTTCGCGAACGGTTTTTTTCTGGTATGTTACTCTCATAAGTGGAAAATATGTGGATTCTTAGTGGATAATTTAAGCAGGTAAGTATTGACAATAATCTTTTAAAAATTAAAATAGAAAGGGAGGGAGATGAGAGATTTTTTCTCAAGGACATAATAATTTTTGGCGAATTAGGCCTATGAGCGCGCCCAGTTTCAATTGTCCGAATCTGGTTAAAACAATGGCCAAAAACGTCAGGGATTGTAATTTCCCTCATTAAAAAACCATTAGAAAAAGCTTGCTGTTAAACAGCTAGTTAATTCTTATGGTTTTTTAGTTTCTTTTTTGATATTATTAATCAAAAGGTCAAAACTTTTAGTCAAATAAGTAATTATATGGCAAAAGAAAAATCTCCAGGAAAATTAATTGGGAAAATTACTCATTATTTCTCTCATATAGAAGTGGGAATAATTAAATTATCTAGCCCATTGAGTCAAGGTGACGAAATAAGGATTATGGGCGGGGAAAACACCGATTTTAACCAAGAGGTTACATCAATGCAGGTTGATCATAAGGAAGTAGAGAAAGCCAAGACAGGAGAGTCTGTCGGGCTTAAGGTTTCGGAAAAGGTAAGAGATGGTTATCTGGTATATAAAGTGTAATTTAGCTAAATATTCTGTTAATATCTAGCTGTTGACTTTTAAAAGTTAACATTATAAGATTGGATAATTATAAATTTATGTCCAATCAGATTTTTTACATAACTAAAGAAAAGTTAGAACAGTTAAAGAAAGAGTATAATGAGTTGTCGGTTTTTGAGCGTGGTAAAATTATGGGACAAGAAGCTCCTAAAATGCTAGAGTCTGAAGACTTGAATGCAGAATTTGTCAGTTTTCAAGAGGATATTGATTCTTTGAGGTCAAGAATAGATGAATTGAAAAATATTTTAGATAATTACGAGCTTATTAAAAAACCATCTAAAGAAAAACAAGTGTTTGTTAATCTGGGAGCCAAAGTTAAATTAGAATCTCATGGGAAAAAAGATGAGTTTATGATTGTAGGAACCCTCGATGCAGATCCCAATGTAAGAAAAGTTAGCAACGAATCTCCGATTGGCAAAGCTTTATTGGGTAGGAAGGTGGGAGATGAAATTATCATTGATCATCCTAAGAAAATAAAATACAAAATAAAAAATATAAATTACGAAATAAGCTAAATAAAATAGTTTTATCTATAGCTAGAAAAAGCCCCTCAACTCGGGGCTTTTTCTTTTTAGTATAGTATAATAAATAATCTTTTCTAAAAATATGAAGAACCAAGAAATAGCTAAAATTTTTAATGAGATTGCTCTGTTCTTAGAAATTGAAGGAGTGGCTTTTAAGCCCTATGCCTATGAAAAAGCGGCCATCTCTTTATATGCTTTACAGGATGATGTTTCACAAATTTATCTTAAAGGTGGCAGAAAGGCCTTAGAAGAGATTCCAGGTATTGGCAAAGCAATGTCTGACCATATTGAAGAGTACCTTACAAAAGGAAAAATAAAATTCTACGAAGATTTTAAAAAGAAGCTTCCCGTTAAGATGGACGAATTGATGCGGGTAGAAGGTTTGGGGCCTAAGAAGATAAAAGTGCTCTACCAGAAATTGGGAATTAAAAACTTAAAAGATCTAGCTAAAGCTGCTAAACAGCATAACATAGCTCCACTGTTTGGATTTGGCGAGAAAACGGAACAGAACATTTTAGAGGGTATGGAGTTTTTAAAACGAGATAAAGGTAGGGTGCCTATTTTTAATATTTTGCCGATTGCCAGAGAAATGCAAAAGAAATTAGAAGGACTGAAAGAGGTTGAGAAGATAAGCATTGCGGGTTCTCTAAGAAGAAGGAAAGAAACGATTGGAGACGTAGATTTTTTAGTGGTTTCTAAAAAACCAGAGAAGGTAATGGACTTTTTTGTGAATCTAGATGGTGTAGAAAAGGTGTGGGGCAAGGGAGGAACGAAGGCTTCCGTGCATATGCGACAAGGCTTTGATATGGATTTAAGAATTGTGCCAGCCAAAAGTTATGGATCGGCTTTGCAGTATTTTACGGGATCTCAAGATCATAACATTGCTACCAGGAAGATTGCTATAGAAAAAGGCTTGAAGCTAAGTGAATGGGGTATTTTTAAGGGCAAACAGCAGTTACCCAGTAAAACCGAGGAAGAGGTATATAAGGCCATCGGAATGTCCTATGTGCCACCAGAGCTTCGAGAAAACCAGGGTGAAATACAAGCCGCCCTTCGACAGGCTCAGGGTAAACCTGGAGGTTTGCCAGTATTAGTAGAGCTTAAGGATATCGAAGGAGATTTGCACTGTCACTCAAATGCCGATGGAGGCCAGGATTCTATTATGGAGATGACAAAGAAAGCCATGTCCTTAGGATACGAATATATCGGCATCTCAGATCACACTAAATATTTAAAAATAGAACATGGTTTGAACGAAAAACAGCTTTTAAAGCAACATGAAGAAATAAAAAAGTTGAATAAAAAGCTAAAAGGATTTAGAATTTTACATGGATGCGAAGCCAATATTTTAAATGATGGGTCAATTGATATAAAAGACGAGGTTTTAGCCCAGCTAGATTATGTTATTGCTGGCGTCCATTCGAGTTTGAAAATGGAAAAGAGAGAAATGATGTCTCGCATTGAGAAAGCAATGAAAAATCCCAATGTTGATATTATTGCTCACCCAACCGGCAGGATTGTGGGGCAACGAGACGAGTATGAAGTAGACTTTGATAAAATGCTCAAGTTAGCTAAAGAGACGGGAAAGATTTTAGAAATCAATTCGTCTTCAAGATTAGACTTGCGAGATTTATACATTAGGAGAGCAAAAGAAGAAGGGGTGAAAATGATTATTAATACTGATGCGCATCAAAAAATCGATATGGATCGTATGGAATATGGTGTAGCGCAAGCACGGCGTGGTTGGGTAGAAAAAAAAGATATTGTTAACACAAATTCAGTCGAAAAATTATTAAGTTATTTTAAGTAATGCCAAAAGAAAAATCAGCGGGAGCTATCATATTTAGAATAGAAAATGGTGTGCCTCACTATTTGCTTTTACATTATCCTTCAGGTCATTGGGAGTTTGCCAAAGGTCACATCGAAGAAGGAGAGAGTTTCGAACAAACAATTCGTCGCGAAGTATTAGAGGAAACAGGCATAAAGGATTTAAAAATAATGAAAGGATTCAAGCAGTACGCAAAATACTTTTTCAGAAAGAATTACGGTTTGAAGGGAGAGGCAAAGAAAAAAGCTCCTTGGGTGTTTAAGTTGGTATTATTCTTGGTAGCTGAAACCAAGCAGAAAGAGGTAGTAATATCAAAAGAACATAAAGGGTTTTTGTGGTTGCCCATAGAACAGGCTATAAAAAGAACTACCTATAAAAATGCAAAAGAATTATTAAAGAAAGCTAATGAATTTGTAATAAATTCAAAAATCAAAAATCAAAATGCAAAATGATAGTTTAAAATTTAAAAAGAAAGTTTTTGATATAGTTAAAACAATTCCACGAGGCAGAGTGTTAACCTATAAAGAAGTCGCTAGGTTAACGGGAAGTCCAAAGGCTTTTCGTGCAGTAGGAAATATTTTGAATAAAAATTACGATAAAACTATTCCTTGTCACAGGGTTATAAGGTCAGATGGTAAAACTGGAGGATATAATAGAGGGTCTCACGGGAAAATTTTATTATTGAAGAAAGAAGGTGCCCTTCGTCGCTACACTCCTCAGGGTAAACTACAACAAAAAACCGCCGAGCGGCGGTTTTTTGATTTTACTTTGATTTTACCTCTTCAATAATTTTTTCAAATATTTCTGGATGTTTCTGAATTAATTGAGCTAATATTTTTCTATCTAATTCAATGTTCTTCTTTTTTAATCCATTTATGAACCTGCTGTAATTAATTCCAGATTTTCTTGCAGCTTCATTAATTTGCAGTTGCCACAATTTTCTAAAATCTCTCTTTCTTACTTTTCTGTCTCTGTAAGAATATGTCCAAGCGTGCCTTAAAGCTTCTTTGGCTAATTTAAATTTTGATTTCCTGCCGAATTGAAAACCTTTAGCATGTTTTAATAAATGCTTCCTTCTTTTATTTGCAGTTTTACCTCTTTTTACTCTTGTCATGTGATTTATTGAGCGAAGCGAATTAGATCACTTCGCAATATAAGCTATGATATATCTTATACATTGTGGCTTATATTGGGAAGATGCCTTGCTAGTTATTTAAAAATTAAACACTTAAAAACCTTTTAATTCTTTTAACCTCTGACTTTGAAACCGGCACCCACTTTCTGCCTTTTCTTTTAGCTTGGCCTGACTTCTTTGATCTATAGTGGTTTTGTCCTGATAACCTCCTTAAAATCTTGCCGTTTTTTGTTATTTTAAATCGCTTTACTAAAGCTTTTTTTGTTTTCATTTTAATAACTGCGACACTAATTACAAATTTAGCTAGTTAAATAATTTCGCCTTGCGAAATTAGCCCAAGGGCTATTTAACGGGCTGAACACGCTAATATACGAATAGATTCGTGTCATTCGGGTGTTATTTGTAT
>JGI1358J11329_10002984_pt1 | contig 12771 bp, 17 predicted proteins | sample Subgroupgradi54m_FD_11329 | JGI IMG/M metagenome (IMG submission 11329)
GCTCGAGAACGAGGGGAAGACAGCCATGCTCATCGCTATAGACAAGAAGCTCGCAGGCATCGTCGCCGTGGCGGACACGCTCAAGGAGCATTCTCTTGAAGCGGTGCAGGCCCTGCGCGCCATGGGCAAGGAAGTCATCATGATCACCGGCGACAATGAACGGACGGCCAAGGCCATCGCGAGGAAAGCAGGCATCGACCGCGTGCTCGCCGAAGTCCTGCCGCAGGACAAGGAGCTTGAGGTCAAGAAGCTCCAGCAAAGCGGGAAGAAAGTCGCCATGGTCGGCGATGGCATCAACGACGCGCCGGCATTGGCGCAATCCGATCTTGGCATCGCCATCGGCAGCGGGACAGATGTCGCCATCGAGACAGGAGACATCGTGCTGATCAAAGAGGATCTGCGTGATGTGGTGACGGCCATCGACCTGAGCAGATACACCATGAGCAAGATCAAGCAGAACCTGTTCTGGGCGTTCATCTACAACGCCGCAGGCATTCCGATCGCCGCCGGCGTGTTGTACCCATTCACCGGCTGGCTGCTGAACCCCGTGCTCGCGGGCGCGGCCATGGCCTTCAGCTCGGTGAGCGTGGTGTCGAACTCGCTGCTGATGCGACGCTATAAACCAAAGATTAAAAAATAGGGGGAGCTTTCACGATCCTGATGGACAACAAAAAAGTAGGAGGAGTCCTCCTTGGGCTCGGCATCGCGTTGGGTGGAGTGATGATAGCCTACAATCTCAACCTGCAGCGCGATTACGCGCAGTATCTCTGCTCACCGAGCGCGCAATGCCAGCAGGTCGGGTCGCTGCTCTCTATCACGAACTTCGCCTTCGGCCTCATCTTCGCCATCCTCAGCCTCGGTTTCTATATGCTCTTCTTCACGCGCGGCGAAGAGGCCATCCTGCGCCGGCTCGAGGAAGAGAAGACACGGACGCTCTTGGAAGAGAAGTACAACATCATCGTCAAGGTGCTGGATCATAACGAGAAGCTGGTGCTGGATGCGGTCAGGGAGCAAGGCGGCATCGAGCAGAACACGCTCCGCCTGAAGACTGGCCTGTCGAAGGCGAAGGTCAGCCAGGTCCTGTCCGACTTTGAGAGGAAGACCCTCATCCGCAGGGAAGCGAAGGGCAAGACGTATTCTGTTTTCCTTGTTGAAGCCATATAGGCGTGGATGAACGATACGGAACGGAAAATCGGCGTCTTTCGCCGGATGGATGCGTTTTTTGCCTACGGTTTCTGCCGAAATTTAAATATAGACAGGCATACAAAGCAGAAATAAGATTAAATTTAAATAGGACAGCCCTTTCGAAAGCTAAAGGGGTTGGCATAGATTAAAGATATATATAGGGCAATAGTGCTAAAGATGATAAGGATAATAGAGGTGTTTCCATGTCCATGCTAGACAACGCGCAATCGCCAGATCAGGATCAAGATTCAGCCGATCCAATCCAGTCATCGGATCTGACAGCTTCAGGATCAGCGCATTCTTCGAGACGCCATGCCACGCATAAGAAGGCGAAGGCCGCGACGAAGCATGCCGCTGCGCCGCAGCGAAAACCGACGGCCGTGACGCCATCGGCACATCCGAAGGGCATGGACCTATGGAAGATTGCGGCCATCACGCTCGTCGCGCTTTTCGTCATCATCGTCATCTTCAGAAATCTTGGCCCATCCGCTCCGGCAGTTCCGGACAGCCAGACAGGACAAGGGCAACAGGCAGCGCCTGCCGGACAGCAGAACGACCAGGCGCCGCAGCTCGCGGACACCTCCAAAGATCCAGAGATCAGCCTGACTATCATCAATGACAAGACCTGCGGCTCGTGCGACACGAGCCAGGTGCTGCAAGTCATCCAGACACAGCTTTTCCCCACAACAAAGGTACGGACGCTCGATTACAGCGACGCCGAGGCGAAACGGCTGATCGACGAGCTTGATGTGCAGGCCTTGCCCGCCTATATTTTCGACGCAAAGGTAGCGCAAGGGGCAAACTATGATAAGGTAGCGACCGCATTGATCAAGAAAGGCGACCTGTATCTCGTGCATCCTGCAGCAGTAGGCGCGGGCAAGTACCTCAATCCGCCATCGGCAGACGACGATCCGGTCGAGGGCGATGCCAAGGCGCCGGTGACAATCATCGAGTTCTCCGACTTCCAATGCCCCTTCTGCGGCAAGTTCTTCAAGGATACGCTGCCGCAGCTTCGCAATGAGTACATCAAGACAGGCAAAGTGAAGCTCGTCTACCGCGACTATCCGCTGGACTTCCACCCATACGCGCAGAAGGCCGCTGAAGCCGCTGACTGCGCCAATGAACAGGGCAAGTTCTGGCAGATGCACGACAAGATCTTCAACAATCAGGATGCCATCACGACGGATGACCTGAAGAAGTACGCCGGCGAAATCGGGCTCGACACCGCCAAGTTCAATTCCTGCCTCGACACCAGCAAATACGCGCAGGAAGTCAAGAAAGATCTCGCTGACGGCAACACGGTCGGCGTCTCGGGCACGCCTGCCTTCTTCATCAATGGCATCTCGGTGTCCGGCGCGCAGCCGTACAGCGTGTTCAAGCAGATCATCGATGCTGAGCTAGCGAAATGAGGGGAGACCATGACTGACACCAACGCATTCACCATCAGGAAGAGCACGCTCTGGCAGGCAGCCACGGTCATTTTCGCCGTGCTTGTCGTGCTGGCCATCTTCACGAACTGGTTTGTCTTCACCAAGGGAGGCAGGAGAACCGGCTTCGGAAGCGGCAAGGTCGTCATCGACGAGTATAGTGACTTCCAATGTCCCTTCTGCGGCAAGTTCTTCAAGGAGACCCTCCCACAGATCGAACAGGCGTATGGCGACAAGGTCGAGATCGTCTACAAGCACTTTCCGCTCAGCTTCCATGAAAACGCGCAGAAGGCTGCCGAAGCGAGCGAGTGCGCGCGCGACCAGGACAAGTTCAAGGGATACCATGACACGCTGTTCAATCATCAGGACGCATTGGACGTGGCAAGCCTGAAGAAGTATGCAGCTGATCTTGGACTGGACACGGCCACATTCAATGGCTGCCTCGACCAGGGCAGGAAGAAAGCTGTTGTTGATAAGGATGCCGCTGAAGGTCAGCAGCGCGGCGTGAGCGGGACCCCTGCGTTCTTCATCAATGGTGAGAAGATTGTCGGCGCGCAGCCGTTCCCCGCCTTCAAGGCGATCATCGACCGTGCGCTCCAAGGGGGATCGGCGCCCGCGCCGTCAGCAGCGACACCGCAGCCTTCCCGACCCACACAGAAGGTCGAGGCGTCAGCGGATGACGACCCGGTAAAGGGCTCGGCGAATGCGCCGGTGACCATCATTGAATGGTCCGACTTCCAATGCCCCTTCTGCGGACGATTCTTCACGCAGACCTTTACGCAGATAGATCAGGAGTATATCAAAGCCGGCAAGGTGAAGTTTGTCTATCGTGATTTCCCCTTAAGCTTCCATGAAAACGCGCAGAAAGCCGCGGAAGCCGGCGAGTGCGCGCATGAGCAAGGCAAGTTCTGGCAGCTGCACGACAAGATTTTCCAGGACCAGAACGCGATAACCGTAAACGACCTGAAGAAGGACGCAGCAGACCTCGGCCTTGATACGGCAAAGTTCAACGCCTGCCTCGACTCCGGCAAGTATGCCGCGGAGATCCAGAAGGATATCGACGACGGCAAGAAAGCCGGCGTGACCGGGACTCCCGCGTTCGTGATCAATGGCCGATTCATCGGCGGCGCGCAGCCATACAGCGCGTTCAAGCAGGCGATCGACGCCGCGCTTGCCGAAGCGGCGAAGTAAATAAGGAACAGGCAGAATATGGTATCCGAATCAAAAAAAGAGCGCTGGAAGGAGCAGCGTGATGTCCAGCGACAGCAGTTCAGCTCATCAGAGAAGAAGAGGCAAGCGAAACGCATCCTCGTCTGGACTATCGTCATCATCGCTGTCGCGGCCATCGCCTTCTTCATCTACAAGAAAGCTTCCGGTCCGGGCAAGTATGATGCCCTCGCGCAGTGCATGACCGAAAACGGCATGACCATGTATGGCACGGACTGGTGCCCGCACTGCCAGCGGCAGAAGCAGCTGTTCGGCAAGTCGTTCAAATTCATCAATTATGTCAACTGTGACCTGAGCGATGCGTGCGACAAGGCAGGAGTACAAGGCTATCCGACATGGGCCAAAGATGGCCAGCTGCTGCAATCAGGCGTGAAATCACTCGCCGAACTCGCGCAGAGCAGCGGTTGCGAGATGCCATGAACGAACCACTCAAGACAAAGCTGTTCATCGGAGGGAGCATCCTTCTCGTTGTCGGGCTTCTCCTGCTCGTGCTGTTCGTCGATGTTCTTTTTCCGGTTCAGCAGGGCGATACCAGCGCACCGCTTGGCGTTGAGCGTGGCCGAGCGAACGTGAGCACGGATGTCTCCGCGCCGGTCGTGATTGTCGAATTCTCGGATTTCCAGTGCCCGTTCTGCAGGAAGGCCTTGCCGACCTTGAAGCAGATAAAGGCGGTGTATGGCGATGATGTGGCGTTCGTGTACAAGCACTTTCCGCTCGCGTCTATCCACCCGCTCGCCATGCGGGCAGCGGAGGCGAGCGAGTGCGCGCGCGACCAGGGAAAGTTCTGGCAATACCATGACCTGCTATTCGAGAACCAGGGAGCGTTCCAGGACGACAAGCTCGTCTCGTACGCCGAAGAGCTTGGCATGGATACGCGGATGTTCAAGGACTGCCTCGCTTCCGGCGCGAAACGGCTGATCATCCAGCGCGATTTCCAGGAAGGCCTTGATCAGGGCCTGCAAGGCACGCCTATCTTTTTCATCAATGGACGGCGGCTTGAAGGGGCGCAGCCATACAGCGAGTTCAAGCGGATCATCGACGAGGAGCTGACAAAACATGGCAAATGACCCACATACTTTTTTTGCCGGGCAACGCGTCACGATAGCGCGATCATGGAAGGCATTGATGGGCCGCAAGCCGCTCTTCCTGTACAGCGCGCTGTTCGACCTGCTCTTCCTGTTCCTTGCCGGCCTGACTAATCTGGTGCTGGTGAAAAAGCTGACGGGCATCATGTACATCATCGGCGGCCTGCTCTCCAAGGCGAGTTTGGATGTCGGCGCTGGCGGCGCGCCAAGCTTCTTCGGACTGCTCAGCGCCGCGCAGGCATGGGGCGTTGTCGCGCAATTCGTCGTGCTGTTCATCGTCTGGGTGCTTGGATTGTATTTTCTTTATTGTCTTTTTCATGGCATGGGGTGGCGGCTCGCATACGACATGATAGGAAGACAGCAGCCGCTCCTTCCCTTCGTCAAGCGGTTCTTCCGCATCAATATCTCCTGGTATCTGCTTTTCGTGCTGCTCAATGCTGTCCTCTTCATCGTCTCATACCTCACCACATCGATAGCGAAGAAGACCGAGGTCTCGGTGCATCGGCTATGGTATGTGCCCTTCCTGCTCTTGCTGTACGTCGCGCTCGTCTCCTATACCCGATTGGAGGAGACAAGAGCGACAGGCAAGGATGCGCTGCGTCTCGCGTGGACAGGAAAGACTAGGCTGTTCCCGACGTATCTGCTGATCCTCCTGCTCTTTGCCGTTATCGACATCATCCTCCTCGGCGTGAGCTATCTTGGCCAGATCCCGCTGGTGATCGCCGGCTTCCTGCTGTTCATACCGGCGTTTACTGTGGCGAGGGTGTATTGGCTGGGGTGGTCTGCACCAGAAATGCATAAAAAATATAAATAGAAAAGGATAAGAGGTAAAGTAATGCGAGAACTTACTGATATTGCTAAGGAACAAGGGACACACCAAGATACATGGAGAGATTTTTCGCGATTTGGCTATGATCTCTATCTTGGTACGTTACCGCAAAAGGCGTATGTAACACTGACCACAATTGCAGGCGCATATATTGGATATAGAATAGAACGTGCCGGAATTCCTGCTATCGCGTTTGGAATGATGTCGGGCTTCATTGGTGCAGGAGTGGGTGCCATAAGTGGACTTTGGGCAAAAGAATTATTGTTTACAGAAGATAGGGACGATCCATCAGTTCTTTATGATTAGTAAAGAAATAAAATAAGTACAGGGGATCTAAAACCAGTATATTTTTAAACATCAAACCCACAGATCAGCTACAAGGAGGTCATCACCATGTCAAATAAAGTCAAGGTCTACTCCACACCGACCTGCCCATATTGCAAACAGGCCGAGGAATTCCTCAAGCAGAACAATGTCGCGTTCGACCATATCAATGTCGCGGCAGACCAGAAGGCAGCGGATGATATGATACGGAAGTCCGGCCAGATGGGCGTGCCGGTGATCGATATCAACGGCACCATCATCGTCGGCTTCGACAAGGAAGCCATCAGGAAAGCGCTCAAACTGAAGTGAACTGCTGAGGAGAACATAATGCGCGACACCAGACCAAGGACATATCTTATCGAAGGCGTGGCGTTGCTTTTCCTCATCCTTCTTATTGTATTCGCGCTGCGCGGCACCATTGCCGGACAAGCGGTATACACCAGCCGCCCGTGCCATGAAGGTACGACAGTGATGTCCTGTGCGGCTGATGGCGATGGCACCTACCTCATCGAGATGTCCTGCGAGCATGGCAAGTGGCGCGAGCTGAGCACGGTATGCGATTGCGCGATGGGGGAGAAGGGCGCATACTGCGCCGGATAGCTACCTTTTTATATCACCCGTTCTTTTTCACGCTCTATGATCGATCCTGTCCTGTTCCATCTCGGCCCGCTCGAGGTGCGCTATTACGGCGTACTCTTCGCGCTCGGCTTCCTTGTCGGCTATTTCATCCTGCGCAAGCTCGCGCCAGAGCGGAACATCCATCCGGACACGATCGATGACTTCCTGATTTGGCTCATTCCCGGCGTCGTCATCGGGGCGAGGCTGTTCGAGGTGCTCGTCTATGAGCCGGGCTATTACTTCGCCAATCCGATCAAGATCATCGCGGTCTGGGAAGGCGGCCTCGCGAGCCATGGCGGCATGATCGGCGGCATCCTGGTGACGTTATGGTTCTGCAAGCGCCGCAAGATCCATTTCTATGACCTCGCTGATCTCGCGGTGATCCCCTGCGCCTTGGGCGCGGCGTTCGTGCGCCTCGGCAATTTCATGAACGGCGAGATCGTTGGAAGGGCGAGTGATGTCCCATGGGCCATGGAATTCTCCGGCTATGAAGGAAGACGCCATCCATCGCAGCTGTATGAAGCCTTCAAGAATGTCCTGCTTTTTGCCGCCTTGTGGCATCTGCGAAAGCTTCGCGATCTCCCGCGCGGTTTCCTGTTCTGGAGCTTCATCGGCGGCTATTCTTTCCTCCGCTTCATCGTCGAGTTCTGGAAAGACTGGCCGCTGCACTATGGCCTGACCATCGGCCAATGGCTGAGCATCCCGCTCATCCTGCTCGCGGGAGGAGTACTCTTGTATCTCTGGCGAAACCGCAAGAGAGGGATGACAAAGACAGGGAGGGTATGAGATAACCATGGCAAGCGCGTTCCTCTATGGCATCGGCAGCGTCGTCATCGTGAGTCTCGTCTCGCTGCTCGGCGCACTGACGCTCACCTTGAGCGACCGGACGCTCCATCGTGTCCTGCTCTATCTGGTGAGCTTCTCGGCAGGAGCCCTGCTCGCGGATGCCCTTGTCCATATGCTGCCTGAAGCGGCGCAGACGCTCGGCTTCGGCACCAAGATGGCCGCGTATGTGCTCCTCGGTATTGTACTCTCCTTCATCGTCGAGAAGTTCATCCAATGGCGGCACTGCCATCTCGGACACTCGCGCGAGCACCCGCATCCCTTCGCCTATATGAACCTCATCGGGGACGCGGTGCACAACTTCATCGACGGCATCATCATCATGGCGAGCTATCTCGGCGGCATCCCGCTCGGCATCGCCACCACGCTTGCCGTCGTCTTCCACGAGATCCCGCAGGAGATCGGCGACTATGGGGTCCTGATCCATGGCGGCTTCACGAGACGGAAGGCCATCATCTTCAACGTCGCCACCGCCCTGACCGCAGTTGTCGGCGCTATCGTCGGCTATTTTCTCGCGAATGCCTGGCAGGGCCTCGCCATGGTCCTCCTGCCCATCGCCGCGGGCCATTTTATCTACATCGCCAGCACTGACCTCCTTCCCGAACTGCATAAGGAGGTCCGCGCCGAGAAGTCAGCCATGCAGCTGCTGGCGATATTGCTCGGCATCGGGGTCATGATGGCGCTGCTGCTGTTCGAGTAGACCCGACAACTGTCATCTGTCCTTTCTCATTACACCCGCTTTCTTTTTTATTCCCCTCAGAAGGTAAGGGGAAGAAAAAAGAAAGCGAGACAAGAACGATTGAAGCTCTCTCCCCAGAGGAGGTTACCTCACTAGGATTGCTGTCTCGTTCTTGACAAAGCTGGTGAAACAGTAAGCATACTGCCAGCAGACACCACAACATTAAAAAAGACACTGCGATAGCCTTCTCGTAGGTCACCATGCAGCTTAAGGAATACGAGGGCAAGACCATCTTCCGTCACTATGACCTCGCAGTGCCGGCTGGAACGGTCGTGAAAGACAGCGCTGACATAGCTCAAGCGCTGCGAACATGCACCCTGCCGGTCATGGTCAAGGCGCAGATCTACGCCGGCAGGCGCGGCAAGGCGGGCGGCGTCAGGCGATGCGCCACCGCGAGCGACGCCGAGCAGGCGATCGGTCAATTGCTCGGCAGCCAGCTGCTCGGCGAGAACGTACAGGAAGTCCTTGTAGAAGAGTGCCTTGCTATCGGGCAGGAGCATTATGCCGCCGCGGCCTTCGACACTACATCGCGCATGCCCATCATTATTCTTAGCAAGCAGGGTGGGATGGATATTGAGGAATATCAAAAGACGCATCCCGATAAGGTGATCAAGCTGGAGGTCGATGCCTTGGACGGCTTGCGAGAAGAGCAAGCGCGCCAGCTCGCGAAGAGGGCAGGCTTCACCGATGATGAGACGGAAAGCATCGCCGCTGTCCTGCTTCAGCTCTACGATGCCTTCGTGAAATGCGACTGCAAGCTCGCCGAGATCAATCCGCTCATCCGGACACAGGATGGTCGGCTTGTCGCAGGAGACGCGAAGGTCATCCTCGATGATGATGCAGCTTTCCGCAGACCATTGCAGTTTTCTCCGCGCATCGGCTCAAGGACGCTGACCGAACGGGAGCTCGCCGCGAACAAGGTCAACGCTGAAGATTACCGCGGCGTGGCCGGGAAAATCTACCTCGATCTCGAGGGGGATATAGGCGTCCTGGCCTCTGGCGGCGGCGCAAGCGTCACCGCGATGGATGCCTTGATCAGCTATGGCGGAAGACCGGCGAATTATACGGAATATTCAGGCAACCCGACGGCAGAGAAGGTGAAGAAACTTGCGCAGGTAGTCCTGTCAAAGCCAGGCCTCGCCGGCTGCTGGATTGTCGGGGGGACGGCAAATTTCACGCGGATCGACATCACCGTCCAGGGAATCATCGACGCCTTGATCGACACGAAACCGGATTATCCTATTGTGGTACGACGTGCCGGTCCTGGCGCTAAAGAAGCCTATGCCATGCTCCATGATGCGGCGAAGAAATATGGGCTCGACATCCATATTTTTGATGAGTATACATCGATCACCGAAAGCGCGAAGATCATGGTAGACCTGTGGAAGGCGTACAAGGCGAAGCGGACGATAAAAGGGGTCAGGGCATGAAAGAGGAGACGGCATGAGCATCCTTGTCGATAAGAACACGACCGTGATGGTCCAAGGCATCACCGGCAAAGAGGGAGCGCGCACGACAAAGGACATGCTCGATTATGGGACAAAGGTCGTCTGCGGCGTGACGCCGGGAAAAGGCGGCCAGGAAGTCGAGGGTGTGCCGGTCTATAACACCGTAAAGGAAGCGGTACACCAGCACCATCCTGATATTTCCGTCATCTATGTGCCCCCCTCCGCTGCCAAAAACGCGGCGATAGAGGCTATGGAGAATGGCATACGGCTGGTCAATGTGATCACCGAGACGGTCCCAATCCATGATACCGCGCAGATGCTTGCCTATGCAAGACGACATGGTGCGATGATCGTCGGCCCGTCCTCGGCAGGCATCTTATGCCCGGGAAAAACAAGGATAGGAAGCGTCGGCGGAGAAGGATTTAAGCCTGGCAGGATCGGCATCATCTCCAAGAGCGGCGCGATGTCTAAAGAGACCGCCACCTTGTTCACGCACGCGGGATTCGGCCAGAGCACGGTCGTCACTATAGGGGGAGATGTGCTCATCGGCTCGACCTTCGCCGACATCCTCCGCCTGTTCGAGCAGGACAAGGACACCGACGCTGTCGTCCTCTTCGGCGAGATCGGCGGCACGTATGAGGAAGACGCCGCAGAATTTATAAAGCAAGGTGGCTTCACCAAGCCGGTCGCCGCCTTCATCTCCGGTAAGTTCGCAAGCTCCCTCCCTAATGTGAGCTTGGGGCACGCAGGAGCCATCATCGAAGGCGGCAAAGGGACGCGAGAGAGCAAGATCAAGGCATTGAAGGACGCGGGCGTCATGATCGCGGAAGTGCATCATGAGCTGGTTGATCTGATCAACGGCGCATTAAAAAAATGAATAAGAAAAGAAAAATGACAGAAAACAAAGAAGCTCAATGGAAAACAGGCATAACTCATGCCAGTGATGAGAAGACACTGGTCCGCGGATATGAGCTCACTGAACTGATCGGCAGACTTTCCTTTTCGCAAGCGATCTACCTCATTCTCAAAGGCGAACTTCCGAGTGAAACGCACGCGAAGATGTTTGACGCCATCTTTGTCTCCTGCATCGACCATGGCATCGCTATCCCCTCAACGATGAATGCACGAATCGCGGCATCCTGCGGCGCCTCATTTAGCAGCGCGGTCGCCGCTGGCTTGCTTTGCATCAGCGAACATCATGGGGGGGCGATCGAGCAGGCGGCAAAAGTGTTTCAGGAAGGAGTGCAGCAAGGAAAGAGCATCCAAGAGGCAGCAAAGGATATAGTGGACGTTTCCGTTGAAAAAAAACAACGATTGCCTGGTTATGGCCACAAGATGTACACAGAGGACCCACGAGCAAAAAGATTAGTAGAGCTCGCAAAGGATCTTATCCTTGGCGGGAAGCATGTTGAGCTTGCTATCGCTATAGAAAGAGAACTTGAACATGCAAAAGGCAAGAAACTCTGCCTGAATATCGATGGCGCCATCGCTGCAATTGTTTCCGACATGGGTTTCGACTGGCGCCTGGGGAAAGCATTCTTCATCATCGCGCGCGTCGCCGGATTGTGCGCGCATGTGCACGAGGAGCAGACACGGGAGAAGCCGTACCGCAGGCTGCCTGAAGAGGCATGTGTGTATGACGGGCCCCCCTCCAGATCCTTGCCAGCAACACATAAACGACAATGATCCAATCAAGAGAGCTTCTCCAGGCGATCAAGGCCGCAAAAGCGGCAGGAAAGATCATCAAGGCAAACTACCAAAAAGGGCAAGTGCTTTCCTTCAAGGGGTCGAATGAGCGCGTCACGAACGTCGATCTTCTCGCCGAAAAGGCTATCCTCAACATCCTCAAGAAAGCCTTTCCTTCCCATTCGTTCTATTCTGAAGAGGCAGGAAAAGAACGAAAGGTATCTGATTATCTGTGGGCGATCGATCCACTCGATGGCACGACGAATTATACCATTATGAACCCGTTCTTCAATACATCTATCGGCCTGGCCTATCGTGGCGAGCCTGTTCTCGGCGTGGTGTATAACCCTATCCAAGACGAGCTCTTTTTTGCAGAGAAGGGAAAAGGAGCATTCCTGAATCATACGCGAATCCATGTCTCGACGAGAGCTGAACTCTCCCGGGCAGTCATCGGCGCCTGCTATGGCGCCAAGAACCAGGAAGCGGTGCAGCGGGCTGTCCGCCTCTATGCGAAGCTGAAGCTGCAGGCCACGCGCATGACGCGTCAGTTCGGCTCTGCCGCTCTCGAGCTATGCTATGTGGCGGCGGGCAGGATCGAAGCGTTCGAGATGTCTGACCTGAATGCGTATGACGTAGCGGCTGGCGCCATCATCGCGAAGGAAGCCGGCGCGACCGTGACTGATTTTTCAGGAAAGCTATTCACGCTGAAGGCGCGGGATATTCTCGCATCGAATGGGATTGTGCATCAGGAACTGCTGAAGATATTGGATTCAGGAGGTAGCGACCACTATGATACAAGCTGAAAACATCCTGATACAGATACAGAAGAGACTGGCATCATATAGATGGATCGTGCCGCTGCTCCTCCGCATCCCGATCGGGCTCGTCTTCATCCGTTTCGGGTTCGAGAAATTCGAGATCCCGAAGGCCATGGTGGACATGGTCATGGATTCCCCCTTCTCGTGGACGTTGATCATCGATCCGGTCATGACGGTGAAGGTCGTCGGCATCTTCGAGATCATCACCGGCATCCTGCTCGTGTTCGGCCTGCTCACCCGTCTGGCGGCCATCGTCGGGATCGGCCTGCTCATCCCGATCATCGTCATCGCCGATGTGCGGCAGGATTTCGTGCTGCTTGCGGTATTGGTCAGCCTGGCATTGTCCGGCGCAGGACCATGGAGCCTGGATGCGGCATGGGACAGGAAGAAGAAAGCTTAAATATCACGCATCCTTTCATACAAAAAGGTGATCACATGCATATCCGCAAGGCCAAGCTGAGCGATCTCGCCACCATAGAGCGATGGATCCATCAGTCAAAAGAGCTGCAGAGCCCCACGGGCCATGATCTCGGCCCAAGCTA
>JGI1358J11329_10002986_pt1 | contig 12768 bp, 13 predicted proteins | sample Subgroupgradi54m_FD_11329 | JGI IMG/M metagenome (IMG submission 11329)
CGATTTTGTGGTACTTCCTCTGACATGAACGCTCTTAGCAAATGTTATTGAAGTGAAAAGAAATAAAAATGTAATGGCTAAATAAAATGTTCGTTTCATTGACCTGTATCCTCTCTTCCATTGCGTTAATTACTCCGTTTTTTATTTAAAATGGAAATCCATATAACCTGAAAATAATTTTTACCAGGATATATCCGATAATGGCTATCCCGCCGATTTTGTAAATAGTACTCCATCTTATTATTTCCTTTGTCCATAGGGTATCCTTTTTTTTGTCAACTTCCAAGCTATCATTATTTTTTAACTTAGGAAATAATTCGTAAATAATAGCTACTAAAATAAATGGGGCCGCCCCGATTAAGGCGGCTTTTACAGCGTGCCATATATTAATTTCTATCATTTATTCCTTTCATTTTGACAATCAAAAAATACAAAAGGGGCAAGCATTTTTAATGCTATTTCGTACTTTTTTGCGAATGTTCAATCAAATATTTGCCCAGTTCATATGCCGTTTTCTTTTCGAAACTCGTTACGATAATTTCATACTCTTTTAATGTCGGCATAAAATATTTAGATGAATAAATTTGGTAAGCCCAACTATTCTCCAAAGCGGAAACTGAAACCATGCGATTGTGAACTTTATCCAATAGCCACTTCACCCAGAGTGTTTTTACCATAACTTCTCGAAGAGTAGCGTCCTCTCTCATAATGCTCTGAGCTTTTTGCTGAATTGTTTGTCTGTTTTCTGATCGAAATTGTTCACCGCCATTGCCTCGAAACACATCCTCAGAAAGAATCTCATTAAGCATGCATGAAGCGATTAGAGCGTTTCCGGGGCCTAATTTGATCGGTAAATATTTGTTCGCTGTATTCAATGTTCGCTCATAAAGTTTGAACATCTTGTCACCATCGCGTATTGCCTTAAACGTTTTAAATATGTTACACATCGAACTAATCCTCTATGCCCCAAATAAAAAAGGGGCAAGCATTTTTAAGTCTAACGCCCAACTGCTAAGTAAAAGCGAAAGACCGCCTGCCCCGAGCGCACCGAAGTGCGTCGGGACACAGTCCTTTCCTCTTAGAAGTTGTTTTTTATAGGAAAAGCTATGTTCCTATATTTCGTTTTTCAAAAAGTGATTTCTTTAAATTTCTCCTTTCATAAATCGTAACAATCAAAACTTCCAGTATCACCTCACGGCGCATCAAAAATCAGCAAACTCCTCGAAGATTGACTGATTTCTCTATCCGCTAAAACTCTTTCAGACGAAACATTTTTACACTTTGATTAAACGTGACTTCTTGAAAGAGGTCAAAAAAGCCGTCTCTTCCCAAGAAGCCAATACCTTTAGCATTCATTTTCGTCGAGAATCCTGCCCGACACTCAAATTTCCACGGCTCGTCCTTAATAATGACCTCAACGGTTACTTTATGGAAATACAGCGTCTCTTTGCCTCCAACTCCAAAGGTGAGGACGTTTTTTCCTTCATAAACATCCAAACCGGCGGCCTTTCCCAAGTCAGCGGGAAACACACAAAAGTCAGCACCGGAATCGATGATGGAATCAAAATAAAACCGTTCGTTATTTTTATAAAGTAAAGATGTTTTTAGAATGGGGGCATGGATCGTTTTGGCTGGAGAATCATCCCGTGGAGGTATTTGAATCTTCTGATATGGAACGGTAATGTAACTCAAAAAATAAATGCGGCCGATGAAGAGTCCTGCGATTTGACCAAATGGGGACAGGATTCGCCTTTTCTGCGAGCCTTATTCAAAACAGCCTGGACGCTTTTAGCCACGCTGACAACCCGACGGTCATCCGCCGATAAAGCGACCCATTGACCGGGAAACGGCTTAATCAATTGACCGACGGATTTTTCTTTTAATTGTGATCTCATAGGATATGCCTCATTACGTTTTTGAATATATCCCAATAACTACCGTTGGTCAAGAATAAAGTTGATCGAAAGTTGATCGAAAAACCGTCTGACCTCTTACAACGCTTACATCACTTACAAGGAAAATCACAAAACAATGCGGCTCAGTGCAGGCATACCGTACCAGAATATCAACACTACCCCCACCCTGTCCATCCCCGACCCTTTTGGTGTCCAAATTGTGACGGTGCGCTGTCTCAATCATCCTTTATGGAGCATAATCATCGGAAACAGAAAATCTATTTTCTCGACGGGAAAATTGTATAGGTTTTATTTTCAATTGGTTAGGAATTTCTCAGGGTCGCTTTAAGAGTCAGATGCTCTACCAGATGAGCTAATGGCCCGGAATTTCATAACATTTTAATATTAACACGACATACGCATTTGCCCGTGAGCGAATTGGCAAATGCGTATGTCCTAATTAAAATACTTGCGTATTCCTCCAAAATTCAATTATGTTGACATCCAGCGAATGTGCTAAAAGGGTACTATGGTTCGGCTCTCTTTGATCGCTCACCATCCTGAGCGAAAGCGGAAGGATTTTGTGAATTTTTATTATACTTAATATCGTCAAAGAGTAAACCAATTTTTTCTAATTTCTCGATGGCTTCCTTACTATTGGATCAGTTATATTTTTTCAAATCAGGTTATTTAGAAGCTAACTGAGAAATGATATAATTGACTACATCATTCACCGTCAGGAGCTTTATGGCATCGCGATCAGGAATATTGATACCTAACATATCTTCCAATGTAAAAATCACCTCAACGGAAGAGAAAGAATCCATTCCCAAATCTTCAGATAATTTTTTCTCTAATGAAATCTTCTCTTTGTCAATACCTAATTCTTTTGACAAGATGGTCTTGACCTTATCCTCGACTTCGTTTCGATCAATGGGCATTTATTTAAACCTCCTGAAGATAAGCGTTGAGTTGTTGCTCCCGAATCCAAAGGCATTCGAAAGAATCACATTCACCTTCTTAGCCATGGCTTGATTGGGGACATAATTTAAATCGCAATCTGGATCGGGATATCGGTAATTGATTGTCGGTGGAATAATGTGATTCTTATTGACCTTTGCGAACCAACCGAACGCTTTTCGAAATCAACTGCCGACGGAGATAACCCGCGTATCCGTTCGCTTGGTGATGCAAAGGTCAATAATCACCATACAACAGACGACCGCTGCAATCGCCCCGGCGGCGCCAATCGTACGACCGATCATGGATTTTGTTGATGAAATCGGGATTTGATAAGCATACTCACCAAAGACACTTTTAAAGGAAATCAACATACAAAAACAAAACTGTCGGGGTACTATCGTCGAAATTCAGAATTCTGATCGTCTTGGACAACATAAGAAAGATTCCTTTTTGATCTTACAAACCTTCCACTAAAGCTTTCTTGAAGGCCTGTTCAAAAAGATCAACGGCAAGATCAATCTGTTTTTCGGTAATGTATAATGAAGGAGCGATAGTAAAGATGTTTTTGTAGTATCCTCCAACATCGAGGATGAGACCCATTTTTTTTCTTCCGGCATTTAAGTCCGCACTCAGACCAATATTCATCATCCGGTCCGTGAGCTCGCGGTTAGGTGTTTTCCCATCTTGCTGGCACATCTCTACCCGTAACGCCAACCCTAATCCTCCCACATCACCAATCTGAGGATATTTTTTTTGCAGTTGTTTAAGCTTAGATAGAAAATATTCTCCTTTTCTGGGAACTTCGACGGAAAAATTGGAATCCTCAATTAAATTCATCACCTCCAGTCCCGCTGCTGTTCCCAAGGAATTTGCGGAAAAGGTTGAATGGGTTGAACCCGGCGGAAAAACTTCCGGGGAAATCAGTTCTTCCTTGGCCCAGATCCCAGAAATTGGATTAAGGCCATTTGTCAACGCCTTGCCAAAAACAATAATATCGGGGACAACGTCGAAGTGTTCAATCGCCCAAAATTTTCCAGTTCTAAAAAAACCCATTTGAATTTCATCGGCAACCAAAAGAATACGACGCTGATCTAAAATCTTTTTTAATTCCTGAAAATAATTCTTGGGCGGAACGATATATCCCCCCGTCCCTTGAACCGCCTCGATATAAAACGCGCCGAATTCACAATTATTGGTCTTCGGATTGACGACCGAATAATATTCACTTTCAAAAAGCTTTTCAAAAGGCTTAAGGCAGGACAGGTCACAGCATCCATCTTTCTTATCGACGGGACAACGAAATGCGTAAGGATATGGAACAAAAAAAGCCCGGTCAGAAAAATGTCCGTATCGTTCACGATAACGATAACTAGATGTGATCGCGGTTGCGCCTAAGGTGCGGCCATGATATCCGCCCATAAAAGAAAAAACGAGATTTTTACCAGTATGATTCCGTACAATCTTTAAAGAATCTTCAATCGCGGCCGAACCTCCGACGTTAAAATGAACCCGGCCTTTGACGCCGAATGTCTTTTCAATATTCTTTGAAATCTTTTCCGCCAATTGAATTTTCTCTTTATGTAAGTACTGGCAGGCCAGCTGCGGCAAGGTATCGAGCTGTCTTTTGACCGCGTTATTAAGACGCGGATTTTTATATCCGAAACTCGCTGCCGAATACCACATCTGTAAATCCAGATATTCCGTTCCTTGCTCGTCGTAGAGATAAATTCCTTCTGCCCGGGTAAACACTTTCAAATTTCTGGCATAATGAACCGTATCGCCCCAGGAGCAATATTGAGCTTCGGATTTTAGCAATAGATCTTGATCTTCCATTGTCTTTATTGACCTTTTTCTTGACCCTGACAAATCTCCAGCTGCCATCGGGAAATGAGGCTGGAGATTTGTCATTTTGTTTGGTAGAGAGAAGGTCAATAACATTTCTTTTTTTGTCTTCAATTTCTGCTTCATTCAATTAATCCTCCCAATAATGATAGATGTCCTTTAAACTTTTAAAAGCCACACACAGTTTTCTATTCTTTTTCAAAAAAGATAAAAGATTCCCTTTCGCGAAAACCAGATCTGAGGCATAAGCCGGACAGATATCCGACAATCCATCGCCGATATAAATAATAAATTTATTTTCCATACCATTCTTCAATAAATGCTGTCTTTTACAATGCGCACATCGGCGACAGAATTGAGGATTAAAATAAGGGAAGGAAGGAATAAGACGATTGTCTGCAAACTTCAGCCAATTGGAATAAATTTTTATTCCGTCCAATCCATGATTCTTTAAGATCGATTCAATAAAGAACGAAAAACTATCACTCACAATGACGGGCTGAATCCCGATTTTTCTAAACATCCTTAATAGAGGGCCAAAATAAGGATCGAGTTTTATTTTCTCTAAATATTGACCCAATTTTTTTTCACTAACCCGCACCGATGTGAGTTGATTTTCCAAACATTCTCGAGACCCGATCTTTCCGGATTTCCAGAGTCTCTCATATTTCATCCACTCACAATCGACAGAAAATTTCTCGATGACCTCATCCAGAACATCGATCGTCGCAATGGTGTTATCAAAATCAAAAAAAACTCTGCATTGGGATAAAAAAGGCAGGCGGGAATAGCTTGTAGGCATTGGTGTCCTATATAGGTTTCAGTAGGTTATTTTTTTATTCGCACATCTGTTTTTTGAAATTGTTGAAAAAAGCGATCCATTCCCTAAAGCCACCTTCTCTCTTTCTTGATCAACGGTAATAACATGATAAGAATCGTGGAGCCAGGCGATCTCTTTTATTTCAGATTTTATCCGGTTATAAATGAACAACGAATTCTTCTCACTGGTCATATCATCATCCTTAGCCTGAACGAGTTGAACCGGGACATGAATATGAAGCTTTTTTCTGCAGGATCAAATAAAATACCGGCATCACCACCAAAGAAAAAAACATGGAACCAATCAGCCCGCTGATCATCGCTATTGAAAACGGACGTAACACCTCTGCCCCATGTCCGATATTTAACGCCATCGGGAGGAAACCAGCCATCGCGGCAAGATTTGTGATTAAAACGGGCCGGAATCTTAACTCGCTGGCTTCTCTAATTGAATCAATCAAATTTTTACCGTCTCTCCTAAATCTCTCGACAAAATCAATCACCAATATCCCGTTGTTAACGACTATTCCAATAACCGCAATCATACCCGTAAAAGAAGAGACATCAAACTCGGTTCGTGTTAGGAACAAACCGAAAATGACAAAGGAAGCTGAACATATCGTTCCAAGAAAAACGGCAAGAGCAGTCCTGTAGGATTCGAAGATAAACAGAAGCAGAGCCAATATTAAGACAATAGATATCAGTAAAACAAAAAGTAATTCCGTAAATGATTTTTGTTGGCTTTTGTAATTGCCGGTAAGCTCGGTGGTAAAGCCGTCATTTTTAATAGTTAAAAGTGAATCCTTGATATCCTTGACCACATCACCGAGCGATCTGCCAGATATTTCAGCATTGACATTGACTACAATGGAACCATTTTTATGGTGTATTTCAGGGTTCTGGTCAACCAAGGTAAATGTTGCGAGCTTTCCGAGAGGCAATATGCCCCCGTTTTGAGTAAAAACAGGTATTTTTGCGATATCTTCCATATTATTTCGGTAATCACCGTCATAGAATTGCCGCACGGGAATTGTCTGTAAACCCTTTTGAAGATTTGAAACAACTTCGCCGTAAAGAGCGAGCTGAGAATAGCGGAAGACATCACTAATACTTACCCCTAACAAAGAGTCATTTTCCTGATTAGCAGATACCTTCATTTCTTTTTGAGGTGGAGGCATGTCGATGAGAACATCGTTTAATCCTGAAATCTTCTCGAGCTTCGCTTTAACTTCTTCAGCCGCACTTCTTAATTTACTCAAATCGTTACCAATGATGTTTACGACAATCGGTTTCGTCACTCCCGATAGATCTCCTATTCTATCCGGTAACATCTGATGAAAATCTGTGTCCAATTCAGGGATTGCTTTAGAAACTTGGTCGCGCAGTTGATCGATGACTTCAAATGTGGAATTTTTTCGATTTTTATCAAGCAGAATGAAGATTTCCCCAACATTGGACGAGGCAAAAGGAGCCTCTATGAGAGTCCCCGTTTTTCTTATATACATCTTAACTTCTGGTATTTTTTTAATAATCTCTTCCACCGTATTGATTATTTTATCTGTTTCATTAATCGATGTCCCCCCGGGGGCGATATAATCAAAGACGATGTCTCCTTCGTCCCATTCCGGAAGAAAGCCATTGGGAAGCCGAAAAAACGCAAGAACACTCAGGATAATAAGTAAAATGGATACACCAATGACAGGCCCTTTAAATTTCAAGGCAATGTTTAATATCTTCTTATAATATCTTCTTATCATCGAAAAGAAAGATCTTTCCTTTACTTCCACACTGTTCTCTTTGTCATTCTCAATAAAATATTTTATAAATACCGGAATGACAAAAATGGCCATGAGTAAGGAAATCATAATAGTGGTAGCCAGAGTTACCGCGAGCGGTCTAAAAAATAAACCTGATACTCCGCTTAAGATGTTCAAGGGAACAAATACGATGATGCTCACCAACGTCGCCCATATTGTTATGGGTACGATATAGGCCAGAGACGAAGAAAGAGGGTCTTTCGTTTTACCCTCAACCTTAAACCTGATGTAGTTTTCTGTAATGACAATCGCATTATCCGCAATGATTCCTATGGCCGCCGACAAGCCTCCTAGCGTCATGATGTTGATTGTTAGCCCAATGATTTTCAGCACTAAAAATTCGAATAGGATGACGATGGGAAGAACTAGTATGATCGGTAAGGTATATCGGAACTTCTGCATGATGTAGTAGACGATCAATAAAATGATAACAATGCCGATAAAAATATCGAAGATGATGCCGTGAATGGAACTAGCCACAAAATCCGAAAGGTCCCATTTTGTAATGATGAGCCGCCCTTTAAATCCCTTTTCTATTTCCGCCATCTTTTGGTCAAGCCTTTTGGAAACTTTTAGGCCGTCAGCGTTCTGCTGCTTCCGGACATCGATAAAAATTCCTTTGTGTCCATTGACGCTGACGATCCTTCGGGTATCCGCATGCGAGTCTTCTAATATGGCGATATCCTTAAGGTAGATCGGCTGTCCCATACGTGAGGCCACGGCCACGTCCCCCATTTTTTTAATATCCGGCAATTTATCGCCACCCGTGACGAAGAAAGCGTTTTTATCTTTAATGACATTGCCGATAAAGGAGACTTTATTGGCGTTATCGATAGCAGTTCCTATCGTGGTTGTATCGAGGTTATATTTGATCAATTGTTGCGGATCGAACTTCACCCATATTTCCGGTTCCTCACCGCCGACGACATCTAAACCGTAAATACCGTCAATCCCGATCAATTGCGGAACAATACTGTATCTCACAAGTGAATAAAGTTTTTTCTGATCAAACTCATCAGACCAAATACCGTATTCCGACATCGGATAAGCGCTTGTCGTCATTCTAACGACATTAACATTGATATTGTTAGGCAAAGAACTTCTGACCTGGCTTATCTTGCTCTGAATATATTGAAATGCCTGATCTAAGTTCGTTCCCCATTTTAGGTATATGTCGATGGTTGATGTTCCTCTTTCTGTAACGGAGCGAACTTCTGTTACATCCATAACTGTTTTTACAGCCTCTTCAATTGGTCGTGTAACATTAATTTCTGTTTCATCCAGTGAGGCAAAACCAATGTCAGCTATGATTTGAAATCTGGGGAAATCACCATTAGGAAAGACATCTTTGGGCAGGTTAAAATATATCACGATGCTGGCGATAACAACCATAGTCAAAGTGAACATAATGGCAATATGGTTTTTATCAAGCCAGTCGACAATTTTTTTCATTATTCCATTCCTCTAACCATAGAATCCAATTCCGCTTTCTTCGAGAAAAAATTATATAAAGTTTCGTAGACTTGGTCTTTTACACTCATGGATTCAGAAAATACACTCAACAGATCTGTCTCCTTGATCTTGCCTTGCTGATAATAAATTTTGGCGGTGTCGATACTTTTTTGAGCGCTCTTAAGGTTATCCAGCGCATTTTTATAAGTTGTTTGTAAATTTTCTATCTCGATAATCAGTTGATCAATGCGTACTTTTAATTTTCTTTGATTCTCCTCGAAAAAGTTTTTTTGATATTCATAATTGTATTTTAATTTTTTTGATTCATTTGCCTTCTGGCCAAAATCAAATAAATTGAAATTTAAAACCAGATAACTCTTGTACTCCTCGACGTTCGGATCAACGGTACGGATATTATGATCGACGCCCAGCTGCAGCGAAGGCATATAATAAAATTTACTTTGTTCATAGGTTTCCTTCGCAATCTTTAAATCAAACTCATCTAATTTGGATTGCTCGAGCTTAAAGATTTTGTTGGGGACAATTTTTTCAATATTTTCGATTGGTGAATCTTCTATTGGCTCTTCCGGAATATTTTCATCAAAAACATTTTGGTCCGTTTGAATCGCCTCCAGATCAGGAACATCCATGACCGCAAAGTCTTCTTCCTTATAACTCGTTCTCATCAACGAGTTGAGCGAGATCAAGGCGTTACTGATCTCGCTATTGGCATTGCCAAGCGCTATATTCAAAGACTTCATCTGCACATCCGCCCTGATCAAATCGAGTTTCACGTCAACACCTTTCGCTTGTAAATTCTCGATATCTTTAATATGTTCTTTAAAATAAGAATCGGCGTCTTGATAATCTTTTTTCTTTTTCAAAAAAACGTAAATCTTATAATAATTCTGTGTAACATCTTTTTGAATTTCATTTTCTGCAACGGATTTAAGCAGTTTATTTTTTTCTATTTCCAAACGGCTTAATTGCGGATAATCGACGAGCAGCTTATTAAGGTCCAACGATAACGTCAGACCAACTTTGGTTTCATATCCGTACGAAAAATCCGATCGATCACTGAACTGCACATAATCGGGCTGGTAAAAAGCGGTTAATTGAGGGAATAATGAGGCTTTGTCTTTTTTGTTCGAATAGATGCTTGATTTAATAAGATTTTCATAAGCTTGTAATAGGTTACTGTTATCTAGCGATGCTCGTTTACATTCCTCTAAAGTAAGGGCAAAAGCCGAATGAGAAACAAACACCGATAAAAAAAGAAAGACAATGATTTTAAAAAATTTCATAGCAGTGTCTTTTTCTAAATATTCCTATTTCTTTATTCAACTGCGTAAGTCCTGAAATTTTTGAATTATACTATGGAGAAAATGACAGGAAGATTACATAAAAATTACATTTCTGTAATCTCTCTAGTACCCCGAAAGTTTTGTTTTTGTATGTTGATTTCCTTAAATTTAGAGGAATCAACATACAAAAACGAGTTTGTCGGGGTACTAGTTTCCGGGATCGAAAATTTTAAGGTGACGATGGTCCCTTGGGCAGGCGTACTCTCGAGCTCGACAGTACCATTATGTAAATTCATGATTGACTTGACCATATAAAGGCCCAGCCCCATCCCTTGAGGATATTGTAAACGTGCAGATTGAGCCCGAAAAAAACGATTAAAAATATACGGAAGATCTTTGGGGTCAATACCGATACCCGTATCATTGACCGTAATATGCAATTGCTTCTCAAGTTGTTGAATAGAAATAGTAACAATTCCTCCCTTAGGCGTGTATTGCAAACTATTGGAAAGCAAATTGTTTATCATTCGTCGGAAAAGGGTTATATCTGCTTTCAAGAATCCCATTCCATGACATAAAACTTTAACTCCTTGCTCTTGGGCAACAGCTTCGTAAAATTCTACCACCGCTTCAATTTCTTGTCGCACATCAAAGTACACAAGCTCAAGCCTGATTTCTTTATTTTCAGAGCGAGCAAGAAAAAGAAGATTATCGATCATTCTAGAAATCCGAGAATATTCTTCCAAGCTTGATTCTAGAACTTGCAGATATTCCTGCGGAGTTCTAACCTTCGAAATAGCAACTTGGGCCTCCCCCATAAGATTATTGATCGGTGTGCGTAGTTCATGAGCTAAATTCATCGAAAATTGAGATAATCGATTAAATGAATCCTCAAGCCGATCAAGCATTTCATCAAAAGCATTAGCCAGAGCATTTAATTCTTTAGGCCAATGTTCCGGATGGATCCGTTCATGAAGTTGGCTTGCCGTAATTCGATGCGCTTTTTTCGTGATTTCTTTTAAAGGACGCATTCCATTCCTTGCCACAGCTATATTTGTTCCGATAGAAAAAAGAATACCAACAATAAATATCCAAGCAATTTTCCCTCGATAATCAGTAATCAGATTTTCATCCTGAGAAATATCCACCGCTAACTGCAAAACATATTTGCTTTTCTGCGGATTTTCTACTTGTGTCGCCATCAAAAGAAATGTCTTTCTATCTTTCGATTGCCATTTTTTCCCCCTATCAGAATAATCAATCTCCTCAGGCTCTGGAAATATGTGTGGGGAAATCATCTCGCCCATCCCCGTTGTTTCCAGGCAGGGATACCCTTCTTCATCTAGAATCCTTCTGTAATACTTAGTCTTCAATTTATAATTGATGGCCTCTTCGCCTTTTATTTTTTTTTCAATGATTGCCCAATCATAGGAATTTTCTAATAAAATAGATTTCAGTTCAAAAATTTCTTCGATCAGAAATTTAGCATCTTTCTTTTCTAAATTATCTTTCAGAGTCCAATACAAAAAACCTGTCGATAAAAAAAGGATGAGGAAGGAAAATAAAGTGGAGAGGATAGTTAATCTTTTTGTGATTGAAAAAGATTGAAGACGCTTATTTTCTTTAATTTTCTTTATTTTCTTCAAAAACATATCCCATGCCCCGCACGGTGTGGATTAGCTTATTCGAGAAGGGATCATCCACTTTACTGCGAAGTCGACGGATCGCAACATCAACAACATTCGTATCACTGTCAAAATTCATATCCCAAACTTGTTCAGCAATCAAAGTTCTCGAAAGCACTTCGCCTCTTCTTCTAACTAAAAAAGATAATAAAACGAACTCCTTAGGTGAAAGATCCAGACGCTTGCCTTTCCGAGTTGCCTTATGGCGAATAAAATCGATTTCGAGATTAGCCACTCGTAAAATTTCCGGTTGTCGCGTAGGTGATCGACGGAGAATGGAACGGATACGAGCAAGAAGTTCTGAGAAAGAAAAGGGTTTAACTAAATAATCATCCGCACCTAATTTAAAACCTTTGACCCTATCCTCAATTGAATCGCGGGCTGTCAAAAAAAGAACAGGCGTCTGTTTTCCTTCTTTACGAATTTCAGCAATAATAAACCATCCATCTTTGACCGGAAGCAGGATATCTAAAATGATCAAATCGTAGTCACACATAAGCGCCAGATGTACCCCATCTTCTCCGTTGGTGGAAATATCCACTATAAAACCGTTTTCTGTAAGACCCTTTTTAAGATAAGCAGCTGTTTTTTCCTCATCTTCTACAATTAAAAGACGCATAGGTTAATCCCAATGTTCACAGTCAATATTCTTCAGAAATAAATTGCATTACATTATACTGCCACCCGTTAACAGGAACAGATGAATTTGATAGAATAGGGCTCAAATCAGAAAGGAGCCTTATTGATGAAATACCGACAATGGACAAGCAAACAAAAATCACAAGTCGTACTCGAAGGTCTCTGCGGTCAAATCGATATTAACCAACTCTGTCAAAAGTATCAAATCTCTCAAGCCCAATATTACAAATGGCGAGACCAATTCTTAACCAATTGTCATGAAACCTTCGACATCAAGAAACAATCCCAAAAAGAACAACATCTCGAGGGTCAAATCGTTAAACTCAAAAGAATCATTGGTGATCTCACCATT
>JGI1358J11329_10002995_pt1 | contig 12739 bp, 11 predicted proteins | sample Subgroupgradi54m_FD_11329 | JGI IMG/M metagenome (IMG submission 11329)
CTGCTGTCCGCCCGCCTGCCACCAAATGGATTCCCGAGATTGGCGTTGTGGCGGACGCGGTCTATACCCAGAATAGTTCCAAAGCAGACACAGAAGGATCGGACCGTTTGAGTTTAAGAGAATTGGAACTTGTCTTTGGCAGCGCGGTGGACCCTTTTTCTCGTCTGGATGCAACCATTTCTTTTTCCGACACAGAAAATCCTTCTCTGGAAGAAGCGTATCTGACCCGCTTCGGACTTCCCGCAGATACGACCGCCCGCTTGGGTAAATTCAAACCTAAAGTCGGTAAAGCCCTTCCTGTTCATCGAGATAGTCTGGACACGGTCGATGAACCGCTGGTTATCCAAAAGTATTTTGGAGTGGAGGGAATGAATAAAAGCGGTCTGGATTTTTCTAAGACTTTGAATCTGCCTTTACCGGTTACCCAGCAGGTTAGCTTTGGTATTCTTGAAGGCGGCAATGGCGATGGAGGAACAGCCTTTGGGGCTACTCGAAGAAGACCGACCCTCTACAGTCATTTAAAAAATTATTTAGATATCACACCGACAACAGGCTTTGAACTGGGATTTTCGCATATGATAGGTGCTCAGGATCCTGATAGGAATTTCAAAGTTCAGGTTTTAGCGAGTGATATTACCTTGACACATAATTTCAACGCCAATCAAAACATGAAAATCCAAGGAGAAGTTTTTAATCTAAACCGTAGAGAAACCGTTAATCTTGACGGGAGTCTTTGGGGGTCTTATGGTTTAGTAGACTTTCGTTTCCATCCCCGGTGGTCTGTTGGTTTTCGTTATGACAATGTCCAGCTTGTCGATAATCCTGTGGTCAATCCGCAAAAGGAGGACGTAGGATACACTGGCTATTTAACGTTTTATGAGACTGAATTTGCCCGCTACAGAGCCCAATTTACGCATCAGGATTTAGCCACCGGGAAAGATGACAATGCCGTCTATCTTCAAGGCACATTTGCCATCGGCGAGCATAAACACAAATTACAATAAACTTACTTAACAACATAAAAAAGGAACGCATATGTTTATCAAATTTAAGAATATATTTTTTCTATTTGCCTTTTGCGGGCTTGTGGGAATTTCTAACATCCCCAATGTTTACGCCAAAGAGCAGTGGAAAATCGTCACCACGCAAACAATCTTCGCTGATCTTGTTAAACAGATCGGTAAAGATAAGGTCAGTGTCAAGGCGGTAGCATCGCCAAAGTACAATATTCATTTTATTCAGCCTAAACCCAGTGACGTGAGAAGTGTGTCTCAGGCTGATCTTTATGTTAACGCAGGATTGGATCTTGAGGCTTGGTCGGATCCTTTGCTTGAAGCCGTCGGAAAACCACAGCTTTTTCGAAATGGCGAGAGAAACGTTGATCTTTCTTACGGGATAAAACTGCGTAATGTTCCCAATCATCCGCTTTCGCGAGCAGAAGGAGATATCCACGTCTTTGGAAATCCTCATTTCCAGATGAATCCGGAAAACGCGAAAATCATGGTGAAAACGATTTTAGAGAAACTCAAAGAAATTGATTCTGCCAATGCATCCTTTTATGAACAGAACGCAAAATCGTTCTTGACGAAGTTGGATCAGAAAATCAGCGAATGGAAAGCGCTTTGTGCTCATTGTTCCGGCAAGGAAATTATTTCTTATCATGATGATATCGAATATTTTTCCGATTTTCTGAGATTGAAAGCCGAACAATGTTTAGAACCCAAACCCGGAATTCCTCCCACACCTAAACACTTAGCTTTCTTGGAAGATTATATTAAAGAACATCGCGTGAAAGCCATTGTGCTTCCGACGTATTATTCACGCACAGAAGCTGAGAAATTGGCTAATAAGATTGGCGCCAAAGTGGTGACGATTTGTCAAAGCGTTGGAGAGCTCCCGGGCACGGACGATTTCTTCAGTTTTTTTGATTACAATTTCAAACAAATCAGCGAGGCGCTACGGTAAATGATTGAATTTATTCATATCATGATGCTGCCACTTTTGGCTTGCTTGATTTTGGCCGGGATTCATGCCTATCTGGGATTTCATGTGATTGAACGCCAGGTCATTTTTGTTGACCTGGCGCTCGCGCAGATCGCGGTCTTGGGTGCCAGTTTTGCGCTTGTCACGGGATATGATTTTGACAGTGTTCAATCGTACTGGTTTTCTTTAGGTTTTACGATTGTAGGAGCGGCGATATTTTCTTTAACGCGCTTTAAGAAACAACGTATTCCGCAAGAGGCGATTATCGGTATTACTTATGCGGTTTCTGCCGCACTTTTAGTCATCGTGCTTAACCGCAACGGCGAGGGGGACGAACATATCAAACAAGCCTTAGTAGGCAATATCCTGCTTGTGAGCATGCCAGAGGTCTTAAAAATATTAATTATTTATTCGATCATCGGAGTGGTTCATTTCATTTTTAGGGAAAAATTTTTTTCGATTTCAAAAGACCCAGATGAGGCATTTCAGAAAGGATTGAATGTAAGGTTTTGGGATTTCCTTTTTTACGTTTTATTCGGATTTGTGGTCACGAGCTCAGTTAAGATCGCCGGGGTATTGCTTGTATTTTCTTTCCTGGTCGTTCCTTCCGTGTGCGCAATCCTCTTTTCAGAGAATTTGAAAACACGCCTTGTGATTGGCTGGATAGTGGGTTTTACCGCCAGTATTTTGGGAATGGCTGTTTCGTACTATCTTGATTTTCCAACAGGGGCGAGTGTAGTTTGTGTCTTTGGGGTAATTTTAATTTTTATGGCCGTTATGAAAAAAATATTCAGTTAAGAATTATGGGAAACAGTATAAAGGGAAAAGGACTTTGATTGACACCGGTGGAGTGCCAATACACATTGTTATTGATGCTTTGGTGGATACCGGCAAGATGGTGCCGTTATTATTTGTGATTTATGTTTTGATCGGGTTCCTGGAATACCGTTATAAAGACCGTTTGGGTGCTTTCGTCGCGCGATTGGGTATTTTCTCTCCTGTGGCCGGAGCGATATTTGGTTCTTTGCCTCAATGCGGTTTCTCCGTCATTATTTCTGCGTTATACGTTAAACGATTGGTGTCCGTCGGTACATTATTAGCTGTTTATTTGTCCACTTCCGATGAGGCTATTCCTGTGCTTTTGTCGATGCCCTGGGAAGTTCACGTAGCCGTTTTGTTGATTGTCATTAAAGTGGCTATCGCGATTATTGCCGGAATTGGCATAGATTTATTAATACGTAATAAGATAAATAAAGGAAAGCAAGTCGATTCACTGCACATTGGAAAAGCCGTCGAGCATCATCCTGGATGCTGTGATCATGAGATAACAAAGGAGCGTTCGGTCATTAAAGCGCTTATGGTCCATCCTTTATGGCATACCCTAAAGATATTCCTTTTTCTATTTATCTTGACCGTTTGTTTGAATTTTATCATTCACAGAATGGGGGCGCATAAAATGAGCGCGCTTTTTCTTCCTGGAACAATGTTTCAGCCAGTTCTAGCGGCGTTGATTGGGCTTATACCAAATTGTTTTACTTCGGTTTTTTTAGTGCAATTGTTTGTGAATAAAGTCATTAGTTTGGGTGCATTGATTGCCGGTTTGTGTTCGGCATCCGGCTTAGGTCTGTTGGTGCTCGTTAAAGAAAATAAAGAGTTCAAAGATACTCTTTTTATTATTGCGCTGTTAGTAAGTGTGAGTATTTTTGCTGGGATTAGCATACAGTTTTTGGGAAAATGATGTTATTGAATTTCGTAAAATTAATGGAACTCTTCTTCAGTCGAGCAAATGTTCCATTAATTTGCAGAAATTCAATAATCTCGATGAGTCTTTCGGCTTGGATACAGTTTATTTTGGCGACACCGGTTGTTTTATAGTTGGGAGGATTTTTTTACACCAAGGCCTGGCAATCCGTCGTCAATAAATTGTTCAATATGTTTACGTTGATTGCGTTGGGTGTTGGAGCGGCTTATGGTTATAGTGTGACGGCTATTTTATTCCCGGGTATTTTGTTCCGATCGTATTTTTTATTGCGGTTATTACTTGGATTGAAACAATGCTTACCTTTCTGCTGATGTTTGTTATCATTCATGTGACAGAAGGGTTGAAAGAAAAAGGTCTCATGGCCGGTATTGCTATCGGCGTTACCGTCGGTCTTGAAGCTATTTTAGCTTTCGCCCATCACCGGTGCGTCTATGAATCCAGCCAGGTCTTTTGCTCCGGCGATGGTTTCGGGACACTGGGATTATTTAGGGATTTATTTGACGGCACCATTGCTGGGAGCAATGCCTGCTATTATGAGTTGTTGTGTTATGAAAAAAACAAATTGTTGCCGGTAGGTAAGTAAAAAAATTTCATAGAGGTACCTGGGGAAAATCGAATCATTGGGACGGTATGGGTTAAAAGTTTTTGTAAGTTTTTCTATCTCTCAAAAGAAACCAGTGCCTTCTCTTGGGCGGTTGGACAGTTTGCGGTTCTGGTAACTCGGGTTTTTCTTCCGTTTCTTCTTGAGGCAGTTGGTTGGTCGGTACGGCGGGCTTTTCCCCGAATATAATCCGATCAAAGATTTTCTGGAAAGTATTCACCGTTTCATCCGATAAGGTAATATCTTTGGCTTTCGCATTGTCTTGGAAACTTCGCGCCGCCAGGACACAATCGATATTATGGATTTCAAAATATTGAGAGTTCGAAACGGTTTTATCATCATTTGCTTCCCTCTGAACAACATAGTCATAAAAATCACTGGGGGCAAGCAGGTCTTCAGTGGCAACCCCCGGTTCTGGGGCGATCGTAACGATTCTTTCTTCTTCCAGTCCGAATTTTTTCTTAAGTTGATTTCCTCTCCTGTGGCCGTCGCAGCGGCGGCTTAAAACCACCCGAAAATCAAAATCAAATCCTTTCAAAAGGGAAACAAGCTGTTCTAAATTCCCTTCATCTCCCGAGCAGGGCAGCAAGTTGATCTCCTTTTGATCAGGAATTTTAACATACCTCTTTAAGGTGTTGAGAAAATAGTAATCGGCCGGGTCATTGACGATAACGTTACATCTCCCCGGCAAAGGGAGCATCCCGGCCGTATCCATTCTCAAGGCGGTATTAATCGGGATCAGTGTATCAGCATCAACGTCCTTGGGAATGTGATTGCTGATGACCGATCCGCGTTGGAAATCCTTTAGAACAATCCGAATTCTGTCCAGTCGAAGCGGATCTATGAGATACGAGGAATGGGTGCTTAAGATCACGGGTGTTTTGGGAACGATTTTTTCTTCCAGTACTTTTAATATTTCTTTCTGGGCTTTAGCGTGCAGGTTCATGCCGGGCTCATCGATCAAGATAATGTTATTGTTTGATTTTGGAGTGCTGAGCCGCAGATAAAAAGACAGAAACCATTGAAACCCCTTGCTTCTTTGGTCGATTTTAAAAATGTCCGTTTTATCCCGGTCTTTGACAAAAAATAGGATATTGTCTCCTTCCGGTTTAATGACCAACTCGATTTGATTCTGTTTCCAGTAATCTCCAAATTCACCATTAACGACGGCAGAGTGACGGTTGAGAATATTAATCCGCTTTTGAATATCCTGAGCGTTGATGACCCGCTCGAGGTCGAGCCCCGAGATTCTCGCAAAATCGAGCATCGGTTCAGTCTCCTTGAGTTTCGCAATAGGGACCGCAAAGGGGAAATAGCCGATGAATTCCGAGAAGTAGATCAAACGCGGCATAAGCCCGGTAATGCAGTGCAGAAATTTTTCTTTGGGGAAGGCATTCTTTTGTGTTAAATTTTTGGTTTCTCGAATGATCAGCCGGACAGATTCGATAATTTCGTTTTGTTTCTTTTCATCCTTCAAGGAAGGAAGGAATGATTTGACAATAACCATTAACTCTCTGGTTTTTTTTTGGATCTCCTCGGGGCTTAAGTCGATGCTTATATCGGGGAGTCTTTGTCCCTCCAGCAGAGAGTGCAGCCGTTCTTTGGCCGATTGGATGTGGCTTTGCTGATCTTCTTTTTTGTTGCCGTTTTTTTCCTCAAATAACTGTGAGAGGAATTCGTCGTTTAAGTGGTACTGGCCCAGGCTATCTTTAATGATCCTTAATCCTTTTGACAAAATGTGATCGGAAAATTCTTTCGGGATCGAAATTCCGGAGTCAGCCTGTATCTTATCGATTTCGGTTTGATCCAGTTGAAAACATAACTCAATTGTGGGTAATTCATCGCTTCCATCTAAGGGGAAGGCATTTTGTGGAAATTGCGGGACCTCCTTATCAAAATCGCGTAGAGCTTCCAAGATAGCGGTTTTGCCGGATTCATTTTTTCCAATGAAGATCGTAATATCGGATGCCAAATCACAATATCCGCTGTCCACAATGGACTTGTAGTTATAAATACGAAATCGCGTTAATTTCATCGCACAACTCCTTTTCCATAGTTTTTCAAAAGTGAATTTATGTTACTTCCGATCTTCGATTTTGACAAGGCAATTTATTTACGTGATTTACATTGCACCAACACCAAAGAGGCTTTGGACAGCGTTAGCATCTTTTCCTTTCCAACTCCCAATCTCCAGCTTTCTGTACCGTCGGCGACTGGAGATCCTTCGACAAGCTTATTGAATTTCGCAAAATTAATGGAACTCTTTTTCAGTCGAGCAAATGTTCCATTAATTTGCAGAAATTCAATAAGGATGCTTCACAAGATGGTTAAGCGAAGTCGAACCATTTGTCATGCTCTTTAGTAGAAGAGAAGGTCAATGACAAACGATGGGTTCAGTCAAAAGTATTTTTGGGGACGGCGAGTGGAGTTATTGACCTTTGCATCACCAAGCGAACGGATACGCGGGTTATCTCCGTCGGCAGTTGATTTCGAAAAGCGTTCGGTTGGTTCGTAAAGGTCAATAACTTAGAAGAAGGGGCACCATGACCTACTGGACACCCGACGGGGAAAAACTTTGACTTTCTGGGACTGATTCCCTCGAGAAAAAAGAAAATATTGACAAACGTGTTTTGAAAGTATATATTTATTTGTGTTAATTCCTAAGAGTGGCGTAGCAGTCACTATATAATAGGTTTCAGCGAAGAAACAATTTGGACAAGGATGCCCAATGACGCTTTAGGTGCGCATTGGGTTTTTTGTTGCGGCATTGAAGCCCTATGTTATCAGAACATCTCTGATGGCATAGGGGTTTTTATTTCTCCTTCGCTGAATATTCTTATTGAATTTCGCAAAATTAATGGAACCCTTCTTCAGTCGAGCAAATGTTCCATTAATGTGCAGAAATTCAATGAGCTTTGCTTAAGGAGGTTCATTGAATGAATAAGGATACCGGTATGAAAAAAAAGTTGGTCGTGATTGGCAATGGCATGGCGGGGGGGCGCGTCGTGGAAGAGATCTTAAAGCGCTCGCCGGATCGCTTTGACATTGTCATGTTCGGCGCAGAACCCCAGGGGAATTATAATCGCATTTTGTTAAGTAATGTTCTTAATCAAACGCAAAAACCTGCCGAAATATTTATTAATCCTTTATCGTGGTACGAAGAGAATCATATCAAACTTTATCCAGGCGTTAAGGCTTTTAAGATTGATCGTCAGCAAAAAAAAACCTTAGCCCAAGAACTTCCGGGAGAAACCGCGGCGTACGCCAACCATGATGAGTTGTTGTTTAAAACCAATTTTATCGAAGAACCATATGATTATGTCATTATCGCCACCGGTTCCCGGCCGTTTGTTCCACCGTTTGAGGGATTCGGTCAAAAAGGAACATTTTTATTCCGCACGATTGATGATTGTTATCGTATTGCCGAATATGCCAAGCGTTGTGATAAAGCGGTTGTCATCGGCGGCGGGTTATTGGGCCTCGAGGCCGCGCGTGGTTTATTGACGCATCAACTGGAGGTAACGGTTGTGGAAGCGAGCCCCCAGCTTATGCCGGCTCAATTGGATCAAGAAGCGGCCCAGATGTTAAGACGCATTATGGAGGCGATGGGGATACACGTCCTTACCAATATGCAGATATCTTGCCTGGGGAGTCGTGAGGATACCGTGGCTTCTCTGCTATTTACCGACGGAACATCTTTGGAAACAGATATGGTGGTGGTGAGCGCCGGGATCCGTCCGATTACGGAAGTGGCTATCCATTCCGGATTAAAAGTCAACAGAGGCATTGTTTGTAATGACCAAATGCAAACCAGTGATCCCGATATTTTTGCCTTAGGCGAATGCGTTGAACACCGCGGGAAATTGTACGGTTTGGTTGAGCCCATTTGGGAACAAGCCAATGTCATCGCGGATATCATCACAGATCAAAACTCCCAAGCGGTTTATTTGGGTTCCAAAACCGGGACTAAATTGAAAGTCATGGGTGTTGACTTGGTTTCTTTGGGCGAAAAGGAACCGGGATCACCGACGGATGAGTTGATTGTATACCGCGATCCGAATCGAGGGATTTACAAAAAACTCATCGTGCATGAGGAAAAAGTTTATGGCGCGATCTTGCTGGGCGATACCGAATTTGCCGATAGTTTGATGCATATTTTTATGCGAGAAGAAAAAGTTCCGCAGAACCGTTCGGAATTGCTTTTTGGATCAGTCTCCGGGGTTTCGCTGGTGAAGGCCGTCGATTTACCGGACCATGCCCAGATCTGTAATTGCAACGGTGTTTCCAAAAAAATAATCACGAATGCGGTTAGGCAGGAAAACTGCACGAGCGTTGCGATGGTCGGCGTTAAGACCAAAGCCGGCAAAGGCTGCGGGTCCTGCCGCGGCCTAATCGCGCAGTTGATCGAAGGATGTTTAGGGAAGGTTTCGTATGAGGCGAGCGAACATTACTATGTCCCGGGTGTTCCCCTGGAAAAATCACAATTGGTGGCGGCCATAAAAGGAAAAAATTTGAGATCCGTGAGCGCGGTTTTTAAAGAATTGGTTAACGGCAAAGAAGATCCCGACAGCAAGGCCGGGCTGGCGTCGTTATTAAAAACAATTTGGGCTGGGGATTATGACGATGAGAGGGATGCCCGTTTTATCAATGACCGGGTTCATGCCAATATTCAAAAAGACGGGACTTTTTCGGTCGTGCCGCGTATTTACGGCGGCGTCACGAGCCCCGAGGAATTGCTGCGCATTGCTCAGGCCGCCATGAAATATCAAGTGAAGATGGTGAAGATCACCGGCGGACAGCGGATCGATCTTCTCGGTGTTAAGAAAGAAAATCTTCCACACATTTGGAAAGATTTGGGAATGCCCAGCGGTCATGCTTATACGAAAGCGTTTCGAACTTGCAAAAGTTGCGTCGGGACAGATTTCTGCCGTTATGGTCTGGGGGATTCTATTGATCTGGCGCAAATGATCGAATACCGGTTTCAGGGAATTGAATCCCCGCACAAGATGAAACTGGCGACGGCGGGATGTCCACGCAATTGTTCCGAGGCCTATGTTAAGGATGTGGGAGCGGTCGCCATTGATGGCGGCTTATGGGAAATTTATGTCGGCGGTGCGGCGGGCAGTACCGTACGCAAAGGTGATCTGCTTTGTACCGTTAATAGTCCTGCAGCGGTTCTGCAAATGATCGGGCGGTTTATTCAATATTATCGAGAACATGCCAAATATCTGGAACGAACGTATGGTTTTGTTGAGCGAATCGGAATCGATGTGTTAAAGAATATTCTCATCGAGGATGCTTTAGGAATTTGTGCTCAATTGGAGGAACGAATTCAACAAGCCGTCGATGCGTATAAAGATCCGTGGCAGGAAGCGGATATTCCGGCGTATGCGGGTCAATTCGAAGGTCCAAAGCTCGTTGAGGTTATTCGTGAGGCGGAGAATAATGGTTAATCTATGTGAGACGCAAGACGTTAGACGTAACGTCTCACGTAACTGAAAGGAGATTATTCATATGAATCAATCCTTAGTCATAAATCTCGGAACCACAGAGCAAATTCCAATAGGCCAGGGGGCGTGTTTTGTCATCGAGGAGCAGGAGATCGCGGTCTTTCGTTTAAGAAATGGCGATTTGTTAGCAGTAGAAAATCGCTGCCCGCATCGTGGCGGCCCGCTCGCCGAGGGAATCGTGGGCGCAGGAAAAGTGATCTGTCCGTTACACGGACACAAATTCGATTTGTCAACGGGAAAAGGAAATGAAACGCACGAATGCGTCAAGGTTTATCAAGTGTGGGAGGAAAATAATCGGATTATGTTGAATTGGATACCTTCAAGAATGAAGGAAGAGGTGAAAGAGTGTGTTGTTTCTTGATCCATTGAGAGGATTCGGGAGTCAGTATGAAATTTGACAATACGAAATTCTTAAAAAGGAGATGAAGGATGAAATGCTTCCGTTTGTTTTTTGTGATGAGTGCGATTTTAATTTTGAATTTGCCGACCGTTTTTCCGACGATATCCGCGCTGGCGGCTGGAGAGAAATTAAAATTGGAAAAAGACGAAATCACATTAGGGTTTATTAAACTCACCGATTGCGTTCCTCTGGTGATTGCGAAAGAAAAAGGATTTTTCGAAGACGAAGGATTATATGTAACGCTGCAGGCCCAGGCGAATTGGAAGGTCTTGATGGATCGGGTCATCGGCGGAGAATTGGACGGGGCGCATATGCTCGCCGCTGCTCCCCTGGGACATACGGCCGGCCTTTTAACAAAAGCGCATATCATTATTCCTTATGTGTTAAGTGTGAATGGCGCCGGCATCACTGTTTCCAATGAGGTGTGGCAAAAGATGAAACCGCACGTTCCGACGGAAAACGGTAAGCCGGTTCATCCCATCAAGGCCGAGGCCTTGAAGCCCATCATCGAGGAATTTAAAGCCGCAGGAAAAAGTTTCAAGATGGCCATGACTTACCCCGTGGGTACGCATAATTATGTTGAGCGTTATTGGCTTGGCGCCGGCGGGATCCACCCGGGACTGTACACATCGACGGATACCTCCGGGATGACCGATGCCGAGGTTCAGCTTTCGGTCACCCCGCCGCCGCAGATGGCGGCAACACTCGAGTCTGGGACCATTCACGGTTTTTGTGTCGGGGATCCCTGGAATCAACAGTGTGTTTTTAAAGGGATCGGCGTGCCGGTGACATCCAGTTACTTCGTCGATAGAGGTATTCCCGACAAGGGATTTGGTGTGACCAAAGAATGGGCCGATCAACATCCTCAAACACTGCTGGCGATTGTGAAGGCGCTTATCCGCGCGGGCCAATGGCTCGACGAGGATAACGGCAAAAATCGCGTCGAGGCGGTCAAGATTTTATCGAAACCAGAATACGTCGGCGCGGATCAGAAAGTGATCGCCAATAGTATGACCGGAACCTTTGAATACGAAAAAGGCGACAAACGCTCCGAGCCGGATTTCGATGTGTATTTCCGTGACCATGCCTCTTATCCCTATTATAGCGGTGCGGTGTGGTATTTGACTCAGATGCGACGCTGGGGACAAATCGCCGAGCCGAAGCCCGACGATTGGTATGATCAACTCGCCAAGAAAGTATATCGACCCGATATTTGGCTTAAGGCCGCGCATTTACTGGTTAAAGCAGGATATTTATCTGAAACCGATATCCCGCAGACCGACGGGTATAAACCTGCCTCGGGCGATTTTATCGACGGAGCGGTTTATGATGGTCGTAAACCAAATGAGTATCTCAAGCAATTTAAGATTGGGAATACGAATTAGATTTCTGCGCCAGTGGGTGATTTACGAAAGGGATTCGAATGATCGAACAAACACAAACGCTTCACGTAAAAGAAAATAACAACACCGTGGGAGGACGTCTCTTACAAGGATGGGATCGATTCGTCACCGCGCTCAGTCTTCCATTATGTTCGTTGGTCATTTTTCTTTTGCTTTGGTCGGCCGTCGCCGCGCGGATCAACACGAGTTTAGGAAAACTCCCCGGCCCGATGCAAGTCGCAACGCAGGCAAAAGTTTTATGGAACGAACATCTCCTCGAACGGCACAAGAGAAAAGAATTTTATGAACGCCAGGCCAAAATCAATGCCGAGAAATTAGCGGCAGATCCGACGAGCGAAAGGAAAGTCCGCAAATACACGGGCAAGCCCACGTATTTAGATCAAATCCTCACCAGCTTGCTCACGGTGTTTACCGGTTTCTTTTTGGCTTCCATCGTGGCCGTTCCCGTCGGGGTTATTTGCGGCCTGAGCCGGCCGGTGATGATGGCTTTAAATCCGTTCATTCAAATCTTCAAACCCGTCTCACCGCTGGCCTGGCTGCCGATTGTGACGATGGTGGTCAGCGCTGTTTATCCCAACAACGATGGGTTTTTGTCCAAATCGTTTATCAATTCGGCGATCACGGTGGCGTTGTGTTCGTTGTGGCCGACGGTGATTAACACCGCGCTTGGTGTGGCCTCGATCGATAAAGATTACATCAATGTCGCCCGCGTCTTGCAGTTGAAGATTCTTCCGAAAATTTTTAAGATTATTATTCCCGCTTCTTTGCCGCTGATTTTTACGGGACTGCGAATTTCGTTGGGGGTGGGGTGGATGGTTTTGATTGCCTCCGAGATGCTGGCGCAGAATCCGGGATTAGGGAAATTTGTTTGGGATGAATTTCAAAACGGCAGCAGCGATTCGCTCGCGCGGATTATGGTGGCTGTTTTAACCATCGGCGTCATTGGATTTTTATTGGATCGCGTCATGGTGTTGTTGCAGAAGGCGGTTGATTTTGGAAAATGACGACGGGCTTTCGCGTTTGAACAACGATTTATTGTCGATTCAAACGCGAAAGCCCGTGAAAGATATAGAGGGATTA
>JGI1358J11329_10003000_pt1 | contig 12726 bp, 11 predicted proteins | sample Subgroupgradi54m_FD_11329 | JGI IMG/M metagenome (IMG submission 11329)
GCGAGGACGGCGGGGGTGGCGCAGCGGCAGGACCCGCTTCATAGAAGGAGGGCTGACAATGGGTTGGACCATAAGCCCTGAACTCTCCAAAAAGTGCAAGCAGTTCGTCGTGTCCCATTGGGGTAAGGACGGGCTGACGCAAGTGATGGATCATCCGGTGAGTTGGGTGCGCCATGCGGCCAATCCGCACCTGAAATTGCTCAGACGCAGACACAAGCAGCTCCCGCTCATCTCCGTGCGCGGGGAGACGAACCGCATCTACCTGGCGTTATCCACCGAAAAGAAGGGAGCATCGCATGTTTGAGGCACGCACTGCGGCATCGTTGGATCTGGGCCTTCAGGGGCACGTGGCGGCTCCGCCCGGCAAGATTCTCGTGGACCGCGAAATCCGCGAGTATGTGAAGAAATTCCACATGCTCGATCCGTTTGAAGAGTGCCTCAAGCGCGAAGGGGTCATCTCCTACGGCCTCTCCTCGATGGGCTATGACATCCGCGTGACGGACGAGTACAAGATCTTCACGAACGTCAAGCAAGCGGTCGTGGATCCCAAACAGTTCAACCCCGACTCGTTCATCGACTTCAAAGGACGCACCTGCGTCATCCCGCCCAACTCCTTTGCGCTGGCGCGTTCGATCGAGTACTTCCGGATTCCGCCGACCGTCCTTGGGATTTGCCTTGGCAAGTCGAGTTACGCGCGCTGCGGCATCGTGGTGAATATCACGCCGCTGGAACCCGGCTGGGAAGGGCACCTGACGATCGAGATTTCCAACACGACCCCGCTGCCCGCGCGCATTTACTCGTTCGAGGGTATCGCCCAGGTCTTGTTCTTCGAGGCCGGGTCAGCTCCTGAGGTCACGTACGCCGACCGCAAGGGTAAGTACCAGGGCCAGCAGGGCATCACCTTACCAAAAGTATGAGCGTGCAGATTTTAGATTTTCGATTTTGGATTTTGGATTACGGCTCGCATAATCGGAAATCCAAAATCTAAAATCCAAAATTCCTCCAGTCATGTTGGAAATTCCTACCCACGATTTTTCCCTCGCCACAACTCTCGGTTCAGGCCAAGCCTTCCGCTGGACCGCCAAGGACGGCTGGTACTACGGCTTCATCGGCCAGAGTGTGCTCAAGGTGCGGCAGGACGGCGAGCGATTGCTGTACGACACGTCGGATCCCGGGCTGAGTCCCGACCGCCTGGCCCGTTATTTCGCCCTCGATCTTGATTTGGCCGATATCCTGCGCCAGATTGACGTCGATATGCAGGTCCACCACGCCATCGTGCGCTATCGCGGCTTGCGGGTGCTGCGGCAGGATCCGTGGGAAACGCTCGCCTCCTTCATCTGCGCGTCCTTTAATAACATCAAACGCATCGAAGGCATGATCGAAAATCTGTGCCAGGCGTACGGCCGGCCGGTCGCCCTCAATGGGTTTCGTGGATTCAGCTTTCCCGGTCCGGAGGCGATCGCGCAGGTCTCCGAGCGGCGGCTCCGCAGCCTCGGATTGGGGTATCGCGCGCCGTATCTGCGCGCCACCGCCCGGCTCGTGCTCGACGGAAAGCTACCGGTGGAGCAGTTGCAGCAGGTGGGCTACGCCGCCGTCAAGCGCGCGCTGCTGTCGTGCGACGGCGTCGGCGACAAAGTGGCGGACTGCGTGGCCCTCTTCGGATTTGAGAAGTACGAGGCGTTTCCGATCGATGTGTGGATGGAGCGGGCGATGCGCTACTACTTCCGGCACCGGAAGATGACGCGCAAAGTGATGCACGACTATGCGACGCGCCATTTTGGCGCGTACGCGGGCTATGCGCAGCAATACCTCTACCATTATATGCGGCACGCGCGGCAGCCGGCGGGACGCGAGATGCACGCGCTGGCACATTGATCGCGATGCGAGACGATTTGTGCCGCGCATCCTTGACATTCTGTGCGCAGCATGATAAAAATTATAGGTATGAAGCATGTTGTGATGTGTCTCAAGACAGCTCCTGTTCGCGCGGTCTGCGGTGGACCGTCGCGGGTGGTGAGTGTCTGAGCGCGCGTCACCGTTGTTACAACTTAGCGAACGTCGGCAGGGACTCAGCGTGCGAGAGTCCCTTTTTTCTTTTCGTAACAGGGCCAGCGTGATGGGATTGCGCGTCGGGGTCACCTACAACGTCAAAAGCGAATTCGTCCTGAAGCCGGGCGATCCGCCGGACTTAAACGCCGAGTTCGATCACGACGACACCGTCAACCATATCGAGGCGGCACTGCGGGAAGCCGGCCACGAGGTCGTGCGCATCGGCAACGCGCGCCGGCTGCTTGAGCAGATGGGCACGCTGTCCGTCGACATCGTTTTCAACATTGCTGAAGGCCACGGGGGCCGCAATCGCGAGTCGCAGGTGCCAATTCTCCTGGAGATGATGCGCATCCCCTTCGTCGGGGCCGATGGGCTGACGCTGGGACTGACGCTTGACAAGGTGCTGACGAAGAAGGTCTTCATCGCGGAAGGCATTCCCACGCCGAAATATTTTGAAGTGACGGACCCGGAGAAGCTCTGGAAGACGGAACTGAGTTATCCGCTCATCGTGAAACTGCGCTGTGAAGGCTCCAGCAAGGGCTTGAGCGAAAAATCGCTCGTCAACACGCCGGAAGAGCTGCGCCGGCAAGTGACGTGGCTGATGGAGACGTATAAGGACTCGTCAATCTTCATCGAGGAGTTCATTGAGGGCGAAGAGTTCACGGTGGCGATTATCGGCAACGAGCAGCCGGAGGTGCTCCCGGTCGTGCAGATCGCGCTCGATGGACAGACGAAGCTCGGGCGCAAGTTCTTCACCTTCGCCTACCTGCGCGCGGGCGCGGATTACGTGTGTCCGGCCCCGATTCCGGAGCAGCTGGCGAAAAAGATGCAGGAGTTGGCGCTGAAGACCTATCACTCCGTGGAGTGCCGCGACTTCGGCCGCGTGGATTTTCGCGTCGACAAGCGCGGCAATCCGTACGTCCTGGAGATCAACCCGCTGCCTTCGCTGTCCACCGAGGATGTGTTCATGTTCGTGGCGAAACCGCGCGGCCTGACGCACCATCAAATTATCACCAGGATTCTGGACGCAGCACTCGTGCGCTGCGGCCTGCTCCCACCACCTGCCGATCGCGGCGTCGTGGTGGGACTTCAAGAGAAGACGCCGCGATGAACACATCTCGGATGAATTTCTCCCATCTGTTTTCGAGTTCGCGGAACGCGAACTCTCGGCAGGTGGTGCGGATGATCCCACCACCTGCGCCGGCTGGCCGCAGGCCAGCCCGGACCGACATCGAGGTATGGACTGATGGAGATACCAACTTCTACACGGATTGATAGCGGTCCGTCACGGCGACCTGGCATGATCACCGCCCACAGCCGCCGTGTGTCGCAGGTGGTGGGATGACATCCACTCATGAGGTAAGCCCCTTATCCGCTACACGATCGCACTGACCTATAACGTCAAACACAGCCCGTCGCCGCAAGAGGACAGCTCCTGCGACGCGGATTCGGAGTTTGATTCGCCGAAAACGATCAAGGCGATTGTCGCAGGCTTGCGGGCGGCCGGGCATACCGTTCATCTCGTGGAAGCCACCGCGGATTTGCCGCGATGGTTTTTGACGCACCGGGTCGATCTGGTCTTCAACATCGCGGAGGGCACGCATGGCGCCCATCGCGAATCGCAAGTCCCCGCCATTCTTGAATCGCTGCGCATTCCGTTTACCGGATCCAACAGCATTACGCTTGCCCTCGCCCTCGATAAGGCCAAGACCAAGCAGATCCTCGCCTCGGAAGGCATTCCGACGCCGCCCTGGCAGTTATTTCCGAATCCGGAGACGGCGCTCTCCCCCCGGCTGTCGTTTCCGCTCATTGTGAAACCGAATCGCGAAGGATCCGGCAAGGGGATTTGGCGCGAGAGCGTCGTCGGCGATGAAGCTAGCCTGCGCCGCCAGGTCACGCAGATCTATCACCGCTACCGGCAGGAAGTGCTGGTCGAAGAGTTCATTGAAGGCAAGGAACTGACCGCGGGCATCCTGGGCCAGGCACCGCTGCCGATTTTGGAAATTGATTTCGAACCCTGCCGCACATCGGGCGAGTTTTTCTATTCGTGGCGGATGAAGGAGTTTCAGGGCGATGTCTCCCTCGGGCTCATGCCAGCCATGCATTGTCCCGCGCGGCTCGATGCGGCCACCACGGCGCGCGTGCAGGACGTGGCCCTGCGGGCCCACCGGGCCCTGGGCTGCATGGATCTGTCGCGCACCGACATCCGGCTTCGCTCCGACGGCACGCCCTTCGTGCTGGAAATCAACCCGCTGCCTGGCCTGAGCCCTCTTGACAGCAATTTTCCCGTGATGACGACCGCCGCGGGATTGTCTCACCAAGTCCTTATCCAGCGCATCGTGGCATTGACCATGATCCGCTACGGCCGGCTTCACCCGGCCCCATCATCCCCTGCCGACGCTGCGGATGCGGCAGGCCAACAGGTGGCACCGCAACGCATAGCCCCGTCTCAAGAGCCCTCCGCGCGCGTCCCGGCTCGCGAAGACCGCTCCTTGAACGCGGGCACACAGGAGGGGACTCGGTGAGCGTGGAGCCTTATCAACGTATTTCACTGTGGAAGGACGTGCCGCTGGAGGAATGGGAGACGTACCGGTGGCAGATGACCAACCGGATTGAAACCGCCGACAAGCTCCGGCAGGTCATCAAGCTCACCCCGTCGGAAGAGGCGGCCGTGAATCGCCGGTCCGGCCGGTTTGTGATGGGCATTCCGCCCTACTGGGCGGCCCTGATGGATCCGGATGACCCCACATGTCCGATCCGCCGGCAGGCGGTGCCCGTCGAGGAGGAATACAAGCTCAGCCCGAACGACATGATCGACCCGCTCGCCGAGGACAGCCATATGCCGGTGCCGGGGTTGGTCCACCGTTATCCGGACCGCGTCCTGCTGCTCGTGGTCGAGGTTTGCGCGATGTACTGCCGCTTCTGCACGCGCAGCCGCGTCGTGGGCACGACCGCGGGCTACAGCCGCCCGGCGAACATCGACGCGGCGATCGACTACATCAAGGCGCACCGGAAGGTCCGCGACGTTCTGATCTCCGGCGGCGATCCGCTCACACTCTCGGATGACCGGCTGGATGATGTCCTGACGAAGTTGAAGGCGATCCCCCACGTCGAATTCGTGCGCATCGGCACGCGCAACCCGGTCACGCTGCCGTATCGCGTGACGGAGTCGCTGTGCAACGTCCTGAAGAAGCACAAGCCGGTGTGGATGAGCCTGCACTTCAACCACCCGAAAGAGGTCACGCCGCCCGTGAAGAAAGCCTGCGGGATGCTGGCCGACAGCGGAGTCCCCCTCGGCTCCCAGACGGTGCTGATGAAAGGGATCAATGACCGTCCGGCGATCATGAAGAAGCTCTTCCATGAGCTGCTGAAGATCCGCGTGCGGCCGTACTACATCTACCAATGCGATCCGGTAAAGGGCACGTCGCACTTCCGGACGCCGGTCGCGGCAGGGCTGGCGATCATCGAGAAACTGCGCGGCCACACCACCGGCTACGCCGTCCCGACGTTCGTCGTGGATGGCCCGGGCGGCGGCGGCAAGATCCCGCTCATGCCCAACTACGTGGTCAGCGTCAAGAACGGCGTGTGGACGCTGCGCAATTTTGCCGGCAAGCTGTTTACGTACAAGGAAGAACAAACCACCGGCAACGGCGCGCGGCCGGCCACCATCGAGCCGTCCTACGCCATCATTCGGCCCTAACCGACGGTGAACGCCTGGGTCTGCCCCTGCACCCACCGTCCGGGCGCGGGGGGGGATTTATCTATGCGCATTGTGACACTGCTGGTCCTCTTGATTGGGTTCTCGAGTTGCGCTCCCGCCAACCGCGAAGAACTCGCCAAAGAAGTGCTGAAAGCTGATCCCCAATTCGGGGAAGTGCTGGAGAAGCACCGCGAGCTCTCGCGCCGCCTCGAAACGTACCAGAAGGAATTGGCGCTGAAGCGCAGCACGACGGAGCGGACGATCGCCCAGCTGCGCAAGGATCTGGCGGCCGCCGCGGCGACAGTGCGCGCGAAGTCGAGCGAGGTCAAGAAACAGATGGATCCGGACCGCAAGCGGTTGGATCTCGCGATTTCGATGGCCGGGGAGGAGCTGCAGGCGCGCCGGGTGCAACGGGCCAGCCTGGGCCGCTCCATGACCAAGCTGCGCAAGGCGCTCGAGAGCAAGGATGCGACATGGACCGAGAAAGAACGCGCCCAACAGCAGGCCCAGCTCGATGACATGGTGCGCGAAGGCAGCCGCCTGGATCAGGAAATGGCCGGCCTGAAGGAACATCTGCGGCTGTTGAAAGTGAAGCTCGTCCTCATTCGGCTCTAGTTCCTAGCCTCCCCGCCACCCCGTTCTTCCTCCATTCGCCGGCGTGACCAAGCGCAACTAACTGTGCTAAAATAATCTGCTATGTTCACCCACGTGTTGCACTACGGTTCGCTGACAGCATACGTCCAGCCCTTCGACGGGTGTCCCAACGTGCAGGCGTTCGTGGAGCAGATTCCCTCACGCGTCCCGGCGCTCTGGCTCGACAGCGCGCGCCAGCACCCGACAACCGGCCGATGGTCGCTCCTCGGGTTCGACCCCTGGTTGACGTTGATTGCGCGCGGCCAGCAGCTTGAGCTGCGCACCAGCGCCCACACCCACACTTGGCAAGGCCATCCGCTGGAGGCGCTGCGCGAAGTGCTACGACGCTACGAAGCACCCGCGCGCCCCATCCCTCAGGGCCGGGCGATGGGCCTGATGGGATTCCTCAGTTATGATCTGAATCGATGGATTGAGCGATTGCCGCCGCCACAGCCCTCGGGACAGACCGTGCCGGAAATGATGTGGTTCGGGATGAAGACGGTCGTGCTCGTCGATCATCTCGAGCAGCGTAGTTGGGTGATCAGCCTTGTGGATCCCCACAGCCCCTCGAGTCTGGCGCGTCGCGAGGCGCGTGCGGCGCTGGAGCGCACCATGGCCACACTCGCCACGCCATCAGCGCCGGCACTCGCGCATCCGCTGTGCGCTTCGCGGCCGATCCCCACGAGTACGCCGCGCGAGTTTGAAACCATGGTGGCCCAGACGCTGGCGCACGTCCGCGCCGGCGACATCTTCCAGGCGAACGTGTCGCAGCGGTTCACCATGCCGTGGGATGGGGCGGTCGTTGCCTTGTACGGGGCGCTGCGGTCCGTGAACCCGTCGCCGTTTGCGTGCTTTCTTTCGTGGGAGGATCTCTCGGTGGTGAGCTGCTCGCCGGAGCGGCTCGTCCGCGTCCATGATGGCCGCATCAGCACGCGGCCGATTGCCGGCACGCGGCCGCGCGGGGCCACGCCGGATGCCGATGCGATCAACAGCCTTGAGCTGCTCCTCAGCGAGAAGGAGCGCGCGGAGCACATCATGCTCGTGGATTTGGAGCGCAACGATTTGGGGCGCGTGTGCCGCGCCGGGTCGGTGTCCGTGGACGAGTTGATGGGCCTCGAAGCGTATTCCCATGTCATCCATATCGTGTCGGAGATTACCGGCATGGTGCGGCGCGGCGTCGATGCCGTTGACGTGATTCGCGCGGTCTTTCCAGGCGGGACCATCACCGGCTGTCCGAAGGTGCGGTGCATGGAGATCCTGCGCGAGCTGGAACCGGTGGCCCGCGGGCTGTACACGGGCTCACTCGGCTATCTCGGATTCGACGGGACGATGGACCTGAACATCGCGATTCGGACGATGGTCATTCAGGGCCGGCAGCTATCTTTTCATGTGGGGGCTGGCATCGTGGCCGATTCCGATCCGACGCGGGAATACCACGAAACGCTGGCGAAAGCCGGCGCGCTCATGGAAGCGCTCGGCGTCGTTGACGAACCGGTGGAGCCGCGCAATGCCCCGGCTCGCTGAGCCGCCCCGCGGGTCGGTGGCGCGCGACGCCACCCTGAACGGGTGCTTCGAAACCATGCGGGCATACCAGGGCCGCATCTTTCGCCTGGCGCCGCACATGGATCGGCTCTACGCGTCGGCCAAATACCTCGGACTGGTGCCGCCCAAAGACCGCCGGGTGCTCGCCCGGCAGCTGACGCAAGCGCTGGCGTCATCCCGGCTGAAAGAGGCGGTGGTGCGTGTGGCCTTGATGCCGCGCGGTCCGCAGCCCGCGTCGCCCCATATCGTCGTCTGGCCGGCGCATGTGCTGCCCTCCGCGATGTACCGCCGGGGGATCCGCGTCGCGGTGGTGCCCGCGAGAAAGTCGTCCGTCGGCGCGATTGATCCGCAATCAAAATACTCGGCACGCCTGGGCAGCGTGATGGCGGTCATGGACGCGCAGCTGCGCGGTGTGGACGAGGCGCTCTTCATGGACGCCATTGACGGCGTCACCGAAAGTACGGCCAGCAACTTTGGGATTGTCCGCGACAGCGCCATTGTCACCCCGCCCTGCTATCTGGGGCTGCTGGCCGGGATCACGCGGGATGTGCTCTTTGAGCTGGCCGAGGCTTTGCGGGTTCCCATCCAGGAGACGCGCCTCACGCGGCATGAAATCTACAATGCGGACGAAGCGTTTCTGTCCAGCACGCTCAAGGAATACCTGCCGGTGACGATGGTGGACGGCCGCCGGATCGGAACCGGGCGGGGCGGTCCCATCACCGGGCGGCTGAATCGTGCGTTTCGCCAGCTCGTGCGGAAGGAATGTCATGGTCCCACCACCCGCCGCTCACGGCGGTGAGTGGGAAAACAATGGACCGCCGTGATGCTATGAAGCGAAGGCTGATGACTGAACAAGAGAGGACGCATGGCAGTCCGCCGATGGCGGACTGCGGCGAGTGGTGGGATGGTCGTCGTTAAGCGTGCGCTGTTGAGCTGTTCGGATAAGGCCGGCTTGGATGGCTTCGCCAAGGCGCTGGCCGCGCAGGGGGTGGAACTGGTGGCCTCCGGCGGCACCGCGGAGTTTTTGACGAAGCACGGCCTGCGCGTGGTGCATGTCGAGCAGTTCGCCGGGATTGCGGAACAGTTGGACGGCCGCGTCAAGACGCTGCATCCGAAGATTCACGCGGGCATTTTGGCGCGGCGCGATGATCCGAAGCATGTGGCCTCCGTCGGCGCGACAGGTTTCATCGATCTCGTGGTCGTCAACCTGTATCCGTTCGAGCGCGCCGTTGCGCAGCCGACGGTGTCGTTGGCGGAGGCGATCGAGCAGATTGACATCGGCGGAGTGGCACTCCTGCGTGCCGCCGCGAAGAATTTCGCGTACGTCGCCGTGGTGTCCGATCCCCGGCAGTACGGCGCCGTCGCTGACGCGCTCGCCAAGGGCCGCGGGCAGTTGCCGGAAACACTCGCGCAGGAGCTGGCGGTCAGTGCGTTTGCCCTGACGAGCGCCTACGATACCGCGATCACCGGCTTCCTGGCCTCGCGCAACGGTGGTCCGGACCGGCCGGCCGCCTTGGAGCTGCCGGAGCACGCGGCCCTGCGCGTTCGCAAGCGCCAGGCGCTGCGCTATGGAGAAAATCCGCACCAGACGGGGGCGTGGTACGTGTCTGACGGGGGCACGGCCGAGGGATTGGCGAATGTGACCCAGGAACAAGGCAAAGAGCTGTCGTACAATAATCTCCTGGATGTCGACGCCGCGCTGCGCTGTCTGCTTGAGTTTCGCGAGCCCGCATGCGTCATCATCAAACATAACTCGCAGTGCGGGCTTGCCGCCAGCGCCTCCATCACGGACGCCTATGAGCGCGCCTATGCCTGCGACAGCGAGTCGGCGTTTGGCGGCATCGTCGGCATCAACCGGCCCGTAGATCAGGCGCTTGCCGAGCGGCTGACGGCGACGTTTCTTGAGGTGGTCCTGGCACCCTCCGTGGACTCGTCGGCGAAAGCGCTCTTGGCGAAGAAACCCAATCTGCGTGTCGTGACGTTGTCTTGGCCGGCCGCTGCGCCGCGCGGCTTGGAATGGCGTCAGATCCTTGGCGGATGGCTGCTGCAGAGTCCTAATGCGGCGCCGGCCGACGCCGCGGCGATGACCGTCGCCACGAAGCGCGCTCCCACAGACCGCGAGCGAGCGGATTTGCTCTTTGCGTGGACGGCGGCCAAGCACGTGAAGTCCAACGGCATCGTCATCGCAAGCGACCGCGCGACGATCGGCATCGGCCAAGGGCAGCCGAGCCGCGTGGGCTCGGTACGCCTGGCCATTCAGAAGGCGGGGGCGCGGGCGCGCGACACCGTGGCCGCCTCCGACGGTTTCTTTCCGTTTCCTGACGGCGTGGAACTGCTCGCGCAGGCGGGTGTAACCGCGGTCATCCAGCCCGGCGGCTCCATCCGCGACCCGGACGTGATCGCCGCAGCCGATCGCGCGAACCTCGCGATGCTCATCACCGGCGTCCGGCACTTCCGGCACTGACCATGGAGATGCACGAGTTGTGGGATCAGGCCCGCAGGCGGACAGAGCTGTTGCGCCTGCGGCTGCAGGAGTTGGCGACGTTCGACGCGACGATCGTGCCGTACGTGTTCCTCGCGGAATCGTCGCTGAATCAGGGGGATACCGTCGTGCGGCGGGGCAACGTTCTCATCGAGCGGCCGGCGATCGTCCTGCCGGACTTCACGCCGCAGTTTCAGGGGTTTGAGTTCGACAAAGACTTCCATGTGAGCGAGGACGCGGTGGCGACCTTCCTGCTCTTGCGGGGGATCCATTTTCCCTCGCTGAAGTACCGCCACCAGATCTCGTCGTTGGATCTCTATGAGGGCCAGCTCACACAGGCGATTGCGCATTTTCAGGACCAGCTGACCCGCGCGGAGGACATTAAGACCGGGTTGGTCGTCGGTCCGGAAGAGGCGTGGCAGTTTTCGGTTCTGTTGCTCGTCGGTGCACTGGTCGTCCGGTCTGCCGAAGGCGATCTGCGCCGGATCATTGACGCGTGGCGCAAACGCCACCAGCCGTAGTCGAGTGTACGATCCACAGAAGGAGCACCGTGCGTGAGCCAGCCAACGATCCTCATCGTGGAAGATGAGCCGGCGATTCGGCGCCTCGTCAAAGAGACGCTGGAGCCGCGCTACGCCATCCAGGAAGCGGTGGACGGGCTGGATGGGCTGCAGCGCGCACAATCCGTGAAGCCGGATCTCATCATTCTCGATCTTCGGATGCCGGGGCTGGATGGGCTGTCGGTTCTGCGCAAACTCAAAGCGGACCGGCAGACGGCGGGCATTCCTGTCGTCATCGTCAGCGTGCACGGGGAAACGGATATGCTGCTCGAGGGACAACGAGCTGGTGCGGTGGACCACCTGATTAAACCGTTCGACATTAACGATCTACGGCGAGTGGTGTCACGGCAGCTGCCGCTGGCAGATTAGAGTTGGGCGACATCCACGCGGGACAACAGGATCAGGAGCCCATGACCTACGACGACGCAATCGCCTATGTCGCATCACTGGTGAATTATGAGCGGGCACCCAATCCCGCACAGATGCGCGAGGTGCCGCTGGACCGGATGCGGCGGCTGTGCGGGCGGCTCGGGGACCCGCAACGGCGCTTTCGCTGCGTCGTGGTGGCCGGGACCAACGGCAAGGGCTCCATCTGCACCTTCCTGTATTCCATGCTTCGAGAAGGCACGTTGCGGGTTGGGTTGTACACGTCGCCGCATCTGGAGGATGTGCGCGAGCGGATTCGGGTCTGGAGCCGGGGCCCATCCGACGGCGCGCGCGCGTACGGCGATGACTGGATCTCGGAAGCCGATTTCGCGGCGGCGATTGATCGCGTGAAGCCGGTCGTGGAGGCATTCCGCACCGCGGGCGATACGCCGACGCATTTCGAGGTGCTCACCGCGGCGGCCTTCCTCCATTTCAGCCAGCAGCAGGTTGACGTCGCCGTGCTGGAAGTAGGGCTGGGGGGGCGTCTCGATGCGACGAATGTCGTGACGCAAGCGGTGTCCGTGTTCGGCCCGATCGACGTGGACCACGCGGACGTCTTAGGGACGGACCCGGTGCTGATCGCGCGAGAAAAAACCGGGATCATCAAGCCGAACCAAACCGTCATTACCGTGCCGCAGGCTGAAGCGGTGGCAGAGGTCCTGCGGGTGGCCTGCGAGGCGCAGGGAGTGCCGCTGTTGGCGTGCGGCCAAGAATTGACCGTGCGCATTCAACAGCACGATTTGGATGGGCTGCAATTGACCGTCGTCGGGATACGCGGGATCTATGAATCGCTCGACATCCCGATGCCCGGACGCCACCAGGCGCAGAATGCGGCGGTGGCGATTGCCGCGCTGGAAGCGCTCTCAAGCACCGGGGTTCCGTATACCATGGTGGAGCGAGGTCTTGCGGCCGCCAGCTGGCCGGGGCGCTTCGAAGTGGTGCACGATGCGCCACTCGTCATCATGGACGGCGCGCACAATCCGCACGCCGCAGGCGCACTGAGGGACACCCTCGAGGAGCTCTGCGCCGGTCGCCGGATCCATCTCTTGATCGGCATGTCCTCCGACAAGGCCGTCGCCGAGGTTGGAGAGCGGCTTGGAGGTGTTGCGGTCAGCGCGACCTGTTCGCAGAGTCGGCATCCTCGAGCGCTGGATGCGACCATTCTCGCCAAGCAACTCGCCCCGTTTTGTCCGGACGTGCACGTGATGTCGGATGCGGTGGATGCCTACACGTACCTGATCAATGCGGTCGCACCGGCGGACGTGATCGTCGTGACCGGGTCGCTGTTTTTTGTGGGAGAGTTGCGTGCGGCCTTGCGGAGGGCCAACGGCACC
>JGI1358J11329_10003002_pt1 | contig 12720 bp, 10 predicted proteins | sample Subgroupgradi54m_FD_11329 | JGI IMG/M metagenome (IMG submission 11329)
GCCATCCCGGCGGTTCTGTCCAACGAGGTTTATCTGCCGAGATGACATCTTCTACTCCGCTCACAACTCCTCGTCGGCAGATAAACTCTATTCGTTAGGTGGCATGTCAATCTGATGCCAGAAGATGAGTGTTTCTCCCGAACGTATGCCCCTACATCTTGTACTTACTGAAGCAAGGGATGGTAGTTAGTTCGTCGGTAGGCCTAGTTTGTCAAAAAACGCCCTATTCCGTTCTCTCGCCGATTTAATAATGCCGTCAAACGATATAACTTCAACATAGGCGTTGAAACTTGTTTTGTAGCCAAAATACCCAAGTTTGTCGCTTGTGCGTGTCAAGTCGTGGATCTTGCATCGTTGTTCCATGGTTGTGGTGAGATCGCAGATCACATAACAGAAGCCTGGGATATCCTGTGCGCCAGGAATTGGTCGTCCCGAGGCGGTCTGAGCTTTTCCATCCCGAATTCGTTGTAGATAGCCCAAAGCTTGCTCAATAGGGTCCTTCTCCTCCCCCTGAGCTGCATCGTTTCTCATTGGTCGTTTTATTTCCACAATAGTCAGAGCTGCTGGCGGTAAACTTCGGCCTTCGGTAACTAGAAGGGGTTCATCAAAGACGTTCAAAATGCAGACGTCAGGCTCTTTCGTTTCATTACAAGTTGTAATTGGTATCGCAGAAAGTGGCTTATCAGATGCCAAAAAGTCATGGAATGCCAAACGTTCATCTATCAGCCACAAGTTACAACTATCAAAGTGAATTTCATTCGATGTTTTCCTCATTGGCATGATGAGTTCGTGAATCAGATCTTCTTTCGCATATTTACCGTCAGCTCCTCGTTGAATGGCTTTTTCTAAGATGTCGAGAATTACCTTGCGGTGAAATACGTAATTGGCGAGATCCGATTTCTTGATGTCATCAGCCTTTGCTAGGTAGCTGTTTAGCCGGGCTTGATATTGTTCAGGAGACTCATTCTTTCCGAAGTTCATTACTTCGTGCCCTTCAGACAACAGGCTGCTTTCGATTTCTGAAAGCTGCTTGTGTAGTAACAGGTCGAGATCTTTGTCCGAGATATCAGGGTCGACGCTTAACTTTGTTTCATCAATGCGAGCCAAAATTGGTCGATAGCGTGGCGCACGTAGAGATACAAATTTCTCTACTCGTGCACGACCAGCCTTCTGGCTTTCTTGTAAATAGCCTACTAGATAGTTGGAAGAGGATGTAATGACTGCATTCCTAATATCTGTCAGATTTAGTTCGGTTTCAGAGAACAAATCATCACTCATCTCCTCGATATCAAAACCTATACGCTCAGGCCTAACATGCAGATCAAGAAAAGGTGAGGTGACATAGCAGGCGTAGACAAAATCGCCGGCCTCGTCCCTGATTTTCCCGTGTAGCCCAACTATCTTGCCAGCGATGATCTCTTCTTTAACGACTCGGCTGGCAGCGCACCATGATATGAAGGGTTGTTTCGCTGCGCTTGCCTTGAGTTTCAAATGGGTGAGTTCGAAGATTTGCTCTTTGACTGTGATGGTTTCCCTATATGAGGAAGAGAACATGTATTCATCGTAGACTTTGTCCAGGGAGATCAATTCCAGATCATCCTTTATAGAGATCTTTGGCGCTCCACCATCGCGTACGAAGTACCAAAGGCAGTGCTCAAAAAGGCTGTTTGCAATGGTTCTGGCATTCTTCGCAGATTTTTCTCGGTAGGATTTATTAAAACCGGAGAGATGTATGCAAGTTTTCATCTTTCCTTTAGAGGCGTCTGAAAGACTTAGATTTGCTACTCCTTGTGCTGCCGTGAAAGTGAAGGAACGATGTTTTGTTGTTCCATCTTCATCTTTGAAGTCGCTATCAATTTTTACGGACTCAAAGGCCTTCAGCCACAGCAAGCGCCCCACGCCTCGGCAGCCTTGTTGTGCTTTGTACTCACTGTCTAATGTTTCAAACGATATGATGTTCTTATCATGAAAGCCAGCTCCGTTGTCGGTAATCTTAAACCCAGAATGGGCTCTTGAGGTGGAGCACCGCGCTTTGATTTGTTATCCTCAAACTGCAACGCAATTTGAGGGGCCCGAATGATCTCAATCGTGATCTCGCCATATGCTGGATCCGCGCTCACTTCGGCAATTGCATGAATTGAATTCACAACTGCCTCAAATAGAGGCATCAACCCATGGGTGTATGGTAGTGGTGTATTACGCAGCCGTCCTGGTAGATGCGTGTTTAAACTCATTTTCCCTCTCCCCTGATTTAGATGGCGTCATGGATCCTGAGGTTGATTAAGAATTCTTTTCGGCTCAACAGTGTCCGCTCGCAGTTGGTTGTGGTCATCTACTGCTTTTAACTAGATATTTCCATGATGTCTGGTTTTCGCTGTAGGAGAAGGGCCTATATCTTCGAAACCAACACTCCCTCAATCACCATATGTCGCAGCTTCGAGTTTTCGAATACGTGAAACGCATCGGCGATGGTGCTGACCAGTGGTAGGCCGTGCAGGTTGAAGCTGGTGTTGAGCAGCGCGCCGATGCCGGTTTGGCGGTGGAATGCGGTCAGTAGTGCGTGGTAGCCGGGGTTGAGGTCGGCGGAGACGATTTGCGGGCGCACGGTTTCGTCGTAGGGGTGGGTGCCGGCTTTGATTTCGTTCACGTGTTCCGGGTGTGTGTCCATGGCGTTGGCCATGTAGCTGGCGAGCAATTGCTTTGGATTTTTCAGATAGCGGTCGGCGTGTTCCGCTTGAACGCTGAGTGCGAAGGGCATCCAGAAATCACGGTTCTTGATCATTTCGTTGATTTCCTTCACCACGCCCGGTTGCGAGGGGTTGGCGAGGATGCTGCGGTTGCCGAGGGCGCGTGCGCCGAATTCCATGCGGCCGTCAACGCGGGCAACGACTTCGCCTTTGGCAAGCAGGGTGGCAATATCTTCCGGTGAGATGTCGTGTGTGATGCGGTGACGGGCGGCGACGTCATGCTCGCGCAGATAGGATTCGACCTCGTCGCGCGTATTGCGTGTGCCGAGATAGAGCTGTGGCAGCGGACGGTTGGCGATGCCGCGCGCGTGATTGGCCATGTAGCAGGCGCCGATGCTGACCGATTCGTCGGCCGAGGAGCCGCAGACGTAGAAGTCGCGCACGAAGGGCAGGTCGGCGAGCACTTTGTTGAGTTTCACGTTCATGGCGACGCCGCCGGAGAAGACGTAGTTCTGAATGCCGGTAGCCTGGTGAATGTTGGTGAGCAGTTCGCTGGCGATTTGTTCCAGCCATTTCTGCACGCCGCCGGCGACGTTGTCGAAGCGGTAGGGGCGGAAACGCTCGACCATGAATTGGTACAGGTCCTTCGGGCGGTTGCGGTGGACGATGCGCATGCCGTCCACGGCCAGCATGTCGGACAGTTCTTCGGCGACCTGATCGGCGTATTCCGGTTTGGCGTAGGGGGCGAGCCCCATCATTTTGTATTCATGTTCGTAGGGCTTCATGCCCAGGTACAACGTGGCGGTGCGATAGACGCGCGCGAGTTCGCACTGCGCCGATTCGGCCAGCAGTTCAAACTTGTCGTCTTCGATTTTCCACACCGTCTGGTTGCGACCGTCGCCATAGGCGTCGATGGTGAAACCGATCGTCTGCGCACTGCGCCGTGGGTTGGCGTAGTAGCCGTAGTAGATGTGGCAGCTGTGATGGTCGTGGTATTTGATGCGTTCTTCGGGCACGCCGGTGAAGCGCGCGATGCAGCGGCTGCGGATTTTGTTGAACTCGATGCACTGTTGTTGCGTGTCGAGCTGCGCCAGACTGTCGGGATATTCATAGATGTCGTCGGCGTGATGAAAGCGTTTGTCCGAGCGCACCAGCTTCTGGAAGAAATCGGCATCGTAGGCTTCGCCGCGCAGTTTCGGCTTCCAGTATTCCTCCATTTCGCGCACGTAATCCTTGATCGTGTAGACGCGGCACTTCTTGGTTTGCAGCGCGGAGTATTCGTGCCATTGCCCACCCATGGCGATTTCGTCGATGTCCTGTGGCTTGAGTTTGAACTCGCGGAGGATGTGCGCGACGACGTGGCGCGGAAATCCCTCTTCGTTCTTGATGCGGGTAAAGCGCTCTTCCTGTGCGGCAAACACGATTTCGCCATTGATCGACAAGGCCGCGGAGGCATTGTGGTCGTCGTAGATTCCAATCACTATCATCGAGTCGCTCCGGCCTGCATTACGGCAGGCTGTAAAAATGTTTTTTGATCAAGCTGCGGAAATCCGGAACGGTGGCAAGCGCAGCGACAATTTGCGGCGCTGCATTGCCATCGCCATAGGGATTGGTTACCGTCGAGCAATCCAGATGCAGCGCTTGCTCGATCGCGCTGCGTATGGCTTGCCGCTCGGGTGGGCAATTGACGACCGAGGCAGCCTGTAAACGTCCGCGCTGCCGATCGCCGATATTGACCGTGGGTTTCTTGAAGGTGGGCACTTCGTATAACCCGGAAGAAGAGTTGCCGATGACTGCATCGACGTGTGCAATCGTGCTCAGATAGCGCAGCTGGCCGAGTGAAGCATAGGCACGGGCGTTGGCGTGATGCCGCACGAACGCTTCGATTTTTTCGATCAATATGCGGCCGTTGGTATCGGCGTTGGGCAGCGTGAAAATCAATCCGGTATCGGGTGCGAATGTGGACAATGCCGCCAGCAGTTCGTCGAACTGTGCCCCGGCCGCGGTAAATTCCAGCGTGGCCGGATGGAAGGTCACCAGCAGATTACGCGTCCGCAGAGGGAAACCCAGTTCCTTTTCCAGTTCGGCGCGTGACAGCAAGGACAGCCGTTTGATCGTATCGATGCCGGGGCTGCCGAAGTTGAAGATATGCGCCGGATTCTCGCCCAGCTGTACAACGCGATCGAAGGCTTCCCGGTTGGTGACGAAATGCAGATGCGACATCTTGGTGATGCTGTGCCGGATCGCTTCGTCGAAAGCGCCTTCNGTGGTATCGCCGCCGGCGATNTGGGCAATCGGGATGTTGGCNACCAGCGCNGCTTGCGCGGCGGCGAGCAATTCATAGCGGTCGCCCAGCAGTACGATGAGATCCGGCTGCAGCCGGGCGAAGGTGTCGGCGAAACCGATCGTGCCCAAGCCGATCGATTTGGCGATGCTGACCGGGGTATCGCCCGAGAGCAGCATTTCCACCTTGGCATTGATGACGAAGCCGTCCTGTTCGATGGCGCGGTAGGTCAGACCGAATTCCGGCGACAGGTGCATGCCGGTGGCGACGATTTGCAGCGTAAATTCGGGCGCCGCCGCCAGTTCGCGCATCACCCACAGCAGCAGGCCGTACTCTGCCCGCGTGCCTGTCACAACGCATACTTTACGTGGGTTCATGGCGTCTCCATGGCAAGCAACACTTCGCGCACCGCGTGAATCACTGTTTCCTGATCGGCCGTCGTCAAACCGGTCGAACATGGCAGCGTCAGCATGCGGTGCCAGCATTGTTCGGTGATCGGCATGGGTTCGCGCGGGGCGGATGCATAAGGCGGCTGCAGATGAATCGGTTTCCAGAAACTGCGCGCCTCGATGCCGCGGGCCTTCAGTGCTGCGCACACTTTTGCGATATCGATGCCGGACGGTATTGTAATGCCGGAAAACCAGCACGCCGACTCTCCCCAGGTGGGCTGAGGGAAAACGCCTACGCCGGGAAGATCCGCGAGTGCAGTATCGTAGTGGGCGCGGATGGCCTTCTTGCGCGCGATGAAACCGTTTGCCTGTTCCATTTGTGCGCAACCGACGGCGGCTTGCAGATTGGTCATGCGATAGTTGTAGCCGACCTGGTCGTGGTGATAGTCACTGCCGACGCGGGCGGTGGTGGATAGATGGCGTGCCAGACGCGCCAGCGCTTCGTCGCCGGTGACGACCGCACCGCCGCCCCCGGCCGTAACGGTTTTGTTGCCGTTGAACGAGAATACGCTCATGTCGGCCAGCGGGCCGATGGCCTGTCCGCGATAAGTTGCACCCAATGCGGCGGCGGCATCAGCCACGATGGGCAAGCGATAGCGGTCGGCCAGTGCGCGCAGCGCCGCCATGTCGGGCGCATTGCCCAGCGTATAGACCGGCAGTAGTGCGGCGACTTTGCGGCCGTTCGGTCGGTGTAGCAGATGTCCATCACGCAATTCGGTATCGCGCTCGAGTGCCGCGGCGACTTGTGCCGGATCCAGTGTCCAGCTTTCCGCCAGACTGTCGAACAGCCAAGGGGTGGCGCCGCAATGGGCAATCGCATTGGCGGTGGCGATGAAGGTAAAGCTCGGGGCGATCACCAGATCGCCGGATTTGACGCCCACGCAGGTGAGCGCCAGATGCAGCGCCGTGGTGCCGGAGGATGTGGCTACGGCAAAGCGGGCGCCTGCGGCGTCGGCAACCGCTTCTTCCAGCCGGGTCACGAACGGTCCGACCGAAGAGACGAAACCGCTCGTGATGCATTCCTGCAGGTATTCGCCTTCGCGGCCGGAGAGGTTGGGAATCGCGAGCGGGATCATGTCTAGTCCAGTGTCGGCAGATACCACGCGTAGGTTTTCTGAATGCCGTCGGCAAGCCCGATCTGGGCGCGATAACCGGTCAGTGCCGTGGTGTGCGCCATGTCGGGGCAGCGGCGCGCTGGCGAGCCGGGGGTTTCCGGCAACGGCTTGATGGTCAGCGGCTTGCCGATGGTCTTGATCACGTGTTCGGCCAGTTCGCCCATGCTGATTTCCGGCGCCTGGTTGCCGATATTGATGGTGGCATTGAGGCAGGCATCGGCTTCGGCGGCGCGCCGGATCAATTGCACCGCATCGTCGATGTAGCAAAAGGTGCGCCGGTGCGCCACCGAATAGACTTCCAGCGCTCCACCCGCCGGGGTTTGCCGTGCTTTTTTCAGTAGTTCCGGAATCACATGCGCCATGCCCATGCGCGGACCATAGACGTTATGTGGACGAATAATCGTGAAGGGAATGCCGGCCTGTTGACACATCGCTTCCCCATACAGTTTGGACAGCATGTAAGAGGTGCGCGGATGCGCCAGATCGGTGAGCGCAATCGGGGTGGTTTCGGGGGTCGGAATGGGCAGCGTGAAATACTGGAGCGTGCCGGCATAGACTTCACTGGTCGAGGCAAACACCAAGCGTTCCAGCCGCTGTTGCGAACGGCAGAACTCCAGCACGCGTTCCAGCATCAGAACGTTGTCGCGCAACACCGCATACGGCCGGTGCAGTACATTGCTCACGCCGATGATGGCGGCGAAATGAAAAATATAAGTGTAATCGGACGGCAGGCCTGCCAGCCCTTCGGCGACCAGCAAGTCACGGTCCAGCGTCTTTGCGCCGCGGTTGCACAATTCTTCGAGGGTGCGATCGCGTGCCCCGCGCGAGAAATTGTCGAGCAGATCAACTTGGTATCCCTGCGTCAGCAACTCGTCGGCCAGATGGCTGCCGATAAAACCGGCGCCGCCGGTGATCAAGACTTTCTTCATTGAAACTTTCCCTTGCCGATGGCGGCGACCTGACAGCCGGCTTGTTTCAGAGCCGTCAAAACGGCATTATCCAGTACTTGATTGGCATCGAGAAACAGCGGATTTTGTCCATCCAGCCATGACAACCAATCTTGTTGCCGATATTCGGCATGCGGTACGGCCAATATGACGGCATCGAACCCCTTGGCAGCAGGCAAGGCGGCGGCAAGATCCTGCCCGATTTCGCTCCAGTGAGACACCAGCGGATCGTGACAAGTGACGGCAGCCCCCTGCGCAATGGCGGCACGGTAAAAAGTTTCTGATGGGGAGTAGCGCGTGTCGCCGACATCCTGGCGATAGCTGATGCCCAACAGCAGCAAATGCTTGCCCTGCAGGGTTCCGCCCAATTGTTCGGTCACCTGGCGCAGGCTGACCAGCGGCATATCGCGATTGGTGGCGACGGCCTGTTCGCAGAACGGGAAGGAGTGACCGGGCAGTTCAAACAAATGCTGTGCCGAGAATGCCGCGAACAACGGATCCTTGGTCAGGCAATAGCCGCCCACGCCGAATCCCGGCTGGCGGATGTTGTTGTGTGTCGGGCGGCGGCGAATCGCCGCGATCACTTCGAACAGATCGATGCCCACTGCTTCGGCGAAACGGCCCCATTCCTCCATGAAGGCGATTGTGGTGGCCCGATAGCTGTTCTCCAGCACTTTCGCCGTTTCCGATGCGACGGTCGAGCCTAGGCGTGTCAACGGATAGTCCGCCACGTTAACCACTTGCGAAAGAAACCATTCGCAGCGCTCCGCTGCGGCGGTGCTGTCGGCGGCATAAACGCGCCAGAAGTTGACGATGGAGTCGAAGTATTGATCGCCCGGCATGACGCGCTCGTAGGCGTGCGCCAGCAGCACGGCATCTGCCGGCAACTCGCGAGTTTGTAGCGCCTCGGCCAATGTCGGCGCAACCACTTTTCGGCAGGTGCCGGGGGGCACCGTCGTCTCGATGAGGACGAGGGCGCCCGGACGCAAACGGCATCCCAGTTCGGTTATTGCGGCGCGAAAGCCGGTGAAATCGACATGCGGCTTGCCGTTACATTCTTCCAGGTCCAGATGAATGTCGACGACGACAACGTCGGCGATCTCATAGGCGGCCGGATCGGCGGTGGCGATCAGATTGCCCGTCGCCTGCGCAGTTTGGAATGCGCTCAGCAATTTTGCATCGGTGCTGGCGATTGGCAGGTTGCCGGAATTGATGCCGTCAATCTTGCTGCGGCCAGCCGGGGTGGGTAAATCGACGCCGATCACGTTGAATCGCGGAGTGCCGTCATTACTGCGCGCACTGGCAACGGCAAGCGCCATGGCCATACCGACAAATCCCAGGCCCTGGATGCACACTACCGGTAAATTGTCTTGTGGGCTGCTGCATCCGGCAGCAGCGGCGAACGTCGCAAAAGAAATGTTTTGAGGGGCGGACATACGGGAAATTCAACACGGCGCGAACAGGTAATCGCTTGCGGGCACGCATGTCGAGAGTGCTGAGCCGATAACCGGCAATGTATAATTGTAAAGGAAAAAATATCGTACGCTGCCTGTCGGCTAACCTGGGATCTGAATGCTTGTGGATAAACAGAAATCCAATGTTTTGGTGATTGCCGAAGCAGGGGTCAATCACAACGGGTCACTGGAAAGAGCCCTTGAGATGGTCGAGGTAGCGGCTGCTGCCGGGGCCGATTACGTCAAGTTTCAGACCTTTCAGGCTGCCGCCATCGTCAGCGCCGATGCGCCCAAGGCCGACTATCAGGCACGGCTGACTGGCACGCAGGAGTCGCAGCTGGAAATGCTGCGGCAACTGGAATTGAGTCGCGACGATCATCTTGTCCTGCAAGCGCGTTGCCGCGAGCACGGTATCCGTTTTCTCTCTACCCCATTCGATCTGTCAAGCCTGCACTTGCTGTGCAACGAGCTGGCGCTCGATACGATCAAGCTGCCGTCCGGTGAGTTGACCAATGCCCCTTTGCTGATGGCGGCCGCACGCTCCGGCTGCCAACTGATTGTTTCTACCGGCATGGCTTATCTGGAGGAAGTCGAGGCCGCGTTGGCGGTACTGGCTTTCGGTCTGATTGAGAAGACACGGGTGCCGGCGCAGCAAGACGAACTGTTTGCTGCCTATCGATCCGAGGCTGGCCGCCAGGCTTTGCGCGAGAAAGTTGTTCTCTTGCACTGCACGACCGAATATCCGGCACCGTATGAAAGCATCAATCTGCGCGCCATGGATACGCTGCACAGCGCTTTCGGATTGCCGGTCGGTTTGTCCGATCATTCTGCTGGAATCGCTATTCCGATCGCCGCGGCGGCCAGAGGCGCTTGCGTCATCGAAAAACATTTCACGCTGGATCGCCGCTTGCCAGGGCCGGATCATCAGGCATCGCTGGAACCGGCGGAATTGAAAGCGGCAGTGGCCGGTATTCGTGCTGCCGAGTTGGCCTTGGGGGACGGCAATAAGCAGCCGGCAACGGTTGAGCAATCGAACCGTTTGATCGCCCGCAAAAGTCTGGTTGCGGCGCGTGCTATCAAGGCAGGTGAAATACTTTCCGCCGACGTTATTGCGATCAAGCGGCCGGGCAACGGTATTTCTCCCATGTGCTATTGGAATGTGTTGGGGCAACTGAGCGATCGCGACTATTGTCCCGACGAACCGCTTTCGGTCGCGCTGCAAACGGAGTCGGGCCACCGATGAAAACGAGTTCAACGGATTTGCTGGCGCGGCCTTGCATCCTGCTCGGCGCGGGAGGGCATGCGCGGGTGCTGCTGGATCTGCTGGCCGTATGCGGCGCGCAGGTCGCGGGACTGTACGACCAGAACCCCGCACTGCATGGTCAACAAATGTTGGGTGCCCCCATCAAGGGTTTCGACGATGCTGTGCTGGAGTTGGATCCGAAGTCGGTCTGGTTGATTAATGCCATCGGGTCGGCCGGGCCTGTCGTGCTGCGCAAAAAAATATTCGAACGGTTTCGGGATGCCGGCTTTGAATTTCCGACCCTCGTTCATCCGGCCGCTTGCGTATCACGTTTTGCCGTTCTGGAACCCGGTGCACAAGTGCATGCGGGCGCGATTATCGGCGCGCAGGCCACGATCGGTGCGAACACGATTGTGAACACGCGTGCCGTCGTGGAACACGATTGCGCGATTGCGCCGCACGTTCATCTGGCACCTGGAGTGACCCTTTCCGGCGCGGTGCGCGTCGGTTCTGCCAGTCACGTGGGAACCGGCGCGACGGTCGTGCAGGGCATCACCATTGGCGCCAGTTGCCTGGTGGCCGCCGGTGCGGTCGTGACGGTAAACGTGGCCGACGGTCTGTCGGTAATGGGTGTGCCGGCGCGGGAGATGGCGCGATGAGCGACTGGACGAAGACCTTCGTTGCACCCGAGGCGAGCATCCGTGAAACGATTGCAATCATCGATGCCGGGTCACTGCAGATTGCCTTGGTGGTGAACGCGACGCGCCAGCTTCTTGGCACCGTCACCGATGGCGATATCCGCCGTGGAATTTTGCGCGGACACGGGCTGGATGCGCCGGTAGCCGGTATCATGAACACCACTCCCACCGTGGCGCGCCTGAATGAATCGAGAGAAGACATTCTGGTCCTGATGAAGCAGAAACAGATTCATCAGATTCCTTTGCTGGACGAGCAGAACGTCGTAGTGGGCATCGAATCCATCGACGCCATGCTGCAGTCCGGCCCGCGCAACAACCCGGTAGTCATCATGGCAGGCGGTTTGGGTAGTCGCTTGCATCCGCTTACCGACGATTGTCCCAAGCCCTTGCTGCGGATCGGCAATAAACCGATTCTGGAAACCATCCTGGAAAATTTCACCGCTTACGGTTTCGAGCAATTTTATTTCTCGGTGAATTATCGTGCCGACATGGTGCAGGAATACTTCGGTAACGGCGAGCGTTGGGGCGTGCGCATTGAGTACTTGCACGAAGACCGTCGCCTCGGTACCGCAGGGGCCTTGTCGTTGCTGCCTGCCGGGATTCGGGAACCGATTCTGGTGATGAATGGCGATCTGCTGACCAAGGTCAACTTTGAACATTTGTTGAATTTCCACGCGCGCGCGAAAGGTGCTGCCACCATGTGCGTGCGCGAATTCCAGCATACCGTGCCTTACGGTGTGTTGACGCTCGACGAACATCGGATTGCTGCGATCGAAGAAAAACCGGTACAGCGCTATTTCGTCAATGCCGGCATCTATGTGCTCGATCCGGAATGCCTGGCGCATATTCCCGCCAGCGGCGTGCTCGATATGCCGGAGCTGTTCTGCCAGGTGATTGCAACCGGCGCCCATGCTGCGGCATTTCCGATCCGGGAATATTGGATCGATATCGGCCGCCTGGACGATTACGAGCGGGCCAATGGCGAATACTCGGAGATTTTCGGGTGATCGACGGCAAATCGATCCTCGCTGTCATTCCTGCGCGCGGCGGATCGAAAGGCGTTCCGCGCAAAAACATTCGACCGGTTGCGGGCAAACCGCTGATCGCCTGGACCATCGAACAGGCCAAGAGAGTGCCGTTCATCGATCGTATCGTTGTCTCTTCGGACGATGCAGAGATCTTGTCCGTGGCCCGTATGCATGGCGCGGAAACTCCTTTTGTCCGGCCGGCCGAGCTGGCGCTCGATACCACTCCGGGCGTCGATCCGGTGCTGCATGCGGTCGAGCAACTGCCGGGTTATGATTACGTCGTGTTGCTGCAGCCAACGTCGCCGTTGCGTCAATCGGCCGACATCGAAGCGTGCATGCGGCATTGCCTGGATCACGATGCGCCGGCTTGCATCTCGCTTGCACCCGTCGAACAATCCCCGTACTGGATGTTCCGTCTGACTGGCTCCGATCGTTTGGAGCCGTTGTTAGGTGGCGAACCGCTCCGTCTGCGGCGCCAGGATTTGCCGCTGGTGTATGCGATCAACGGTGCTGTCTATATCGCGCGCACGGATTGGTTGACGGCGCAACGCACGTTCCTTACCGCGGAAACGCTGGGCTATGTGATGCCGCCGGAGCGTTCGCTGGACTTGGACACTGAACAGGATTTTGAAATTTTACAGATGCGGCTTGAAGGTCTATATGGAAAAACGTGATGTCGCCCGGATGTACAACCTTCCGGCGCAAGTGAAATTTTGCCGGAAATGCACCGTATCCAATCAGCGTCCGCGCATTACTTTCGATGAGCATGGCGTATGCAGCGCATGCAACTATGCCGAATACAAACGCGCCAAGGT
>JGI1358J11329_10003003_pt1 | contig 12716 bp, 11 predicted proteins | sample Subgroupgradi54m_FD_11329 | JGI IMG/M metagenome (IMG submission 11329)
GAAAACCGTGTTGGATCTGGTCCCGGTAAAACGGCTTGTAGAACGGGCCGCAGCGATTCTCGGTGAGGAGACCGCCCGCGATCTTCTGGAGATGAATGCCGGGGAAGAGGGAATCCGGGTGTGGGGGCTTATCGGGAAGCCGGCTTTAAACAAAGCGAACCGGACCGGAATGAACTTTTTTATCAACCGCCGGTGGGTCAAGTCGCTGTCTCTTAGCTACGCGGTCCAGGCCGGTTATCAGGGTCTGCTCATGCATGGCCGGTATCCTGTCGTCGCCCTGTTTCTGGATTTGGATCTGGCCCGGGTGGACGTCAATGTTCACCCGACGAAGCAGGAGGTCCGAATTTCCCATGATGCAGAGGTGACCGGTTTCATCCAGCGCTCGGTCAAAGAGCTCTTGGGCCGCACCGGGGATCGCGCCCCGAAGCTGCAGCTTCCGCCGGGTCTTGCCGCAGCCCCCGAAAAGATTTATCACTTGGACAGCTCCACCGGTTCCACGGTGAAGGATGCGGCGTGGGATGGATTCTCCGCCCGCTCCATCCGGTCCGGAGATCGGGAGGCCCGATTCAGCGAACCGATCGCCCTGAAAGATTCTTTGCGGATCACCAAGATTTTGGGCTCCCTGCACAACACCTTCATCGTGGCGGAGACGGAGGATGGCTTTGTGTTGGTGGATCAGCATGCGGCCCATGAGCGGATCGTCTTTGAGGCCCTCTTAAGAAACTTCCGTTCGGGTCAGTCCGAACGGCAGACCCTGCTCTTGGACGAAGTGCTGGAGCTGCATCCAAAACAGATTGAACTGTTCAAGCGTTCCCTTCCGCTGCTTGCTAAGGTCGGTTTTGAGATCGATGAATTCGGCGAACGCTCCTTCGTGATTCGCGCTTACCCCGCGGTTTTCGGGGAGGTCAATCCGGTCCAGCTGATCCGAACTTTTCTGGAGGAGCAGGAGGAGGGGAAACTGCGCACCGCGTTGGACGACCACCAGGAAGCGATCGCCGCGCTCTGCGCCTGCAAGAAGCAGTCGGTGAAGGCCCACGATCCGATGGCCCCGCAGGCGATGCGGGCCCTGCTGGAGCGGCTGGCTGCCTGCGAAAATCCATTCAACTGCCCGCACGGCCGACCGGCCTTCTTCACCCAAACCTTTTCCGACCTCGAAAAGCAGTTCAAGCGAATTTAGGATGAACGGTCATGGTGAGCTTGTCGAACCATGACCGTAGTTAAGGATAGCTCCCGAGCGCTTGCTGGCTGACGACAGCTTCTTCCAATCCGCCTGTTTGTCCTTCTGTATTTTCCAGATGTGCTTTAGGACCAGGCTTCCGTCGTTCTCTGCGCCACTTGGATTCCAACTGTTGCTGAAGAGCTTCAAGAGGGAAGCCGTGGTTTTGGCTGTAATAGGAAGCCAGTTTCTGAAGGTTGGTCAGAAATGGTAAGTGCCGGCCTGCTTCCCAAACTTGATAGGTGCCAGGTNTCACGCCTAAGGTCCGGGAAATCTCTGTCTGGAGCAGTCCTTGGGAGTTCCGGAGGATGCGGAGGGTGTGAGGAAGATCTTTCCCTGCAATCTCCTGCATCACCTCCGAGGAGGGTCTGAATTTGAAAAGCTGAATCAGATGCTGGAGCGGGAATCCATACTGCAGAGCGTAATGCATGGCCAGAAGATAGCGAGAAGAGGTGGGCATGCGGGTGATGTAACCCTGCTCCCAATGTCCATAAGCCCCCCTTGTGGCTCCGGTCCGATCGGCGACCTGCTCCTGAGACTCTCCGGCGAATTCCCGGAGTTTGCGAAGGATCTGCGGCAGGGAATATTCCTGTAATTCTGCCAGCAGTTCAGCGTTCGTTTTGAATCCGAAGGCCTTCAGGAGAAACTCGCGTGGGAGATGTTGCTCTTCCGCGTAGAGTCCCACCAGTTTCTGGAGTTTTTCGGTCTTCGGGACATGCCGGCCTGACTCCCACCCCCAGACATCTTTTTTGCTCGCGCCTGTCTTAAGGGCCACCGTCCGCTGAGAGATTGGAATGGAATTCCGCAGGTCTCGCAACACGATGGGCAGCGGTTTTCCAATCAGTCCCTGAAGCACTTTGCGCGGGCTCTGGATCCCCAGCTGTTTGTGTGTGGTGTTGTAGGAAAAACCGTACTGGGAGATGTAGTAACTGGCGATCTTTCGGATGGAAAAAAGGCGCGGGTGACGACTGCCGGTTTCCCAATCACGGTAGGCGCGATAATTGACGCCGATGGCTTGCGCTGCCTCCGGCTGGTTCAGCCAACAGGAGGTTCGAAGGGCGCGCAGCACCTCCGGCAGGGGTTGATCGTGCAGCTCTTGCAACAGGATCCGGGGATCTTTTTGCCCCAAGAATCGGTACGTCTCTTCAGCGGGCAGAGACTGTTGCTGGACATAATAGTCGGCCAAGCTCCTCAGGTGGGAGAAGCGAGGAGGATGCGTCTCGGCTTCCCATAAACGGTAAGTTTTTTCGCTCACGCTGATTCCTGTGGCCACCTGCTTTTGAAGCAGGCCCAGCGTGTTTCTCAGCCGCCGGATTCTGCCGGCAAAAGTTTCCCCTTCCACCGGTTCGACCGGGAAAGATTGAACCTCGGAAGGCAGGAGCCGGTCGATTCGCTCAAGGTTAGCTCTTCCCAGCCGTAACAACGGCCGAAAGAGCGGATGCCCCGGAGGGATGCCGAGCTTTTCAAAGAGGTAGACGTCCGCGTGGTCATCCTGTTTTTCTTCCGTGGCGGGCGGCTCCAGCGCAGCTTCTCTTAATTTCTCCAGCGCTTCGCGCTTGATCTGTTGAATTCTCTGCCGGGTGTAGCCAAACCGTTTACAGATTCCTTCCTGAGTATAAGAAATTTCTCCCTGGGTTCCGATCCCAAAGCCCATCTTCAGAATGACTCTTTGCCGGTCCGTTAAAACCGAAAGAAGCTGGGCCAGATTCGCATCGAAAGCAGGTGCTGCCTCTTCAGGAGGTGCTTTTAAGGGCATTTCCTCCGCGTCTTCTCCAAAGAAGATTGAAGTCGTGGAGCCAAACTGCCGGAATTTGGCGATCTCAGAGGTATCCCATCCAAGCTCAGCGGCCAATTCTTCTGCAGTCGGCTCCCTGTTCAACTGTGGCTGGAGTTTTCTCATCGCTTTTCGGTAGTCTGTTATTCTGTATTGGGGGATTCGGTTCAAACCATGTTGCTGACTCAGATAATGCCCGACATATGCTTTTATCTGATAGTCGGCATACGTAGTGAATCGAGTACCTTGGCGTGGGTTGAACAAGATCACGGCCCGGATTAACCCCTGGTTGCCGACCTGGATGAGATCGTCCCCGTCTGCCCGAGAGAAATGCCTTGTGTAACCCTTCCTCCTTAACCAATCCAGAACGTATGGCATGTTCACTTGGATCAGGAATTGATACAGCTCCAGACGTTTTGCATCACCGAGATTACGGGCATGAAGGGCCGTAAAAAGGGAATGCTCCTCCTCAGCTGTCAAGGTGTGCCCGGCCCCGTGCATCACCCGATCCACCTCGGCTGGGTCCACCGTCACATCCGGATAGATCTCGATCGAAGCAACGCCAACATCCTCCTGCTCGAGGTTTTCATCATCAGGATGGGCTGTTTCTTTATCCGCCGAAGCGACAGTCGGGATTGCCATCTGCGTTTCCAGTGAGGCCGCTGGCTGAGTCTGTTCCAGCAAGGTCAGGTCATCAGCCAGTTGTTTGCCCCATTGGGGGCCATCTTCCGTTGTGGCAGTGGGAAGCGGTGCTCCGACAAACGTGGAGAAACCGGTGAGGATGCTCTCGCGAGCACCCGGATCTCCTTCGCCTGCTAGATGGATGAAACGTCGGATGCGAGAGGAAATGGCCGCCAGAGTTTTTGGCCCTATCCCCAGCGCCTCCTCAAGCCCTGAACGCTGTTGAGGAATCTCCAGTTGGCCTTGGCGCAGCGCAGAGACGGGGTTGCACAGAGTCAGATGGATAATAAGAGCAACAACCAGCATTCTTTTCATAGTTTACCTAAAGATATCCCAGCTTAACACAGCGCGATTCGCGCGTCTATGCCGTTGGAAGATTCCCGGTCTGCTGATACACTTGAGGGCAGCATGTGGCGCCGCAAATCCTTCCCAACCCGGTTTATTCTCAGCAAACAACCGATCTTCTATCCCGCCAAGCCGGAGCCATGTGTCGGTGATGTCCTGGAAATCGGTCCGGGGAACGGGGAATTCCTTTGCGCACAGGCCCGGGTCTTTCCTTCCAAGCGTTTTGTGGCGGTCGAGCTGAAACCGCTTCGTTTCCGGAAGCTGGTTGCCATGATTCAGCGTGAATCCATCAAGAACGTTCTGCTCATCCATGCGGATGCCAGGATCCTCCCGCAGTATTTCCCGGAAGGGAGTTTTGAGAAGGTCTATGTGCTCTTTCCAGATCCATGGCCGAAGCCGCGTCATGCTTTTCGCCGGCTGTTGACGGTGGAGTTCCTCCGGATCCTTGCCGGGCAGCTTCAGGATGGAGGAGAGCTGATTCTTGCCACCGATGTTCAGGAGTATGCCGAGTGGGTGGACCAAGGCGTGGACCAGATCTCCGCGTTAAGGAGAATAGAAGGTAAAGAAACCGGAGGCGGAGCTCTTCCGGCGACCCCGCAGACGTTCTTCGGCAGAAAGTGGCGATCGCAAGACAAACGGATCCTCTACCGTTCTTATTGCAAAAAGCAAGAAATCACTTCATCTTTTCCGTGGTCGTTTCCCGAAAGCCCAGGTATACTCGGAGGTGGATCATTTTAAGGAGGGGGCTATGAAAACCAGATGGCAGGATAGAAGTATTCGTCTTATCGTTGGAGTGCTCTTTGCAATGGGATGGGCCCCGTTTGTTTCGGCTGCAGAGAAGACCTCAGAACAGCCGGCTTCTGCTGCGCCTCAGGAGTTTCAGCAGGACCGGGCGGCGCTTCAGCAGGATCGCCAGGCGCTCCGCTCGGATGAGCAGGCGGTTCATGCCGATGTCGGCAAGATGCAGCAGGACAAACAGCAATTCCAGCAACAGATGTCGGGACTGAAATCTCAACTTGAAGAAGCCCGGCAGTCGGGCAACAAAGAGCAGGCACAGGCAGTTAGGCAGCAGATGCAGCAGCTCCGAGGACAAGGGCAGGAGCTAAAACGCCAGGACATGGAGCAGCTGCATGGCGACATGCAGAAGGCCAGGCAGGAGCGCCAAGAGCTTCGCCAAGATCGGCAAGAGATGCGGCAGGATTTACGCCGGCGCGATCTTGATAATAACCCGCCTGGTCCTGCAGGCGGGCCGGGTGCCAGCCCGGATCGTCCGTATGGAGCGGGTCGCGAACTGCGTGAAGATCGCCGCGAGCTCCGGTCAGATGAGAAGAATATGCGAAGCGACCGTCAAGATTTACGGCAGGATCGGCGCGATCTCAGACAAGATCTCCGGAATGGGGCTTCGCCCAGAGAGATTCGACAGGATGAGCGAGAGCTTCGCGGCGACCGGAGGGAACTTCGCGGCGATCGCCGGGATTTCCGGCAGGATCGTCGAGATTTTCGTGAAGACCGCCGTGACTTCCGTCAGGATGGAAGACGGGCTAATCCCCCTGGGCCAGCAGGTGGTCCAGGGATGGGGCGGTCAGTAGGAGGGGGTGGTCCTCGTGGGGGAGGAGGGCGTCGCCGATAACATCGCCGCCCGANTCGGTTTTAAAAGCGCCTTGGCGGGGGTACCGCCAAGGCGCTTTTTCCTTTGTGCGGGGAAGAAATTACAGCGTTTTAGCTAGGCGAAGCATGCCGGCGGTAAGTGGCATCCGCCTTAAAGCGTTGCGGGGAACCCAGCGGATTTCCAGATACCAGCGGGGTAAAATCTTGCGGCCGCTCCACCGGCATTCAAAGGGATGAATTTCGATTTCCCGATGAGAGAGCGTCTGCTTGATGACCGGGCAGTGTGTTGTAGGCCCGACACGGATGCCGAGCCGCTGTGATAAAGACCGGGTGAGACATTCCCCCAGAGATTCCCCATCCTCTTTTTCTCCGCCGGGGAATTCCCAGAGTCCAGGCAGCAGACCTGTCAGCGGCCGCCGGGCCAGAAGGAAACGGCCGCTTCTTTCGATGATCCCGCAGGGGTAGGGGATTTTCTTCTTGGTTGTTGCGACCCGAGGTTTGGGCAGATCTTCCTGCCACCCCCGTTTGTAAGCGACACAACTTTTTCCCAAGGGACAGGCCAAGCAGCGAGGTGAGTGCGGGGTGCAGACAAGAGCCCCCAGTTCCATCATCGCTTGGTTAAAATCCCCGGGGGAATCTATTGGGACAAGCTGAGAAGACAATGCCCACAATTTTTTCTGCACCGCCGACTCCCGAGGGTCCCCACGAATCCCGAAATAGCGACAGAGCACTCGGATCACGTTGCCGTCTAGGATCGGAGCTGGTCGATCGTAGGCGATGCTGGCGATGGCCCCGGCGGTGTAGCGCCCTACTCCCGGCAGGGTGAGCAGTTGGGAAACTTCATTCGGGATTTTGCCGTTGTGATCCCGGCAGATCACTTGGGCAGCTTGGTGGAGGTTTTTGGCTCTGGAGTAATAACCCAAGCCGGACCAGGCGTCCAGAACTTGGGTCAAGGGGGCCTTCGCCAGCGCCTCCACGCTGGGAAACTCTTTCAGGAACTGTTGGTAGTAGGCAGTCACCGTGGAGACCTGGGTTTGCTGGAGCATGATCTCCGAAATCCAAATCCGGTAAGGGTCTTTATTCTTTCGCCAAGGGAGGTTCTTCCTGAAATTCTGGCGGTACCAGGGAAGCAGGCCTTGTTGAATCGCTTTTACAGAAGGTTTTTCCATGGAGGTTTCTTTATCATAACCAAGCAGGCCGCAAAAGAAACAGGTAAAATGGGACGCATGGTCCCTCGGACGAAGCCACTGCTGATTTACGACGGAGACTGTGGTTTTTGTCTGGGCTGGGTCAATCGGTGGCGCCCAGTGACGAAAGACCAGGTCGAGTACATCCCCTTTCAAGAGGTTGCAGATCAGTTCCCTCAGATTTCCAAAGAGCAGTTCAATGCCTCTATCCAGCTTGTCCTCCCGGATGGGCGGATCTTTCAGGGGGCAGAAGCCGTTTTCCGCATCGTGGCCTCCTCGCCGGGTTACCGATGGCCGCTCTGGTTGTATCAGAAGATTCCTGGTGTAGCGGCGCTCGCCGAATGGGGCTACCGGTTTGTCGCTCGGCATCGGTCTGGTTTGTCCGGTGCGGCCCAGTGTCGGATAGAACCACCCGCTTCTTTCTTAATCAGTTCGAGGATCTTTCTGCGGCTGCTTGGGGTGATTTATCTTATTGCTTTCTTGTCCTTCTGGACGCAGGTGGATGGCCTGATCGGCAGCCGCGGGATCCTGCCGGCTGCCGATTTTCTGAAAGCGGTCGGGGAAAAGTTTGGTCCGCAGGCATATTGGCTGGTCCCAAGTTTATGCTGGCTGAATCCAAGTGACATTTTCTTGAATCTTCTGTGTGGGGGAGGGGTCCTTCTCTCTATCGGACTTATCTTCGGAATAACCCCGCCGCCGATTCCGATCCTCTTGTGGGCTTTTTACCTCTCTTTGGTCAGCGTCGGGCGGGAATTCATGGGTTTTCAGTGGGACAATTTGTTGTTGGAGGCCGGATTTCTGGCGATCTTTCTGGCGCGGCCGTCNCCAACCATTGCCTGGCTGTTCCGGTGGCTCCTGTTTCGGCTGACCTTCTCCTCCGGGCTTGTGAAGCTGGCCAGCGGTGATCTGACCTGGCGGAATCTGACGGCGCTGACCTATCATTATGAAACGCAGCCGCTGCCTCCCTGGACCGCCTGGTATTTTCACCATCTACCTGTTTGGTTTCACCAAATGTCCTGCCTCATCCTGTTTGTCGTAGAGCTCCTTGTGCCGTTTCTGTTCTTTGCCCCTCGTCGCTGGCGATGGGTGGGCGCCGCGGCGACGATCGGCCTGCAGCTTTTAATCATTGCTACCGGCAACTACTGCTTTTTCAACCTGCTGACGATATTTCTCTGTCTCTTCCTTATAGAGGACTCGCTCTGGCCTCAGCGTTGGCGAGGAGCCGCGCATCTGACTCCCGCCCGGCACTGGCCTTCCTGGATTGTGGCGTTGTTGACGGCGATGATCTTCATCTGCAGTTCGGTGCAGTTGAGCGGGTTGTCCCGGTTCCCAGTTTCCTGGCCTCGGCCGGTCATTGGGTTGGCGGAGTTTTGTGCGCCGTTTCGGTCGGTCAACGGCTACGGGCTTTTTGCCGTGATGACAACATCTCGATCTGAGATCATCGTGGAGGGCAGTCCGGACGGCCAAACGTGGCTGCCGTACGAGTTCAAATACAAGCCTGGCGACCCGCAGCGGATGCCGCAGTTCGTTGCGCCCCACCAGCCGCGGTTGGAGCCGCGGTTGGACTGGCAGATGTGGTTTGCCGCCTTAGGCAGCTGCCAACAGAATCCCTGGTTCGTTCATTTGTGCGCGCGGCTCTTGGAGGGATCTCCGGCGGTTCTTCGGCTGCTGAAGGCAAATCCTTTCCCCAACGCGCCACCCCATTACGTGCGGGCGGTCCTTTACGACTATCACTTCAGCGATCCTGCTGAAAGGAAGGCCACAGGGGCTTGGTGGCGTCGAACACAGCAGGGAATCTACTGTCCCACCTTGTCCCTGACTAAGACTGAATCTTAAGGCCCATCACCCACACCTCCCGCGAAGAGATTCCCGGCAGGGAAGGTGAAGGATATTTCAGCAGGGGCCGGAATCCCATCTTCGCGAAGAACCCTTTCCCCCCTTCCGTGGCGGTAACGATGTGGATGCCGGGGATCTGATGCGTGTTTAACCGGGCGAGAAATGTTTTAAACAGCGCGGAACCGGTTCCGGTCTGTCGAAAGCCGGCGTCGAGATTCATATGGCAGTGGGCTGGATAAGCGGAAGCGGCGGACTGGCGCGCCTTAGCCCACCGGGATTCGGATTGCCAGAAGAGAAAAACCAGCCGCCAGAATTTCCATCGGCACCAATGCCCTCCGACGACTACCCTGCGTGCAAGTTTTGGCGCAATCTGTCGGCTGAAAAGCCGTTCATACCGGTGGGTATCCAGACAGCCGTTGATGTAACCGACCACGCGGCCGTTCTCTTCAGCGACGAAAGTGGATTCCGGTTCCAAGAGGGTGTAGTAGCTGACCAGCGAATCGGCCACAAGCTGGCGGTCGCTTAAGAGAGGATCAATCGGTTTTCCATACAGCGCCGTGTCGCAGCAGATCCGCCGGATGGCCTCTTCGTCGGTTTGTCGGTAAGGCCGCACCGCCGTCATGGGGCAACCGGATTATTCGCTGAGGATCNGCTCACTGTTTCCCATCCTGTTTGCGCAACGGCCAGTCCGCTGACGAGGCCCTCTGCCTGTACAAAGAGTGTATTTGGTTCGCCCATCAGGTTCCAGGGGATCAATAGGGTCACCTCTTTCTGGTTGCTTTGGGCATGCACAGGGGCGTTAGGGATGACAATGCCTTGGTCCCGCACCCGAAGACGGCCAAGACCCCAGTCGATCCGAAGTTTAGGCATGGTGCTGAAAGGCTGATCCTTTCGGTATCCGAAGAGATAAATGGACAGCCCCAGTTGGGGGTCGATCGGTTGGCGCAGCACGAGACGGACGAGTAGAACATCTTCCGAGGAAAGGTATTCCGCGCCGGTCACGCGCATGGTTTTGGTCTCTCCGTCATAGGCGGCTGTTTCTGGGTGGGCCATGGCGGGGTTGCCGGAACCCCATCTGTCTGAGTGCAAGAATTCAAGGCGCGGCGTTGTGAAAAGCTCATTTCGACGGGCAAAGGCGTTCATCCAGAAACTGGCGTCAACCATCTGGCTTCTATAGAAGTGGATTGCCCGTGCTTTGCGGTGGACTTGCTGAGGCGTAAGAGGGAGAGTCCACCAGGTCGAGCCGTCGCCTCCCAGTTGTTTTGGAACCGCCAGCCATTTGTTCGGATGAAAACCGAAGGGATGAGGCCACGTGCCGATGTGAATCGGATAAAGATAGACCTTTGCAGGAGGAATCTGCTGAGCGAGATTCAGCAGGGCAACCTGAAGAAACAGCGCACAGGCCCGATGGTCCGGATGGCCGTCCACTGGTTGGGTAACGAAGATGTGGGTTGGCCTGAATTCCATCAGTTGCTGCTCGATATCGGCCACCACCGCTTCTCCTTTGTGGGGCTTGTTGTAAGAGAAAGAATCCTTGTACGGAACGCGGAGGGTGTGGGTGGACCGGCTTCGCAGCGGAGGCGATTCTCCCCAATGCTGTTTCCAGATCTCTAAGACTCCCCCGTCCGGGTAGCCCAGGAAAACAAGATGGTTGGGGGAAATGCCAAGGTGAGTCATGGCATTGATGGCCTCGCGTCGGCGGACTTCTCCCATATTTTGGTTGATGTGCGGGGTCAGCCAGGGACGCTTTCGGTAAAGCAGAAAGGCCAACTCGTTGTGATCACCGTAAGTGAGATAAACGATGCGAACGGCAGCTCCCGCCGAGATGGCCTGCTGAAGGAGCCCGCCTGTTCCAAGGGCCTCATCATCTTCGTGAGGCGCGAGCACGAGGATCCGGTCTTGGTTCGTCAGCGGGAAGAGGGATGGAAGATTGGCGGATGGATCCGACCCGACAGCCGCAGGGCTGGCGGCGATGAGCAGGGTTAAGCCACAGAGGGCGCCGGCTCTTAAAATGTTATTTCGCAGTGGGCCACACACCGGGGACAAAGGAGATGGCCAACAGCAGTCCGACGCAGACAACCAGAGCCGTTTCAAAGGTGCGAAGCCAGGATGGGCGGATCTGAGGGCGGAACAGAATGCCTAAGAACGCGATTATTCCAGCGGCCAGCAGGATTGCCTGAGAAATTGGGTGCAGCAGAAAAAGCCGAAGGGAAGAAAACCGATTGAGCACAGGACGCAGCTGCTTGAATAAAAGAATTCCGGCGGCTGCGGCGACGTAGCCGAACGCCTTCAACATTTCTTGTCCTTGCTTGAGTTTTTGGGTGGAACGGCTTCCATAGCACGGTCCGGGAAAGCGATGCCACGGGAAGAAAGCGGGCACCAGCCGGCGATACCGCACGTATTTCTCCCCATAGAGATCAATCAAATGTTCTTCTTCAGAGTAGGCGATGGCCAAGTGGGTCGGTATGAAGAAAATAGAGTAGGCCAATACCATGGGCCACCATCCAGCCAGAAGCACGATGCCTAGTCCAAGCAGAAAATTTGCCAAGTAAAGGGGGTGCCTCACCCAGGTATACGGCCCGGCGGTGATCGGCTCAGACTGATGCTGACTCTCGTGATAGCTGGCGGCGACCAACCGCAGTTGCGTGCCTGCCACCAGGCACACGAATCCCACAATGTCCTGCAGAGCCTCCAGCCACATCCACGGTGCGGTGTGCGCCCCTAAGAGGGTGATGGCGAACAAAGGTGCAAGCAGCACTCCTCGCCGTTTGGTCAGCCAGCGGCCGGCATGAACGACCCACATCATTCCATTCTCCCACTTATTCTTTAAACAGGAAAGCCGTGGCATATCGCCACGGCTTTCCATCCTACCAGATGAGATGCCAGGAATTTCTTTTTACTGCGAAACCTCGATGGACTTGCAGATCTGCTTTCCCTCTTTTGAAGTGCAGCGAACCTTGACCCGTTCGCCTATTTTGAGCTGGCTTAAGGTCAGCGGCTGATTTCCTTTCCAGGCCGTCGTTGCCTTGGGATCAATGGCCAGGTTCCAAATCTTTCCGGTGGAATCCGTCACCTTGAGGCTGTTGTTCGGCAGGTCTACACCCGACAGCAACCCTTCCGCCGTCACGATCTGCGGCGTTGAGGTTGTGGTCGTTGTTGAGCCAGCGTAGTCGGCTGCCGCAGCGACAGAAACCATCCCGCATAAAACCAGAACAATCACTGTCAACGCTGTTAAATATCTCTTCATCGCCATTCTCCTTCAGGAATAGACAACGTTTTTATTGAGCGGTCTTCGCTGGACCGGCATCCGTTGTTGTTGCCTTGGTCTTCTTGCTGGTTTTGGACGACTTCTTTTGGCTGTAGTTCTTCTTGGTTGTCGTTTTCGGCTGTGCTGTGCCGTTTTCGGCAGCCACAGCGGTTTGTTCGACGGCAAAGCTGACACTCGTAATGAGCATCACCATGCTTAAAACCAAAGCGCCCAGTAAACGTTTCATAGAGATAACCTCCTTGTTTATGGAAGAGTTTATCAGGAGCGGATGACAAGAAGATGAATTGAAGATGACGATTTCTTCATGATGCGCAAGAGAGAGGAAGGCGGATGGTGAAAACGGCTCCTTGCCCAGGGGGACTGGCGGCTTCAATCCGGCCTTGGTGGGCCTCAGCGATCCAGCGGCACAGCCCAAGGCCTAGACCCGTCGACGGATTGCCCTCCGAGGGTCTTCGGCTGAAGAATTGGTCGAAGATTTTCGGCAATTGAGCAGAAGGGATGCCGGGACCTGTGTCCTGTACGATAAGGCAGGCCTGGTTCCCTTCGTGCAGGGTTTGGAGGTTCACGGATCCGTGCGCAGGGGTGTGTTTCAATGCGTTATCCAGAAGGTTTGCGATCAACCGTTCCAGGAGCCGTCCTTCTCCGCGAATCCAGACTGGCTCACCTGAGGAAAGCTCTATCCGGATTTGTTTTTTGTCGGCCATCGGCCGGAAGGTGTTGCATACGGCTTCCGTCAGGGCCCGAAGCTCTACTGACTTCCACTCCACGGCTCCCTCGCCGACTTCGCTTCGGGCCAGCGTC
>JGI1358J11329_10003006_pt1 | contig 12710 bp, 17 predicted proteins | sample Subgroupgradi54m_FD_11329 | JGI IMG/M metagenome (IMG submission 11329)
ATCGTAGGTCAATCAGTCCTTGATTTTGTTGAACGTTCGGCTAACTGGGCTGCGCCACTAGCTTTATTCTATTTGTACAAGGGCAAAAAATAAGATAATCTAAGCTGTATGAAAGGTTTCATATCAATATTAGCAGGTTTTTTTCTTTGCTTAAGTTTTACTCTACCCTCTATTGCCTTTGCCAACTCTGAGGTTCATATTACGAGCGATGGTAAGGCCACGGTCTCGGCTGTCAGGGTTATGCAAATATTTGGAAGCACATTTGCCACTCGGATGTATTGGGGTAGCGCCTATGTTCGATTGGCAGTAAAAACAAATAACCAAACTAAATTTCTTAGAGCCACAGGCGAAGCTACTACTATTTCTGAAATTGTTGAAGGTAATATTTTAGATGTTTCTGGCGAGCTCGAGTCTGGCAGTGATAGTCTGACTCTAGTTGCCTCATCGATTAAAAACTCATCAGTGGAGAAAGCCCAAGCTGTTTTTTCCGGAAAAGTAATCAGTGTCAACCTGCCAGGTCGACAGTTTGTTTTGGATAGCAAACAACTGGGAACGATAACAGTTAGTGCCACTAGCACAACTCAGTTTATAAAAGGTAATCGAACGGTGGATTTAGAGCATGTCAAAGTGGGAGATACTGTGACAAAAGTTTCTGGTGAATATGATTATAAGACAAAAATCTTAACTGCTTCATCTGTCACTACTTACATCGACCTTGGTATTTTCAAACCGAGAAATTTTGACGGCAGTATTATTGAGGTGGGTGGTGCAACATTGCCGACTTCTATGAAAATAAAAGTGGCCAGCACAACTTATGCGGTTAACCTAGACGCCAAAACTGTGGTTCTAAGTAAAAACAAAAAACCAGTTGGTCTAAACCGATTTGTTTCCGGCGACACCGTCCGCGTGTATGGTTCCATCCGCGAAGTTGATGATCCTGTCATAGATGCGCAAATAATAAGGAACTTGAGTTTGTAAAAATATGCCTAAATCAAACGAAGAAATAAATATGAAAATTTGGACACTAAGATTTAAACAGACCGACAGCGCTGACTTCGAAAGACTGCGAAGCGGGGTTAAATCAGTTGAAACTAGAGCCGCCAGTGTTAAGTACCAATCAGTCGAAGAAGGAGACACTTTGGTTTTTGTTTGTGGAAAGGATAAGTTTTCTAAAATAATAAAAAAGAAGTATCATTTCAAAAGTATCAGCGCTATGTTCAAAAAAATACCATTTAAAAAAATATGGCCAGAAGCCAAATCAGCAAAAGAACCGGAAAAAATATATTACTCATATCCAAATTATGAGCAAAAAATAAAAAAATTAGGTATTTTCGCCTTTGAGCTAAAATAATTTATGAGAAAACGAATTATTATTGTACATGGCTGGTCTGGGAGTCCTGAAGATAACTGGTTACCGTGGCTTAAATTAGAACTTGAAAAATTTAGAAATGATGAAGTTTTAGTTCCAAGTATGCCAGATACGGATAATCCTATAGTGGAAAAATGGGTTAAAAAACTGAGGGAAGTTGTTAGTGTTCCTGACACGAATACTTACTTTGTTGGTCACAGTATAGGTTGTCAAACGATTCTAAGATATCTTGAAACAATCAATCAATCTGTCGGTGGGGCGGTTTTTGTGGCAGGTTGGTTCAACTTGGAGAATATGGAAGATGAAAATGAAGAAAAAATAGCAAAGCCATGGATTGAAACACCTATTGATTTGGAGAAAGTAAAATCGGTACTACCAAAATCAACTCTGATTATTTCAGACAACGATCCATACGGTTGTTTTGAAGAAAATAAAAAAGAATTTGCTAAGATTGTTTCTCGCACTCTTGTTTTACATGATGTTGAACATATTACTGATTCAAAATATCCAGAAATTTTATCTGAAACTTTATCTTTACTGAGATAATATCTTGGATTAAAATTAAAACCCTATATTTTCCGGGACAAAGATTATAGTAATCCTGCCCTTTGTTATTTCTCTGTTTATGACAAGTTCCTTGCTGATAAAACTTCCTGTTGTTATATTGTAGGCCTTGTTTGCTCTGTCACTTTCTAGAGGCAGGACATATTCTTGTATGCGTTTGAATGCTTCATCAATATTTTTAACGATCTTTTGAGTGCCCACCACCCATATAACTTTTCCAGCACCGTAAGCATAAGCGGGAAGCTGGCTTCCCGTGTTCGAAACTATCATAACTTTACCGTCTTTGGTAACGGCATGAACACTGCCGACAGTGTAGTCCGGAGCGGTCGCCATTTCCCGCATTTTCGTGGCATCTTCATTTGGATTCATTTTTGCGAACTGGGTCCTTACAGATTTAAACTTTCCTGACCCATTTATTTCCTCTGCGATACCAAGCGCATCAAGTGTGACAGATGTCATAGTCATGACGCTTGCGTCGGCAGGTATCATTTCCAGCACTTTTGCTTTTACTTCCTCTCGGTCTTTTGCCAAAATGGCCTCCATGCCGTTTGCTTTTAAAGCTGAAATCGTTTTTTCTACTTGGTCATTATCTTTTGGTTTGTCGTACATGCGTTTTTGATTTTGTTTAACAATAATAACATACATGATACAATTAATTTATAGATCAATCAAATAAAAACAAATCAGCAGTCATCTGGCCTGTTGTTGTTCTGGTCGTTGCCGTTGCCACTTACGGTTTTTTCAGATATGTCAAAAAAACCCAGCCAGATGTGACCCAGAATCCTGTAACCACTCCTGTCCAAACCCCGCAAACTCCGCAAGTCATTCTTCCTGCCACGGTGCCGGAAAATACACCTGCCAAGTCAACATACAAAGATGGCACATACTCAGCCGACGGAAATTATTTTTCTCCAGGTGGTTCGGAGCAAATTGCATTACGCTTAAATATAAAGGATGATATCATTGCCGATGCTGTGACCGAAGCTAATAGTCCCAGTGGTCCGACTGCTATCAGGTATCAGGCTATTTTTGTAGCCAATTTCAAGCAATATGTTGTCGGTAAAAAAATAGATGAAGTAAAGTTAGACAAAGTTTCCGGTTCGTCTCTTACTCCAAAGGGCTTCAACGACGCCTTAAACAAAATAAAAGCACAAGCTAAGGCCTAATTCATGAAATTTGAATTTGAAGCCATAGGTACTGACTGGCAGATAGATATAAATCAGGACATCTCAGATAGTGCTTTAGGCACTATCTACAAAAAGATAAAAGACAGGATATATATTTTTGATAAAAATTATTCGCGTTTTCGTGATGATTCCATTGTAACTAAAATGTCACGGGAAAGTGGAGAATTTGTTTTGCCTTCTGATGCGGATGAAATGATTTCTGTTTATAAAAAAATGTACGATATTACAGGTGGACTTGTCACTCCTCTTATTGGACAGGTTTTGGTTGATGCTGGATATGATGCAAAGTATTCACTAAAACCAAAACCTCTGTCGAAACCACTAGGGTGGGAGAAAGTTTTGAAATGGGAAAATCCAAAACTTACTTTGAAACAGCCAGCACTTTTGGATTTCGGCGCATGTGGCAAAGGTTACTTGGTTGATATCGTTTCTGAAATATTGGAAGAGGCCGGAGTCAAATCATATTGCGTCGATGCCGGGGGAGATATGCGACATCACCACTTTTTGGGTGTCCAACGTTCAAAAAAGCACTTGGCGGTGAAACCGCCAAGTAAACCGCCAAGTAACTTAGACACGGAGTGTCTCAAAGTCGGATTAGAGAATCCAAATAATAAAGAAGAGGTAATTGGCGTAGTGCATCTAAAAAATCAAAGCCTGTGCGGGTCGTCCGGCAACAGGCGAGCATGGGCGAATTTTCACCATATAATAAATCCCGAAACTCTTTCTTCCCCTCGCCATATTTCTGCTGTTTGGGTTATAGCAGATAAAACCATCACAGCCGATATTCTAACCACAGCACTTTTCTTTGTTCCACCCGAAATTCTTTTAAAACATTTTAATTTTGAATATTTAATTTTGTACCCAGACTTTTCTATTAAAAAATCCAGTGGCTTTGAAGCGGAGACGTTTTCATAAATGCTATAATTAATATATGAAATTTGTTGATGATTTTCTCAATAAGATAACAATGTATCGGCTGGTTCTGTACGGGCTTTTGGTTCTGGCGGGGATTTCTATTATTTTTGGATTTACTGGCATTCTTTCCTATAGCGGAACGAGTTTGATTTACTCTCTGCTTCTCATTGTGGCCGTCTGCGGCGTTTCTAATTATCTTCTAGCAAAATTATTCAAAGTTCAAACAAATATAGAATCAGTCTGGATTACGGCCTTTATTTTATTTTTCATACTTTTCCCTATCTCATCTTGGACCGATGTTTGGTTCTATGTTTTGGCTGGGGCTTTAGCGATGGTCTCAAAATATTTTCTAGCTATACAAAAAAAACATATATTCAATCCTGCGGCTGTGTCAGTTTTTCTTCTCGGACTTTTTGGCGTAGGAGTTTCATGGTGGGTTGGCAGTTCTGTCATGCTGATTCCCGTTATGATTTTCGGTTTTCTTGTTTTGCGAAAACTTCGACGATTTAATTTGTTCTTTGCTTTCTTGCTTGCAGGTGTCATAAGTGTTTTTGCAGTCGGTCTTTCTCACGGCTCTGGTTTCTACGAGATTTTCACTTCGACTTTTCTCTCCGGACCCATAATATTTTTTGGCAGCATAATGCTGACGGAGCCTCTGACTACTCCACCAACAAGAAAACTACAAATGACATACGGAGCAATAGTAGGTCTGTTTTTTGGCCTCCAATTTCACTTCGGTCCAGTATATAGTACGCCGGAGCTCGCCCTAATCCTTGGCAATTTGTTCTCATACATTGTCAGCCCAAAAATCCGCGCGGTTTTAACACTAATTCGAAAAGATAAACTGACCGCAGATGTATACGATTTTGTTTTCAGACCGGACAAGAAAATATCGTTCATGGCTGGTCAATATCTGGAATGGACTCTGGGACACTCACCGTCTGATACCCGTGGAAACAGGAGATATTTTACTATCGCTTCATCTCCAACAGAGGAGAATATTCATCTTGGAGTAAAGTTTTATCCAAATGGAAGTAGTTTCAAGAAAAAACTTTTATCTCTTGAAACTGGACAGACCATTATTGCATCACAACTCTCCGGAGAGTTTATTCTACCGAAAGACCAAAAAGAAAAATTGGTCTTTATTGCTGGGGGGATTGGCATTACTCCTTTTCGAAGCATGGTCAAGTATGTTTTAGACAAAGAACAAAAAAGAGATATTGTACTTTTGTATTCAAATAAGACACCAAGTGATATTGCTTATAAAGATTTATTTGACTCTGCAGAGCGAAGCGTAGGTTTAAAAACTATATATGTCGGCCTTATAGATAAAGAGATGATCATGAAAGAAGTGCCTGATTATTTGGAAAGAAAATTTTATATTTCAGGACCACACGGAATGGTAGATGCTTTTGAGAGTGTTTTGAATGAGATTGGAGTGAAAAATAGCCAAATCAAGTACGATTTCTTCCCAGGATATGCATAATTGACTTGACTAGATGAAATCGTGATATACTTCACCTATGAAGTCCAAACCTAAGAAAAAAGCAATGACGATTGACAACCTTGCTGTGATAATGGCAAAGGGTTTTGCTAGTACAATAAGCAAGAATGATCTCAAAAATTTAGCAACTAAAGATGATTTAAATAGTTTAGCAACTAAAGATGATCTTAATAATCTGGCAATAATGACAGCAAGAGGTTTTGCCAATACAGCCACTAAAAAAGATCTTGATGATTTAGCAATTATGACGGCGAGAGGTTTTGCTAACACTACGACCAAAGATGATCTAAAAAATGTTGAGGAAAGACTTTCTTCTAGATTGCAAGGTCTAGGAAACAGAATGGATACATATGCTGGTATGGATAGGAGAGTAGATACTTTGGAAAAAAATGTAAAAATAATTAAACAAAAACTTAGTATTGTTTAATTATTTTGTGGACGAACAAGAGATAAAAAAGAAACTAACGCCGGAAGAGTACGCTGTTCTTCGACAGAAGGGAACAGAAGCGCCTTTCAGTGGAAAATTACTTCATGATGACAGAGATGGAATGTATAAATGCAAAGTTTGTAACAGTCCACTTTTTTCATCAGATGCAAAATTTGACTCCGGTACGGGCTGGCCGAGTTTTGATCAGGCCATTTCTGAAAGCGTAAAAGAAATAAAAGATGATTCAAATGGTATGAGTAGAACAGAAATAGTCTGCGCAAAGTGTAACTCTCACCTAGGCCACGTATTTGACGACGGTCCGACGGAGACAGGCAAGAGATATTGCCTTAACTCTGTTTGTCTTGATTTAGAAGAAAAGAAATAATCGACATTTGAGCAGATTTACTATATAATGGCTTAAATGCACTATAAAAATAGAAGATCTTTTAGAGGAAATGTTGGTCCAAGCCGACCTGTCCGCCGACTCGACCTTCGTAGCCACTTCGGCGAAGGAGGCAGCTTTAGCGGAGGCGGAGGTCGTGGTCGGGGTCCGAGCAAATACATAGACCCGAACAAGTTTATAAACAAAGCAGTCATAACAGAAAAAGTTGAACACTTTGTACCCGAGCACAACTTCATTGATTTTGCTGTTGATAGTAGATTGAAAGCCAATATTATTTCAAAGGGCTACACAACTCCGACTCCTATTCAAGACAAAGCCATTCCGCATATTTTGCATGGACAAGATTTAGTTGGCATCGCTAACACGGGCACTGGAAAAACTGCGGCGTTCCTAATACCCCTAATACACAAAGTTTTAACCCAGCATAAAGAAAATGTTTTGGTTGTGGTGCCTACTCGCGAACTGGCTTTGCAGATAGAAGAAGAGCTAACCGGTTTTACTCTCGGTCTGAAATTGTATTCGGTTTGTTGTGTTGGTGGCGCTCCTATCGGATCGCAGATTCGAGCTTTAAGATACAGAAATGAATTTGTCATAGGCACTCCGGGGCGTATGAAAGATTTAATGGAGAAAAAATGTTTGAATCTGACCCATTTTAAAACAGTAGTTCTAGACGAGGCCGACAGAATGCTCGATATGGGTTTTATAAACGACATGCGATTTATGATGGAAAAAATGTCAAAAAATCGCCAGACACTTTTCTTTTCTGCCACATGGTCTCCGGAGATTGAGAAATTGGTCAAAGAGTTTTTGAAAGAGCCAGTTATGATTTCTGTTAAAACCCAAGACACAGCCAAAGGTGTTGACCAAGATATCGTGCGACTAAATCGCGGGGACAATAAACTGGATGTTCTGCACAGCATGCTTATGAAGCCGGATTTTAATAAAGTTTTGATATTTGGTAGGACAAAACACGGCGTGGAGAAACTTGCCAAGATGCTCTCGGCCCGCGGTTTCAAAGCCGAGTCTATACACGGCAATAAAAATCAGTCAGGACGACAGAGATCCCTAAAACTTTTCAAAGAAGGCAAAGTACAAATACTAGTGGCAACGGATGTGGCGGCCCGAGGTCTCGACATAAGTGATGTCAGTCACGTCATAAACTTTGACATTCCTGCGACATACGAAGACTATGTGCACAGAATCGGCCGAACAGGAAGAGCCGGCAAAAAAGGCAAGGCCCTCACTTTCGTGGAGTAAAGTAAAATTTCCAACTTGGAGGTTCTTCCTCCAAGTGATATAATTTAAACATGCCTAGTCGAAAAGTTAACTTCGTGGAAGGGGAGTATTATCATATTTACAACAGGGGTGTAGATAAAAGAAATATATTTTCTGAAAAATCAGATCTGGCTAGATTTTTTCAGAGTATGGACGAGTTTAACACAAAAAATCCCATAGGTAGTTTGTATGAAAATCGGTTTGTAAAAGAACTTGGAGGAAGAACCTCCAAGTTGGTGGAGTTTATTGCTTATTGTTTGAATCCTAATCATTATCATTTCATACTTACGCCTCTTATAGAAAAAGGAATAGAAAAATTCATGCAACGATTTGGGACGGGTTATACGATGTATTTTAATGGAAAAAATAAAAGATCAGGATCACTATTTCAAGGGAAATTTAAAAGTAAACATATAGATTCGAATGAATATTTACTTCAAGTTAGTTCTTATGTAAATCTAAATAATTGTGATAAAAACGGAATAGATGAAAAAACTTTAAGTATGTCAAGCTGGATTGAGTATATCCAATCAACAAATGTCAATTTTTGCGAAAAATCTATAGTACTCGATCAATTCAAATCTAAAAAAGAATACAGAGAGTTTGCACTAGATAGCTGGAAGAATACATGTGAAAGAAAAGAAGAAATGGATGACCTTGAGTTTTTATAGTTACTTGGAGGAAGAACCTCCAAGTTCGAGAACCTCCAAGTTCGAGACAAAACTTGAAATAAAACGAAATGGCCCTAGGTTTCCCTAGTGCCATTGTAAATCACGGTTTTCAGAGTAAGACCCAGAAAACCCACTATGCCCAGCTTCGGTACGATACGAGAAACGGATTTCAACTCGTAGTGCGAAAGTGCCGTTGTTGGTTCCTTGGCCATGACCTTCCAAAAGCTTCTGAAGAGCCGCTCGCAGGACAAGTCTGCGTGTGTCCATTTGCATGATGACCTCCTTTTTTCATTCTAAACAAATATTAGAAATAATCAAGCAAAGTAATTATATGCTTAATATTGTGCTACAATATCCCTCATGCATTATCTTATTTCTTTCATTACATCTGTCGGTTATTTCGGTTACGTCATCGTTTTTATAATAATTTTTCTCGAATCTTTTCCGCCGACATTTTTTCTGCCAGGGGATTCTTTGCTTTTCACCACAGGCTTTCTGGCTTCCCAAGGGCATTTCAATTTCGCTTTGCTTGTTGGCACTCTCTATGTTGCCAGCATACTCGGTTATATGTTCAGCTACGCCATGGGCCAGAAATTGCGTGATATCATTTTAGGAAACCCGGATAAGTACTGGTTCAAGAAAAAACATTTGGATTATACAGAAGAGTTTTATAGAAAGTACGGTGACAAAACTATTATCATAGGGCGGTTTGTTCCTATCGTCAGATCATTTGGTCCGACCTTAGCTGGTTCGGTCAAGATGTCATACAAAAAATTCATAAAAGATACGCTTGTCGGCGGATTTTTGTGGACAGGCGGTCTGACTAGCATTGGTTTCTATCTTGGGCGTATAATTCCTCACGCTGATAGATTTCTGACACCGATTATTTTATGTATAATATTTGTTTCACTACTGCCAGCAATTGTGGAATATATAAATAGGGTAAGAGCTAAAAATAAGTAGCATGGATTTAAAAGAGCCGATTTCCGTCAGTCAATATTTAGATAAATTAAATAATACTCTAGTCAAAGAGAAGGCAAAAATCATTGGCGAAGTTTCAGAATTGAAAATGTACAAGGGCAAGAGCTACCTATTCTTTTCGCTTCGAGATAAAAAAGACCAGAGCGTTATAAACTGCATAATGTGGAAAAACGATTTTCGCATCTCCGGTGTTGAGTTACGGGATGGGCTGGAAATTATCATCACCGCCTATCCTGAAGTCTACAAACCAAACGGCCGAATGACATTTAAAGTTGAATCAGTTGAACTTGTTGGCGAAGGTGCCTTACAAATTGCTTATCAGAAGTTAAAAAAGAAACTTGAACTAGAAGGATTTTTTACTGAAAGTAGAAAAAGGAAACTACCTAATTTTCCGCATCGCATAGGAGTCATAACATCAAAAAACGGGGCGGTTATAAACGATTTTTTGACTAATATAGGAAAATTCGGCTACCAGATTTTGTTTGTTGATTCAAGAGTGGAAGGACAGGAAGCTATAAAAGATTTGCTTTCTGCCGTAGAGACATTAAAGAAAAAAGACATTGATGTGCTTGTCATAATGCGAGGCGGTGGGTCGCTTGAGTCATTTCTGGCTTTTAATAACGAAATGCTAGTCCGAACTATTGCCGAGTTTCCCGTTCCGGTTTTGACTGGCATAGGCCATGATAAAGACATACCCCTCGTTTCTCTAGCGTCGGATAAAAATGTTTCTACACCAACGGCCGTAGCCAATCTTCTAAATTCCAGTTGGAACGAGGCATTGTTAGAAGTCCGTTTGGCAAAAGAAAAAATCATGCGTTTAGAATCTGGAATTGTCAGAGTTTCTGATTTAATAAATTCGCACAGTAAGGAACTTTATCGCGGTTTTGTATTGCTTTCCAGTAACGTTTTGGACTTTCTAAAACAATCCGAGAGAACTATCTTAATCAGTAGTCCAGAAAGACAGCTTTGGCGCGGATATAGCATTGTTCGTCATGGTGGAAAAATATTGAAAAGTGTAAAGGACACCAAGAGAGGAGACAAACTTGATATATTAGTTTCAGACGGTATAATCAATTCACAAACACTATGACAAAGAAAACTGGACAAATAAATCTAAATGATACGCTGAAAAAACTAGCTAACATAGTTGATTGGTTCGAGTCTCAATCTGAGCTAGATGTAGAAAAAGGTCTAGAATATGTCAAAGAAGGGGCGACACTTATAAAAGCTTCGCGTGAAAGGCTTTCGGAAATAGAAAACGAATTCAAAGAAATCAAAAAAACTATTCAATAAATATACCGTGCTGTTCTAAATCGTTGTGTTTAAAGCCAATTCCATTGCGTACTGGCGTATTGCGGATTATTTTTAATATTTCATCTTCAACATCTGTGATAGTGTAAAGGATTAAATCTTCTGCATCCAATAACTCTCGACTAAGTAATTCTTTTTTCATTAGTTCATGCAGCGGATTCCAGAAGTCACTTCCGACTAGTATGATTGGCACTTTTTCTATTTTGCCAGTCTGGACGAGAGTTAGGAGCTCAAAAAATTCATCAAGCGTTCCAAATCCCCCCGGAAAAAAGACATAGGCTTCGGCCGAGAAACCCAAACAAACCTTGCGGCTAAAAAAATAATGGAAGTTTAGATATTGATTGAGATATGGGTTTTGAATCTGATGGTGGGGTAGTTCTACGTTTAGGCCAACAGACTGCCCTCCTGCTTCAAATGCCCCGCGATTGGCTGCTTCCATAATGCCCGGACCCCCGCCAGTGAAAATAGCGTATTTCAATTCAGTCACAATTCTTTCCGCCAGTTTTCGAGCTTTTGTATAATAAGGATCCTTCTCTTTTATAAGATTTCCCCCAAAAATAGTGACAGATCTGGGATAATTTCGCAGAAAGTTGAAGCCGTCTGTGAACTCTTTGGATATGAGATGGACTCTTTCCACAGCCGTGTCATGAATCTCCTGTTTTGTCAGAGGTTTTATCTTCAGATGTTTCAGTGGCAGATTTACCTTTTCTTTTTCCATACTTATATTATACTATGCTTATGATAAAACTAAAAACAAAAGAATGGGTAGCGGTAATCATCGCTGTGTTTGTGGTCGGTTTTGTATTTGTATTTGGCCAAAGTTTAATATCAATATTTAATAATAAAAAAATAGGAACCAGCATTACACAAACACCAAAAGTTGTTATACAAGATGTAACATTCGGTACAGGCGATATGGCTGTTTCAGGTGACCGCGTGGTGGTAAATTACACAGGCCGATTCGTTAATGGTAAAGTTTTTGATAGTTCTCTTTCACGTAATGAGCCGTTCCAATTTGTTCTCGGTGTCGGCCAAGTGATCAAGGGTTGGGATGAGGGTATAGTCGGCATGAGAGTTGGTGGCAAAAGAATATTGTCTATACCTTCGACTCTGGGCTACGGAGCAAATGATTATGGACCGATACCGGGTGGCTCGACATTAATCTTCGAAGTAGAGCTGTTGAAAGTTGAGAAGTAAGTGTTATAATTTAGGTATTAAAATTTAAAATTAATTATATGTCTCTAATAGCACAAGTTGGTATAAGTGATGGGGAAGATTCATACGCGGTCGGGGTAAACGCTTGCCAAGAAGCTATGACAAAACTTGGTTCAGACAGTGCTGACCTGGCCATTGTTTTCTCTTCCGTTAAATATGATCAGGAGAAAATGCTTGCTGGTGTCAGGTCGGTTAGCAAGGGCGCGCTTCTAGTCGGCTCGTCAACGGCAGGGGAAATCACCACTGATGGTCCATCGAAGAAGCCATCAGTGGCTGTTATGCTTATAAAATCTGCTGATATTAAGTTTTATGCCGCTGCTGGAGAAAATATTTCTGCCAACCCTCGTCTGGCCGGCAAGAACGCGGCTGATAAAGTTAAAGAACTGGCAGGTGGAAAACTAGATGCTTTCATGATGCTTCCGGATGTGCTTGTCGGCAACGGTGCCGATATTGTCCGCGGTGTTTTAGATTCTCTCGGTCAGCATTTCCCTGTGGTTGGTGGGGCCTCGGGTGACGATTTCAAATTCGTCAAAACGTTTCAGTATTTGAATGATAAAGTTTATTCAGGCACAGTGGTCGGGCTTGGTCTGGTCGGCCAATTCAAAATCGGCATTGGCGTAAAACATGGCTGGATGCCAATAGGTAATTCTATGAAGGTTACAAAATCTAGTGGTGGAATACTTCATGAACTCGATGGCAAACCGGCTATAAATATTTACAAAGACTATTTCGGTGAAGAAGAAGCCAAGAAACTTGAAACCGAACCTCTTGCTCGACTAGCTATCACATATCCTTTAGGTATGACCATAGCCGGTAGTGACGAGATGCTTATAAGAGATCCCATAACAGCAGATGCAAACGGCTCGATCACTTGCGCCGCTGAAATTC
>JGI1358J11329_10003011_pt1 | contig 12700 bp, 14 predicted proteins | sample Subgroupgradi54m_FD_11329 | JGI IMG/M metagenome (IMG submission 11329)
GCTCCGCTCCACCGCGAGCTTGGCCGCTCGCTCCTTCTTGCGGCTAGGCCGCCGCACCGCCGCCTTGACAGGCGTCGGACTAGAGAAGAGAGGTTGTCTTGTTGTTCTTTTTAGAACAGGGGGGTGACAAATTCCACTATGCTTTTGGGGCGTCGGGGTTCACGGTGCCCTCGCGTGGGACTTCCGTGATTTTTTCCTTCCAGAGGACGCCTGCTTGCCGGTTTTTGGGTAATTTTTTGAATTTAAGTAATGACTTAATCTGGGGTAGAATAGTTTCGTTTATGGATCGACCTGTTCCTTTTGTAAACGGTACCGTTCAACAGGGGATAGGGAATTGTGTGTGATATAAAAATATGTCCTAGCTATGGCGATAAAATGGATGAGGATTTGGTTCAAGAAGGCATCTATAGGGAGTGCGAAGAAGAGGTTGATTCGGATGAGTTTGAGAAATAATTGAGTTAAAACCTGAGCTTCTCTGCGGGACGGGGCATCCGGTAAATAGTTATCGTAGCAGGAGTAATAAGTGAAGATTATGAACTCATCGATACGTGATAATCATAATAATGGTGCTGTTGGGGATTTTTTGAAGTCATCAATTACTGATGACTCAAAACTTTCAATAGTTTCAGCCTATTTCACTATCTATGCCCATCGCGCATTGGGTTCAAAGCTCAATTCGATTGATAGCTTACGATTTCTTTTTGGTGAACCAACATTCATTAAAGCACTTGATCCAGAAAAAAAGAATAGTCGTGATTTTAAAATCGAAGATGATAGCCTTGTAATTCCTCTTGAAAGCCGTTTACAACAAAAATCAATTGCTCGTGAATGCTATGAGTGGCTAAAAACCAAGGCAGAAATTAAATCCATGGTAAAGCCGAATTTCCTGCATGGGAAAATGTATCACATTCAACAGCCGAGCGGCGTAGAAAAAGCCATAGTTGGAAGCTCTAACTTTACCGTAAATGGTCTCGGTTTGGGTGGCAGTAAAAATATTGAATTAAATATGGTCATAGACAGTGACCGCGATAGACAGGACTTGAAGCAATGGTTTGATGATCTATGGAACGACAATGCAGGTCTTGTAGAAGACGTAAAGGAAGACGTATTAAAGTACATAACACAACTTTATGCGGAAAATGAGCCTGAATTTATTTATTTTAAAACTCTTTTCCATATCTTTGAAAGTTATCTAGACGATCAAAAAAAAGGTGGTCTTCTCAACGAGAGAACCGGGTTTTTTGAAAGCGAAATATGGAATGTCCTCTACGATTTCCAAAAGGATGGTGTAAAGGGCGCGATCAATAAGGTGCTCAAACATAACGGCTGCATTATCGCCGATAGCGTAGGTCTGGGAAAAACCTACGAAGCACTAGCAGTCATTAAGTATTTCGAACTTCTTAACCAAAGAGTCCTTGTTATCTGTCCCAAGAAACTGTCTGGCAACTGGACCATATATCAAGCCAGTCAGAACCACGCATTGAACCCATTCCTGAAAGACCGTTTTAATTACACAGTTCTCTACCATACGGATATGGGAAGGATCAGCGGAAAATCTGATGCAAACGGTATTGAGTTAGATGATTTTAATTGGGGCGCCTATGATCTTGTCGTCATAGATGAATCACATAATTTCAGGGGCAATCCTCTTGAGAGGATAAAAGACGACGGCACCATGAAAATGAACCGGGCTAAGTGGCTTATGGAAAAGGTTATAAAATCCGGAGCCAAAACAAGAGTTCTTATGCTCTCAGCAACACCAGTCAATAACACCCTTAAAGATCTCCGAAATCAGATTGCTCTCATAACGGAAGGTAAAGACGGCGCATTGCAATTGGCGGCGGGCATCAAAAATATTTCCTCTACTTTGGAGATAGCCCAAAGACAATTTACGATTTGGGCGGATCCAAAGAAAAATCCATCAAGGGATTTAAAACAACTTCTTGAGAAGTTAGATTCGGGGTTCTTTAAGCTCCTGGACGAATTAACAATTGCTCGTAGCCGTAAACACATCAAGTCTTTTTATAAACTTGAGTCTATGGGGAAGTTCCCGGAACGACACAAACCTATTTCCGTATATCCGGTTATTGATCGGAAAAATCAATTTCCCACATACGACAAGCTGAATAAAGAAATCTTGAAGTATCAGTTGTCGGTTTTTAATCCGTCAAAATATGTAAAACCAGAAATGAAAAAGAAGTATGAAGATCTTGCAGCGACATCGGGGGTATTGGCATTTACGCAAAGCCAACGTGAACATTATCTTATCGGGATGATGAAAGTAGGTTATCTGAAGCGCCTTGAAAGCTCTATCGAATCATTCGAGATATCTCTTGATAGAACTATCAAAAAAATTGAAGCGCTTGAGGGCAAGATCAATAGTTTTCTTAAAAAGCAGACAAGTGGCCAGGAGGAGACGCTGGGGATTTTCCAACCCGATGAAGATGAGCTCGAAGAATCTGGCGAAGATAGTGAGCAATGGCAGGTTGGTAAAAAACTAAAGTTTGATCTCGCTGATCTACAACTCGAGAAATGGCGCACATCTCTCAAGAGCGATAAAGATGCTCTAGTAGATCTTTATAAGGAAGCCACTTTAGTCACTCCCGATCGTGACGCTAAGCTCCATGATTTGAAGGAGCTCATTATTGATAAAGTCAAAAAACCATTCAATGCTACCAATAAAAAAGTTGTAGTTTTCACAGCGTTTGCAGACACAGCCGAGTATCTCTATAAAAATATTCATAAATGGGCTCAGGATGAGCTGAAGTTAAATTGTGCTCTTGTTTGTGGTTCATACACCCACACAACTTTTGGGAAGAATGATTACGATAGTATCCTGACGAATTTTTCTCCTGTCTCAAAAAACAGAGATCGGCTAATGTCTTCGCCACAAAAGGGTGGAATAGACATTCTAATCGCGACTGACTGTATAAGCGAAGGCCAAAACCTGCAGGATTGCGATTATTTGGTCAACTATGATATTCATTGGAACCCGGTCCGTATTATTCAGCGTTTTGGTCGTATTGACCGTCTGGGCAGCATTAACGCCACAGTGCAGCTTGTCAATTTCTGGCCGACCAAAGACCTGGACAATTACATCAACCTCAAGCAGCGCGTCGAAGCCCGTATGGCGCTTGTGGATGTAACCGCAACGGCAGATGATAATCTTTTGACAAGCGACCAGATCGAAGAGCTTATATCGGATGACCTAAAATACCGCAATCAGCAGCTCAAAAAACTCCGCGATGAAGTGCTGGACCTTGAAGATATGGACGAATCTGTATCTCTGACCGACTTTACTCTTGATGATTTTAGGATAGAACTTTTAGGCTATATTGAAAGCAATCGAGAAAAACTCGAAAATGCACCCTTTGGTCTGTATGGTGTTGTTCCATCACCATCGGGCAACAGCTCTCATCTTTTAGGCAAGCGCGAATTTTCTCCCAGCGAAAAGGAAATCATAAAGCCGGGAGTGATTTATTGCCTTAGGCAAAAGGGTGATGCCGATGGCAACGAAGAAATAAACCCTCTCCACCCGTATTTTCTCGTCTATATTCGTGATGATGGGACGGTCCGCTATAACTACATTAATGCCAAACAGATTCTGGAAATATTCCGCTTACTCTGTCAGGGCCGCCGCGAGCCATACGAAAAACTCTGTGAACTTTTTAACAAAGAAACCGTTAATGGCGAGAAAATGGATAAATATGCTGATCTGTTGAAAAAAGCAGTGTCAGAAATCGCCCATGTATTTAAAAAGCGCGGAGACCATCGCTTAACCATCGATCGTAGCGCTTTGGTGATTCCGAAAGAAAATCAGGCAAGCGATACGGGAAGTTTTGAGCTGGTAACTTGGCTCATAGTGCGATGACAGTGTTGTCGACCGATACGAAGCGCAGTATCAATTCTGCGCTTGCAGCCTTCCAGAAGGGCGATTTATCCCAAAACGCAATAACCCTATTTTCAGCTTTAGGCTATAACACCCGCCGCTCCGCACCACTTTCTAAGCCGGTTTATAGTGAGTTTAAATCGTCGTTTGTTGATGGGAATAGAAGATTTAGTGAAGAAAAGGCGTTGGTCAATAAATGGAAATATGTTGACCTAATTTTTCAGATATCCCATGAAGAAATCACAAATAAAGTCGCTAACTTTAAAAAAGAAGTTGTCACCAAAAAAGATGGTTCCAAAATCTCCATCGAATCTTTTTTATTTTTCGTCATTGAGCTTAAAGACGACTCATACAGTCGATCTGCATTAAGTCACATAACCCGGGAAGTAAATAAACTCTTTCCCATACCCGCGATAGTCCTTTTCAAGCATGACCGTTCGCTAACTTTGGCTGTCATAAACCATCGCTTACATAAACGTGATGAAAATAGGGATGTACTTGAAAAAGTCACACTCATTAAGGACATCGATATTGAGAAGCCACACAGGGCGCACACGGAAATACTATTCGATCTCTCGTTTGATCAGCTTAAGAGTGCACATAAATTTACAAACTTTGTTGAGCTCTATGATGCTTGGGAAAAGACACTAAATACCAAAGAGCTTAGCAAGAAATTCTACAAGGAGCTATCAAACTGGTATTTCTGGGCAATGAACGAGGTAAATTTTCCGGGAGCGTCGCTTTATGCGGATAAGAAAAGTTTGTTCAAAGAAGAGAACAAAGAAAAAGAACATAATGCGCCCAACCTCATATGCTTGCTAACCCGGCTATTGTTTGTATGGTTTGTTAAGGAAAAAGGACTTATTCCTGAAGAGCTTTTTGATGAGAAATATATTGCTGACGAATTGCTTTTGAATTTTCAATCCAAGAAGTCGGGCCACACCACCTCTAAAAAAATGGGGGGCTATTACAGAGCTATTCTTCAAAATCTTTTTTTCGCCACGCTTAATCAAGTTAAAGGTAAGAGAGAATTTCGTAATCCTGGCCAGCATATGAATGTAACGAATCTGATGCGTTATGAACGACATTTTAAGGATCCAAAAAGGTTCATAAAGCTAGTTGAGCAGGTAGTTCCGTTTATGAATGGCGGACTTTTTGAATGCTTAGACAAGCCAGATCCAAATAAACGCGGCAAGCAGGGTGGCGATGTCATTGTATATCTGGATGGATTCTCGGACCGAGATGACAATGTTCTCGAAGTGCCCGACTATATCTTTTTTGGATCAGAAGCAACCGCGGATCTGAGTGAGGCGTATGGCGACAACGCCAAGGAATACACGAGCGCCAAGGTAGAGGGTCTCATTAGTATATTAAAGAAATATAAATTTACCGTGGCAGAAAACACACCACTAGAGGAAGAAGTTGCTCTTGATCCAGAGCTGTTAGGAAAAGTATTTGAGAACCTATTAGCCAGCTATAACCCTGAAACAAAAACAACGGCGCGGAAACAAACAGGCTCATTTTATACACCTAGAGAAATTGTCAACTACATGGTGGATGAATCGTTGTGTGAATATCTAAAACAAAAACTCGAAGGTGCCGGAATTAAGGCTAACTCAGAGGGTAGCCTTCGCGATTTGATCAGCTATTCCGAGAATCCAAATTCCTTTAATCCCAAAGATACCAAGACTCTCATCAGAGCTATTGACAACTGTAAGATCCTTGATCCGGCATGCGGGTCCGGGGCGTTCCCAATGGGTGTTCTGCATAAATTAGTGCATATCCTCCATAAGTTAGATCCCAAAAACACACTTTGGAAACAAAGGCAGATTGAAAAAGCTCAAACTCAGGATGATGTAACAATTCGTGAACAGCTGATTAGCGATATTGAGGTGGCGTTTGAAAACAATGAGCTGGACTATGGACGAAAACTATACCTTATCGAAAACTGCGTATATGGTGTGGATATTCAACCCATCGCAACCCAGATCAGCAAACTCCGTTTTTTTATCTCCCTGATTGTCGACCAAAAAGTTGATTCGGGGAAAGAAAACTTCGGTGTCCGGCCTTTACCCAACCTAGAAGCCAAGTTTGTTTGCGCAAATACTTTGATTAATATTGAAAAAAAGGGCGGCGGCGATCTCTTTGACCTCCCAGAGTTAAATAAACTTGAGGAAAAGCTAAAAGATGTGTGACATCGCCTATTCAGCGCAAAAACCCCCACTACAAAAAGAAAATTAAGAGAAGAGGACTTGTCTTTACGGGAGAGGATGGGGGATCTTTTAATTAACAGTGGGTGGAAAAATGAAACGGCTCGCCAGCTTGCAAGCTGGGATCCTTATGACCAAAATGCGTCTAGTCCGTTTTTTGACTCAGAGTGGATGTTTGGAATTTCAAATGGCTTCGACATAGTTATAGGAAATCCACCTTACGTTGACTCGGAAACCATGACCAGAAATAATGTGGAATTCAGAGATATTTTAAAATCTAAATATGGAACTGCAAAAGGAAATTGGGACCTCTTTGTGATCTTTATTGAGAGAGGGCTGGGCTTAGCTTCATCCATAGGCTCCCTATCCTTTATTGTTCCAAACAAGCTCATTTCTGCAAAATATACGCAAGATTTAAGGCAGTTTTTAAGTAAAAAATCAATTATTGAATTAATTGATTATTCTGCGGTCGACGTCTTCGCAGAAGTTGATGTATACCCAATTGTTTTTTTAATTACAAATAACACGAAGATTCGATCGGATGTAAAAACTAAGGTAATGAGTAGTTTGGGTGAAGCAAAGACGGAGAACATCATCAAAAATGAATTATTTCACAGGGATATATTTTGGGATAAATACTTTTTTGATAAACCAATTTTAGACCTGGTGATAAAAATTAGTGATAATACACCGCTTGGTAAAATATTTCCTGAAATTTTGGGTTCGGCGACGGTAAGTGAGGCGTATGAGATAAAAGAGCATTTGCAGGAGTTGAATAAACAAAAAAACCATCTAAAATTTATTAACACGGGCACAATTGATCCATATTTATCCCACTGGGGACAGCACAAGACTCAGTATATAAAATCTAGCTATTTAGAGCCGATAATTAGTGAAGAAGACCTAAGATCGATAAATTCAAAACGTCTTCAACAATCTAAATCTGCAAAGATCATTATTTCCGGAATGGCTCTTCGTATAGAAGCATTCTATGATAGGGGTGAGTATTGTGCTGGAAAATCAACTTCTATAATTATTGGGGATAAAGAAAACTTAAAAGCAATAACTGGAATTTTGAATTCAAAAGTTATTTCGTTCTGGTTTAGCAAATACTTTAATTCATTATCGATGGCAGGCGGCTATTTCAATATTGGACCCAATGAATTAGGCCAAATACCAATTTCGAAGAATTTAAAACTCCCGTTGTTCGCCATGTCGACATTAGTTGAATATATGATTTGTTTGAGAGATTCTAGTGATAATAAATTTTCTTTTTTCGAAAGCCTTATAGATGCTATTACTTACGAGCTATATTTAAATACCATGATCAAGGCGAGGAATTGTGAGGTAATCAAGCATCTTAATAATTTACCAAAACTGGACGATGCTTGGGCTATTGAGAAGAGGCTATCTCTTGTTGATAAGTTATTCAACGAGCTCTCTAATCCAAAGCATTTGGTAGCCAGAGCTATGGCTATGATGCAGGAGATTGAAGAAGTAAAAATTATTGAAGGCAGAAAATAGCGGAAGTTGTTTAAAAGGTCGAAATAAGGTGCGATTAGAAGATTTTTGTTCTATACTCAAACAATCCAAAGCTAAGAGGTTCATTTGTTAACAGGGCTTGTTCCTCCAATATTCTTCTCAGCCGGTAAGCAAATTGTAGCTAACGGCACCGTCCATACTTTTAATCCCGCCCAACTAACAATCCAATTAGATCAATTAACTTTTGAATTGGAGTTTTTGGCCGCCACAGAAGACAAACAACCCCGTGTTGAGGCAACGGCCAACGACCCGCGCCATGTTAAATATAGGCTTTTCAATTTCGATAATCCTCTTGGGGCTGGCTTAAGAGAACCTCTAAAAGTTGGAAAGTACCATAACAAAGACCTCTATTTTATATTTACAGTATATTCTTTTGATAGCGGCTCGTGCAAAACAGTGCATTATACTTTTTTTTCGGATCCTGAATCATGACCGAATCGAGAAATCGACCTAATGAAAACGAAGTTATTCAACCCGTTGTTTCTCCGAGGTCATTGTCTGGTCCTGAGCAAAAAAGGATCGCCGAATTAGCGTTCGTGTCGTTTGCAATAAAACTTACTTTTGGGGCTGGTTTCGGCATTTGTTTTCTGATGTTTCTTTCTGGGTTTAAGACGGGGACTTTTCCACAGGTTGCTGAATACATTCAACTTTGGAAAGAATTTTTACCCGTTATCACGTTAGAGTTTGGTTACGCTTTTGGCAAAAAGTCCTGATAGTGATTTGGGCAGTTTTAACCTATAGCTTAACTAGACACTGCTCCACTGACTGGAAATGTGGGTTAGTTTCGAGGATATTTTCGTAGAGAAAGCAGTTGCGAAGTTCGTCCAATCGGGGGAGTCAATATTGACGCTCAGACGAACTTTGAGCGATAGTTAATCTAATGATACCGGACTGCGTCCCAAGGGGACACGTTGGAGCAGCTCTAGAAACCCTGCCATACAAGGAGATTTCATGATCTGGCTAAAAGCCGGCGCTCTTTCAATGTTTATTACGATCGCACTCGGCGCTTTCGGTGCGCATGCGCTTAAAAGCCGTCTCGATCCTGCAATGATGGAGATTTATAAGACGGCGGTGTTTTATCAGGCGATCCATGCGTTGGCGCTGGTGATGCTCGATTCGGTGGCGTCGCGGTACGGTGTTCGCGTGACCCCAGCGGGGTGGTTTTTTGTGGCGGGGACAATTTTATTTTCCGGCAGTCTCTACGCTCTCGCGTTCACGGGGCAGAAGATGTGGGGAGCGGTGACGCCGTTGGGCGGGTTGTGTTTTCTTGGGGGGTGGGCGGCAGTTTTCTTTCTCAGAAAATAACGATTAGGGGGCTTTCTTTTCAACCAGACCTTGTCAACGGGTACACGGCAGACAGTTAACCAGAAGGAGACAATCATGTCAGACGTTACAATTCAAGCGCTTAAGAATGGGCCGCTTTTAGTGAAAGGGGTCATTGGGTTAACGGATGCTCAAGGGGCAGAGGTACCGGTGGATAAAGATAAGCTGACGGCGCTTTGTCGGTGTGGACATTCCTCCAAGAAGCCTCTTTGCGATGGCTCTCACCGAAGCGCGAATTTTCAGGGGTAGGCTTTAGTGAACGGTACCGGGTACGCGGGGGACGCGTTGGGAAGTTAAAGAATGGACTCCCGATGGGGTCTGGAATGACAGCGGGAGGAAAACATTGACCGTTGACCGGACGTCGTCCCAGGGGAAGAGGTTAGAATAAAGGGCAAGGTCAATTTTGGAGAGTTAAGTATCATGGGTGACTTTTTCGTAAGTCCGAATTATCGATTGACTCAGGTTGGCGGAGCAGACATTGCGAAGAAAATAGATATTTTTGAAGATCAAATGAATGGGTGGCTTCTCACACAAGCTAGAATGCTCGCTTCGGCTCATAACCCTGGAGAACAACATGCTGGCTATGCTATCTTGGCGCTATGTTTTGTATATGTTGAAGGAATCGCATGTTTTATAAAGGGAGAGAGTAGCAATCACAAATCCCAAGAGTTTTTTCAATTTGGTATGGAGCAAATTTTTTTTGATCTTGATAAGTATCCAAGAAAAATTCTTGATATGTTCTCAAATGAATTTTATGGACAAGCTAGGTCCGGTCTGCTTCATCAAGGTTTAACTAGAGGAAAAATAGCGATCACAAAAAATGCTCGCAACGCATTATGTGCGTCATACGATTTGCAGGCCAACATCAATCAAATAGTTGTTGATCCCTGGTTGTTTCTAAACTACGTTGAGAAGCATTTCAGCGCTTATCTTTCTCTTTTACGTAATCCTAGAGAAGAAAGTAAACGGACTAACTTTGAAAAGTGGTTCGATCAACGGGCATAAAGAATTGGCTGTTATCGGACGTCGTCCTACAAGAAGAGGTTAGTGCTTTAAAATGTCCGAATACTATCACGGCAAACGCTCCAGAAATCTCTTCGATCCCAAAAGCAAAGAGCTATTTAAACTAAGCCGCACCAAGATAGAAATATTTTTAAAATGTCCAAGATGCTTTTACATAGATAGACGTCTTGGTGTTAGTGTTCCTCCAGGGTTTCCCTTTAGCCTCAATTCAGCTGTTGACGCTCTTCTTAAAAAAGAATTCGATATCCATCGCGCCAAGAATACAAGGCATCCGTTCATGAAAGCGTACGGCATTGACGCCCTGCCATTTCAACACGAAAAAATAGAGGAGTGGCGTGATGCAAGAAGCCGAGGGATCACGTATCATTACAAACCGACCCACCTGGTCATTACCGGCGGAATTGACGACGTGTGGGTGAACCCAAAAGGGGAGCTTCATATCGTTGACTATAAGGCGACTTCAAAAGACGGCGAGGTCAGTCTTGACGCTGACTGGCAGATCTCCTACAAATGGCAGATGGAAATCTACCAGTGGCTATTTCGCATGAACGGGTTCAAAGTCTCAAAGACGGGGTATTTCGTCTACTGTAACGGTAAGGCTGATAAGGAAGCGTTCGACGGGAAGCTTGAATTTGATGTGAAGGTCATTCCTTACGATGGGAATGACGCTTGGGTGGAACCAAAAATCATTGAAGCTCACAAGTGTCTTATGGGCCCAGACATTCCGGAGCCTAGCGCGGAATGCGATTACTGCACGTATTACAGTAGCGTTAGAGAAGCGGTATCGCGGGGTAAGTGAGACTCGCTAAAAGATTATTCCAAAATGGGATATTATTTACTATACTAATTGAATGAAGAAAACCCGCTTCGCCAAAGAATACAAGAAACTCGCCCAGAAACTCAAAGACGCCCGAAAGAAAGCCCACCTGGAGCAGACGGAACTGGCCATGAGACTTGGCAAGCATCAGTCCTATATCTCCAAGATCGAAACCGGCCACCGCCACATCGATGTCTTTGAACTCAAAGAACTAAGCCAAATATTAAAAAAGGACATCAACTATTTTCTTAATTAAAGATAGCCAATCTTGAAACTTGCCGTTGTATTGGTCAATAGTGAACGGTGCCGAGTACTTGGGGGACGTCAGGAAGTTAAAGAATGGCTTCCCGATCGAGTCGGGAATGACCGCGGGAGGAGAACGCCATGATTATATGGTCTGGAGTAGGAATATTTGTCCCAATCGCTATGTTTATTCTTGCTTTGGTTGCTAATTTCCTAACTGACATATACACAGGCGGAAGCTCAGAGTATTGGGACACTCATAAATGGCCGCTAGCAATTGCATTGACGATTACGGGTCTGATTTGTCTACTGGTGCATCAGTGCGTAATAAAAAAGGAAGAATCCAGAATACTCATAGATAAACAGACCGGAAAAGAAGTTCAACTTAGAAATAGACACACCTTCTTTTTTGTCCCTGTTTTATACTGGGGACCGATTCTCTTTATTATTTCTGGAGTTTTGGTAGTTAAAGATCTAATTCACAAATAGATGGAGAGGCATATGCAAAAAAGATATTTTAGATGGGTTGCGAGTATATTTTTATTGTGTATTAGTTCAACTCAAGCGATCGCGGAAGATGATTTCTTATCAAGATTTAATCCGCCGGAAGGTTATATTCTAACTAATAAGACTCATCAAGGAGCATCTTATACGAATGAGAAGGACGATTCGCTTTTGGTTATTGCAACAATGGGTAAGTATGTGAGGAATTTTGCTCAGGAACTAAAGGATGAACGTTTTGCGAAAGGAATCATCGATGGACAAATAGAATCTGGGGCCATGGACGCGGTTAGTAGCCATAACAAAGTGCAGCTTGAAGGCATCACAGCCTTAGAGTTAAATGGAACGACTCATATAAAATCTCCAGGCACCACTATTGCAAATAAGAAAATTTTTTTTGTGAAGGATGGAGTTTTATTCTGTGTGAGTCTTATTGGTTTAAGCTCAATTATTAAACAGCAAGATGGCATGTTTGGTTATGTGGTGAGGACTTTATGAGAGGGTGACCGTACTTAGGTTTCAATCTTGTTTATAAACCAGACCTAGTCCCTAGGGGACACGTAGCTTAAAGGAAAATATTTAAAAAATAAACGTATACCGGATCAGGTCCGGATTGACCAAAAAGGGACACGTTAGAATTTTTGAAACCCGAACTCTTACAAACCCTCTTCCGTTCCAAAACAATAAATGGTTGTGTGGACGCAAGAACGAATGGGCGATGGTTCTTAGAGGTGTCGCAAAATTAAGATTTAAGAACGGGTGGTTGGTCAATATGAAAGCCGGCAGCTCACTATTTATTCGTGCTGGAAGAGAGCATCGGGTAGAATGGACCAAGCTTAGATTTAAAACTATTTGGCTGGCGATTCACTTCTAAAATTAAAATCTCAAGGCTCAATGAACTTATATACACCCTTGGAATGGAGAAAACTAAATGGACTCAGATAAGACTGAATCTTTAAAAGAGGCGCTTAAGCATTCGCCGGATAATCCTTCGTTATTGAAGCTCTTTGCAGGCGCATGCATGGAAGACCTCTCCTTTGAAGAGGCAAAGCGGGCTTATGACAAAATTCTTGTCATAAGCCCAGACGATATCGATGCCGCACATGGAGCCGCTTTAAGCCTATTTCATCTTGGAGAGACATCCGAAGCGGC
>JGI1358J11329_10003019_pt1 | contig 12683 bp, 8 predicted proteins | sample Subgroupgradi54m_FD_11329 | JGI IMG/M metagenome (IMG submission 11329)
GCGATCGCGCGACGTGGAGCCGCCGGCGCGGCTCCGTTCACAATCGGCAAATCATCAAATCGGATGGCCGCCGCTGTCTCCAATAAGCCGATGGGCCAAAAGGGCTTGCCGATCACCGTCTTGAGCGTCTGATACCAGTCGCCTGCCATGGAAGGATCGGCCATCAGCGTTATCTGGGCGTCCTTTCTGCACAACGGCTTGAAGGCGGGCAGCCCCATGATGTGGTCCAAGTGGAAGTGGGTAAAGAGGATCGTGATCGGGGGCAGGACCGCGCGTTGGCAGAGCGTGTGGCCAAGCGAGGCGATGCCAGAGCCGGCATCGATAATGAGGATGCCCTGAGCCGTCTCGAGGCTGAAGCAGGTCGTGCTGCCGCCGTACTGGCGGACCTGCTCGCCGGAAACGGGATAGCTGCCCCGCGCGCCATGGATGGTCAACGTGGTCATGCCGAGTGCTCCTCCCTAGAACCTCCTACACCACAGAACCACAGCCCGCCACCGTGCATGGCGGGTCCGCCAGGCAGTGTGGCGGAAATGGCCACAGAATCACAGAGGGGTCGTTCGGACTTTTTCTGTGCCTCTGTGGACGTTCTGTGCCATCTGTGGTGTCATCTTCTATTAAAAATGATGATCCTTTCAACTATACGTGTTAGAACTCTGCAATTTCAAGGTTTGTTGCGAATTTTTATCATCCCTTGAAATTCTCCGTCGCGCTAGGTATAGTGAAGGAAACACAAAGGAGGGGTGCATGAGCGTTCAGCCCATCTCGCGTGGTCTGATCGCGGTCCTCGGGACTGCGCTGTCGTGGCTTGGTGGGGTTGCCGGAGCCGCGGAGCACTCCGCGTTCGTCGGCGCAGAGACCTGTCAGAAGTGTCACGAAGCAGAACACCGGGTCTGGGAGCAGACGAAGCACTTCGCCTCGTTTCGTGAAGTCCACAAGCTCCCCAAGGCGAAAGAGGTCCTCGCCGCCGTGGGGGGAGCGACGAACATGAAGAAGCACGAGACGTGCACGCTCTGCCACTCCACCATGGCCCCGGACCCCGAGACATCGGAGTTGACGGCGACCTCCGGCCCATCCTGCGAAAGCTGTCACGGGGCCGCGAGCAAGTGGATCACCATCCACAACGACTACGGCGGTCCGAACGTCACGCGGGAGACGGAAAGCGCCGAGCACAAGGCGAAGCGGATTCAATCGGCGCAGGCGGCCGGGATGCGGTGGCCGTCCATGACATACGACCTCGCCTCGACCTGTATGGCCTGCCATGCGTTGACCCAGCCTGGACTCGATCCGACTACGCTCGGGAAAATGCTGGATGCCGGGCATCCCTTGAAGCCGGAGTGGGAGTTCGTCCAGTATTCCCAGGGAACCGTACGCCATCGGTTTTATCCTCCGGATATCACGGTGAACAGCGAGATGACGCCGGCAGAGTTGGCCCGGAACTTCGTGATCGGCGCGGCCGCCAAGCTCGTCTCGGCCAAGGCCGCCCTGGGCAAATCCAAACACCCCGCCTATCAGGCCGCCCAGAAACAACGGATGAGCGACGCGACGAAGGTGCTGTCCGCCGTCAAGAGCGTCCCAGAGGCCGCGGTTCTTCTCGCCGCGCCGACGGAACCCAACGCGCTCAAGCTCGCGGCCGCCGTCGCGGACAAGGACCTGTCCGGCGAAGTCGGGCAGCTCGTGCCAGACCGATCTTCCGACAAGTAAGAGCCGATGGCAGCAGTCACCATCATGGCCCGACCCCAGCGGTGGGACGAACCGTTTGGGCCGGACATGACGGACGCCGATGTGGCGATGCTCTTGCAGCGGCCCGAGATCGCTGCGATTGAGGCCTCGAAGTTTCCCTCGTTCACCCCCCTGAGCGGCATCCTCAACAACGACACCCGAATCGTCCGCTATCAGCCCGGCGATCTCGTCGTCCGGGAAGGGGACTATGGCAACTCCGCGTTTTTGGTGTTGGCCGGAACCTTGCGCGTCGTCATCTCACCCGGCCTGCCGAAGGAGATGCTGGGACGGCAGATCACGAAGAAGAAGGGGTGGTTCGAAGCGCTCTCGCAGCTGTGGACTAACCGGGTGATTCCCGAAGTGCGAGACACCAGCCGCTACACCCATGGAGGGCTCCGCGCCGCTGACGCCCAGCAGCAGACCGCTCACGTGTTCCTCCAGGATGTGCCGGCCGTCCTCGATGCCAACAAGACCGCCGTCCTCGAGGAAGGCGCGCTCTTCGGCGAGCTGGCGGCCTTAGGGCGCGTGCCGAGAACCGCGACGGTCTTCGCAGAGACTGAGGCGACGTTATTGGAAATCCGCTGGCAGGGACTGCGCGAGTTGCGAAAGTACGACGCGGGATGGCGGAGGATGATCGACCAACGCTACCGCGAGAACGCCCTCAAGGTGCACCTGAGCGAGACTCCGCTTTTCGCCGGGCTGGAGCCGACCGCCCTCCAGGAGGTCGCGGATCATACGCTCTTTGAAACCTACGGGACGTTCGATTGGAACGTGTCGTACAAGCAGTTGCGCAGCCAAGGGAAGGGGGACGAGCTGCATGAGCCCGTCATTGCACGAGAGGGCGAGTACCCGGACGGGTTGTTGATGATCCGCGCGGGGTTTGCTCGCGTCTCGATCCAGTTCGGCCACGGGGAGCGTACGCTGATCTACCTCGGGAAAGGCGACACGTACGGCCTCGATGAGCTCTACGCGGCCTGGCGGGAGAAGCGCAGCGTCCCGCTCGAGACGACGTTGACCGCCATCGGCTACGTGGACATCTTGCGGGTGCCGACGAGGCCGCTCGAAGGGCAGGTGTTCCCACGTCTCAAACCTCCGACGAGGCGCCTGAAAGACACCGCCACGCGCCCCATCGCGGATGACGCGCTGTTGGAGTGGGCGGTGGACGAGCGGTTCATTAACGGGACGCAGACGATGCTGATCGACCTGGACAAGTGCACCCGGTGCGACGATTGCATACGGGCCTGCGCCTCGACCCATGGCGGGAACCCGCGCTTCGTCCGCCAGGGGAAGACGTTGGATCACTGGATGGTCGCCAATGCCTGCATGCACTGCGTCGACCCGGTCTGTCTGATCGGCTGCCCGACGGGAGCCATTTCCCGAACTCCTGAAGGGGGCACGGTCGTCATCAATGACGATACGTGCATCGGGTGCAGCACCTGCGCCAACTCCTGCCCCTACGACAACATCCGGATGGTGGAGATCCGCGATCTTGGGGGACAGGAGGTGCGGGACCCGGAGAACCAGTTGCCTATTCTCAAGGCTACCAAATGCGATCTGTGCACCGGTCAACTCGGCGGGCCGGCCTGTGTCCGGGCCTGCCCCCATGACGCCTTGCGCCGCACCGACTTCCATACGGTCATGCGGCTGAATGAAACGGCGAACCCGAAGTGAAAGTCGCCCGCTTCTCTGCAGGGCTGGTGTGGCTTGCCGCTGTCTGCGTCTTTGGCCTGATTGCGTTCGGGCAACACAGGCTCTCCCTCCAGTTTGGCAATCCCAGAGTCCTCACCGGCTGGGCCCTCCTCACCATCTTCGTCATCCTGGCCTTGTTCAACGTCAGAAAACGCTTCTCCATGCTCCCCCTGGGAAGCGCGAGGACGTGGCTTCTCATCCACGTGGCGGGAGGGAGCCTCGCGCTGGCCGTCTTCTGGTTGCACACCGGGACCCTCTGGCCGCTCGGGCTCTACGAGCAATGCTTGACCGTGCTCTTCTATGCGATCAGCGCGAATGGGATCCTCGGGTATCTCCTGCAACGCATCTATCCGAATCGCCTGACCCAAACCGGCCTGGAGGTGATCTACGAACGCATCCCGAGCGAACTGGCCGAGATCCGGGAGCGGGCGGAAGCGCTGATCCTGGCGTGCACGAAGGAAACGGCCAGCGACGTATTGGCCCAGCACTACCAGCAGACGTTTAGCTGGTTTTTCCAGCGGCCCCGGTTTGTCGTCAGTCACATCCTCGGCGGCTTCCGGGGCGAACACTGGGTNCGCCATCAGTGCTCGACGGTGCAGCGCTACCTCAACGCCGTGGAGCTCGGCTACCTCGAGCGACTCGCCTCCCTCGCGCGGATCAAGAATCAGATCGATTTTCACTATGCCGCGCAGGGCGTGATGAAAGGATGGCTCTTGGTCCACGTCCCGTTGGCCGCGGCCCTCTTGGTGTTGGCGGTGTGGCACGTCGTCCTCGTGCATGTGTATGCGCTATGATCACTGATCCGGATCGGTTGAAGCACGATCGGAGTCCCTACGAGCGGCCGAACGTCCGGTTCCGCTGCGGCCGCGAAGCGCTCTGGGGAACACCATGCCGCCGAGGGCCCACCCCCGATGGCTCGTGTGGAGGGGTCACCGAGTGCACTCCGGCGAAGAACAAGAGTGGGCGATTTGAGTGCCGCCGGCCAGCCAATGCCGGGGGGGCCTGTCCGGAAGGGCCGCTGCCGGACGGGTCGTGCTCGCACACGCACCCACCGTGCCACCCGATGGTCACGCTGCGAGTCCAGCGGGGGCGGTTGGCAGTCGTCGCCTTCAGTCTGGTGCTCGCGCTCGTCGGGGTGCTGCTCTCCTTGAACCGCCGCCAGAGGCTCGTCACCCTGAGCCCCATCAACCCTGGAGCGCTGACGAGGGTACACGCGAACGCCATCGTCGGACAAGGATGTGTGGCGTGCCATGCCGCCCATGACCGGGACGCGTCAACATGGCTGCGCGCGGTGGTGACCACCAGCGCCCCTGCGAACCAGTGCCTCAGCTGCCACGCCTTTGGCGGACCGGCGTTCAAGGCCCACAACGCCATCTTCAGCGAGCGACCCGATCTGAAGGACACGACGTGCGTCATGTGCCACTCAGAGCATCGAGGGGCCCAGGCGCATCTCACGAACCTCACCGACGCGCAGTGCAGCACCTGCCACACCGTGAAGATCGGAAGCTTTTCAAAAGACCACCCCAAATTTCCTGAGCGCTTTCCGTACGAGGACCCGACCGCGATTGCGTTTGACCACACCGCGCATCTCAACCGGTACTTCAAGGATCAGAAGTTTGCGGCGCGCGCCCCCCAATCGTGTCTGGCCTGTCACGCGCTCGAACCGGGGCGCCAACGCCGGGTCACCACGAGAGGGTTTGAGCAGAGCTGCGCGACCTGCCATGCCGCGGAGATCGGGCATCAGGACTTGGTCCTGTTCCGCTTTCCAGCTCTCACCAGCCCCATCGATCCGGCCATCGTCCAAGCGGCGTGTGGAACGGCCACGACTGAACACGGAAACCCGCAGACGACACAACCCGTCTCTGAGGAAAAGCCGACGGTCATCAACGGATTCCTGCTCGGGATCGATACCAACGATCCGGACGCGTATAGTGAGCCCATCAAGACACTGCTCGCCGCCATGGCGAAGGAGGGCACGGTCCCCCTCGCAGAAGCCTTGGATGGACGGGCCGGCTCCCAGGTGTCCACCGAGTTGCTGGCCGGCTTAAGCCCGGAAATCGTCAGGCGCGCGGCCTGTGCGTGGGCGGCGAATCAAGAATACCAGCCGATGGAGAACGTCCAACGCAGCGGCTGGTATGCCGATGAGCTCTCGCTGCGGTACACCCCGCGCAGCCACGCGGATCCGATCGCAAAGCGCTGGCTCGAGTTCAGCCTCAACGCGCCCACCCGCCTGCCGGCAGGCACGGCCGCTGCGGCCGATGCCCACACCCACCAACACGCTCAGACCCTGAGGAAGAGCGTGCTCGCGCGGGCCAGAGGCGTGGGCTTGTGTCTGAAATGCCACGTCGTCAGCGCCGAGACCACCGCAGCGAGCGAGCAGGTCCTCGCGGCCCACTGGATCTCGAGCGGAGGGCATGAGCGAGGGCATACGCAATTCTCGCATGGGGTGCACGTGAAGCTCTTAGGAGGGACGTCTTCCTGCACGGCGTGCCATACGATGCGCCAGGAGACGACGCACGGGACCGAGTCGGTAGAGAGCTTTCAACCCATCACCAAAGAGCGCTGTGCGGCATGCCATGGGGCTCGGCAGGTGCAAGAACCGCTCAGCTACGTCAGACAAGACTGCCTCTTGTGTCACACGTACCACCTGGAATCGGGCACCACGCGAGCAAACACGAGCTTGACAAGGACGGGACAACCAGGTATAGAAGAACGGGAGGCATTATTGAAAACGCGAGCGCATTCACAACAGATTGAGGCTTCATTAGTAACGTCATCGGAGCCGTCAGAATGAGGCAAGGGGGGCTCTGGAGTGTCATCGCGTTCGCCGTGGGAGCTGCCGGCTTGCTCCCAGCGCCGGTCCTTGCCGGCGACGACCCGCACGCCAAGGTGTTTGCTGAAAGCCTCTATCCTAGCGCGAAGTCGTGCGCGCCCTGCCATCAGCAGATCTACGACGAGTGGGCCCTTTCGAGCCACGCCTACGCCGCGATCTCCCCGATGTTCAACAAGTTCGAGCAGAAGATTAACGATCTCACCAACGGGACGATCGGCAACTTCTGCATGCGCTGTCATGCCAGTGTTGGCAGCGCGTTAGGCGAGACGCGCTACGCCGCCCTCTGGGAGCGAACCCCGGTCTCGCGGGAAGGCATCACCTGCATCACCTGCCATCGCGTCCAGGAAGAGTACGGCAAGATCAACAACGCCGAACGGTGGATCGCACCCGGCGACATCCATCAGCCGATGTCCGGTCCGACGACGGCCGACGGGCTGGATGAGGTGCTCGCCAACAAGGGGCTCTACAAGGTTGCGACAGGGCCAACGGAGCGCGGCACGAAGATCCACACCGGTGTCATCCAGTTCACCCAGCTGACCAAATCGGAGTTCTGCGTCTCCTGCCACCAGGTCGCCGTCCATCCCGGGATTAAGCTGGAGGTCGTCTGGGATCAGTACCGCGACTCCCCGGCGTTCCGGAGCGGCGTGAGCTGTCAAAGCTGCCACATGTCCAAGCGGCAAGGTCAGCCCGATGGGTTTGATCTCGCGCCGGCCGCGATTGTCGATGGCAAGCCGGTGAACCCGAACCGGGAACACCACGCCCATTATTTTGCCGGCCCGGGCTATGCCATTGCGCACCCGGGGATCTTCCCCCACAATCCGGACAACGAAAAGTTCACGATTGAGGAGTGGCTCAAGTTTGATTACCGGGCCGGCTGGGGCACCCCGGAGTTTGAAGGGCAGGTGGCCGGCGGGGCGGTGAAGGCGACGTTTCCCGATGAGTGGGCCGACCGCGCGGACCGCGAAGAAGCGCGCAAGATCGTGGCGGCCAACCTCGCGCAGCTCAAGAAGAAGTGGGAGCTGCGCAAGCAGGTGATGGAGGACGGCTCGCGCATCGATGGGCCCTACTTTTCTGGCACCCCGCGCATGGGCAGGCCGTTGCGCTTCAAGTACAAGCTCACGAATCTGAATACCGGCCACAACCTCCCCTCCGGATCGCTCGGTGCCCAGCCGGAGATTTGGCTCAACGTGGCCCTCATCGATCCTGATGGACGGAACATCTGGGAGTCCGGCTATGTCGACAGCTATGGGGACATGGCTGACCTGCACTCTCTGGATGTCGCCGCAGGGAAAGTCGAACGGGATAACCAGCTCTTCAACCTCCAGACGAAGTTCCTGACGAACAACCTCAAGGGGACGGACCGCGAGATGTATTTGCCGGTCCCATTCGATGGGGACCAGCTCCCTTTCATCCGCACCGCGGCCAACCCCAACTCGGTGATGAATCACCCACCCTTCATCCGCATGGAGGCTCGCAGCCTTCCCCCGCTCGGATCTCGGGATGCCCACTACACCGTGCCGGCCAACTTGATCACCAAACCAGGAACCTATAGACTGGCGGTGCGCTTGCGCAGCCGGGCGGAGCCGATTTACTTCATGCGGTTTGTGGACGCGACACGGGAGATGGAGCAGGCGATGAATGAGTGGATGCTGGATTTCCACGCGTACACGGTTGAATTCCAAGTGGGAGATCGAACGCCCAACCTGCCGGTGGCCCGCGGCTCCATGAAGCTTGGCTCGATCAAACGGACTGAATGATCCACTTCCACCAACCGAGTCGGTCGCGCTACCGCACCCCCACGGGCGTGACGGTGGGGGTGGCGCTCCTCGCATCCTCCCTAGCATGTCCCGCTCGCCCTGCCTGGTCGGCCGAAGACCACGCCAAAGAACCCGAGATCCCATCGGGGGTGACACGCACTGAGCATGACGCTGCCGTGTTCCGCAAGGATCCGTCCTACACCGAGCAGCCGTATGACGCTCAGCAGCAGCTCAACATCTACGGAGGCAAGCACAAGAACCCGGCAGCCAGCCAGCTCGAGATCGGCCGCAAGCTCTATGAAGTCGGGCCGTTGACCAAATCGTACAACCTCATCGGGAGGAAAAACCTGCTCTTTCCCCATCTGCACGCCTTCGGAGATTTCCGCTCCGCGCTGGCCTACAACGACAACGGCGCGGCCGAGCAGTGGCGCTGGGCGAATCGGCTCAACCTGGATGTGGACGCCAAGCTGACCGCCACCGAACGGTTGCATGCCTTCTTTCGCCCCCTCGATAAGAACAACTCGTTCACCCGCTGGGACATCGATGGCAACGCGGAGAGCGAATTCCAAGTTCAACTGGATGGGAACCTTGACGCGTTGTTCTTCGAAGGCGAACTTGGCCCGATCCTCGCGGGCCTGACAGACCGAGACAACCGGATTGACCTCCCCTTCGCCGTGGGGCTCATGCCGCTCGTGTACCAAAACGGCATCTGGGTGGAGGACGCCTTCACGGGAGTGGCGGTCACGATCCCGTCCCGCAACAGCCGGTTCCTCGACATCTCCAACATGGATACCACCTTCCTATTTGGGTTCGATAAGATTACGTCCAACGCCCTCGTGAATTCGGGGGGCGATCTCAATGACGATACGGCCAGGATTTGGGCCGTCACCTCCTTCATCGAAGCGAACCGAGGCTATTGGGAGGTCGGCTACGGGTTTGTGGAGGGTACCGATCCGCTGAAGGATCTCAGCTACCACAACCTGACCGCCTCGTTTACCAAGCGCTACCTCAACCGGTTCTCGAACAGCGTGCGGTTCATCACGAACTTCGGGCAGAACCGGGACGGGAACGCCGCGCAGACCGCCGACGGGTGGGTGTTTCTCATGGAGAACTCCTTGATCACGTCCAAGCCCTCGACGGTCGTCCCGTACCTCAACGCGTTCGTCGGCCTGGACCGGCCCCAATCGCTCGCTCGCGGGGCGGACGGGGTGCTGAAGAATGTCGGCATCAGCTTCGAGACGGACGCGCTCACGGGCTTTCCCAAGATGGACGATAGCGGCCAGGACACGCTGGGTGGAGCGATGGGCCTCGAGTACCTCTTCAACCTGGATCAGCAGATCGTCCTGGAGACGGCGTGGGTCCACGACATGGCCAATGACAACAAGATCAAGGGTGATGAGTTTGGACTCAGCGCCCGGTGGCAGAAGCCGATCACCTTCGCGTGGATTCTCCGGGCCGATGTGATGCACGCCTGGCGGGAACACGACGACAATCTCTTCGGCGCGAGATTCGAGGTGCGGCGCAAGTTTTGATGGACGTGTGATGGATGGAAATTGTGATCGTTCTCCTCGCGTTTGCCCTCCTCGGTGGCCTGGTCAGCTACTTCGCGTTGCTGATCGTGGGCCAGGTGCGAACCAGCGCTTTGAGCGTTCGCTGCGCCGAACTGGAACGAACCGCCTTGCAGGCCCGGATCCAGCAGATTCAGGAGCAGGGTCGGTTTGAGCAGGCCAAGCATGCGCTCTCGTGGAACGGCTTCCGCAAGTTCCAGATCGTTCGCAAGATCCCCGAGTCCCGCGACATCTGCTCGTTCTACTTAGCGCCGCACGACGGCAAAGCGCTCCCGCCGTTTCTGCCGGGGCAGTACCTCACCTTCCAGCTCGCCATCGACTCCAAGCCCGTCGTTCGCTGCTATTCGCTCTCCGACAGCCCCAACCATCCGGACTACTACCGCGTGACGATTAAGCGGGTGCCGGCCCCGAAGGACCCGCCGGGGATCCTGCCGGGGCTCGTCTCCGGTTACTTCCACGACCAGCTCAAGGTGGGCGATATCGTGGATGCCAAGGCTCCCAGCGGACACTTCACCCTCGACCTGACCGCGCAGACCCCCGTGGTCCTCATCGCGGGCGGTGTGGGCATCACCCCGATGCTGTGCATGCTGAACACGGCGATCGAGGCGCGTTCCCGTCTGGAGATCTGGTTCTTCTACGGGCTGCGCAATCGGACCGAGCACATCATGAAGGAGCACCTCGAGCAGATCGCGCGGGAGCATCCGAACGTGCACCTCCAGATCTGCTACAGCGATCCGGGGAGCGACGACAGTCAAGGACGCGACTACCACCAAGGGGAACGCGTGAGCGTAGACCTCATGAAGCGGCTCTTGCCATCCAGTAATTACAAATTCTTTATCTGCGGCCCGCCCCCGATGATGGACCAGCTCCTCAAAGACCTGAAAGCGTGGGGGGTTCCGGAGGGGGATGTCGCCATCGAAGCGTTTGGGCCAAAGACGGTCAAGCGCGTCGCACCCAACATCGAAGGCGGAGCGGCCGTGAAGCCGTCGGAGGCGACGATCGAGGTCACCTTCGCGAAATCCGGCAAGAGCTTTCCCTGGAATGGTGGAGGCGTGTCCCTGCTCGAGTTCGCTGAGACACACGGGATTAGCATCAACTTCGGCTGCCGGGCCGGCAATTGCGGGACGTGCCTCACCGCGGTCAAGCAGGGAGAGGTCGACTACCTCGTCGAACAAGGCGCGAAACCCGAAGCCGGATCCTGCCTGGCGTGTATCGCGGTTCCGAAGACCAACGTCGTCCTAGACGCTTAACCCCTCCTGTTCCAGGAGGTTTTCCCATGCGGTGGATCCGAAGAATCTGTTGGGTTCTTTTCGTCATCATCTACCTCACGACGTGCCCCTTGCTCATCCTCTACGCCCTCGGCTACGTCTTGAAGCCAGGCTCCGAGCAGGGGATTGTCAAGACCGGCCTCATTGCCATCTCCACGAATCCGCCTGGAGCAGCGGTCTACCTCGGGAATCGACGCTACACGAAACGGACGCCGACGGTCCTGCGAAACCTCCTGCCTGGGGAGTACTCCATCAAGCTCGTCTTAAAACACCACCAGCCGTGGACCCGGACCGTGGCCGTGGAGGCGCAGCGCGCGACGGCGCTGAACCACATCCTGCTCCTTCCGCAACGGCTCAGAGAAGACGTGCTGCTGGCGGAACCGTTTGAAGACTTAATCCCGATTGGCGGCCGCTTCCTCCTACTGAGAAGCACGACCAGAACCGGGGATGCTGTCGTGTTTGATGTGAAGACCCGCCACTCCTGGCCGTTGGTGCCGATGGACTCCCCGTACGCGCGCACCAAGCTCCTCGGCCATGTGACGATCCCTGAGAGCCCCTCGCTGCTCCTTCGGATCAGCGGCCCCACAGGGGAGCAGCTCCTCTGGATTGACCGCTTGGAACAGGACGCGCCGGTGGAGGACGTCACGCGACTCATTCCCAAGCGCCCCACCCTGATGGGGTGGGATTCTTCAAGCCGGGGACACCTGTTCGTGCTGCAAGGCAACACCCTCATCCGTGTGGACCTCGCCGAGAAGGCGGTCTATCCGACGTTTCTGGAGGACGTCCGGGGCTATGGCGTCTCCAATCGGATGCTCTACGCCCTCATGATGGACGGGACGTTGGTCCGCATGGACCTCGAAGGGAAGGCGAAGGAACGGCTTCTTGAGACCGCTATTCCGATCCGGCCGCTGTTCGGCCGGCAGGGCGCCTTCCGAATCATGGTCGGCGAGCACGATGCGATCCTGTTCCTCGGAGAACGGGGCGAGCTCCTGGCTGGGCGACTGCCCTACCGGTTCGTCGATCGCGACGTGGTCGGAGTCGACTGGCTTCCTCCGAACCAGCTCCTGCTGTGGACGCGGGAGCAGCTGGGGGTGTTGGAGTTTCCCGAAGCCCCGGCGGGGGAGGAAGTCACCGAATCGCTGCCAGAGCTGCAGTGGGTGCTCAAGCGCCGCGTGAATCTTGAGCAAGCGTTCTGGGTCTTCCACGGCTCCCATGTCGTGTTTCGTGACGACACGCAGGTCTTCCTGTTGGAGCTGGACCCTGATGGGATAGCCCAACCCGCACTACTCCTTCACGTGAAGAAACAGAGCGCCGTGATGTATAGCGACGAGACCGGCGCGTTGTACTACCTCGACCGCTCGACCGGAGAGCTCCGCACCATTCAGCTCATTCCCGCACGATGACCTTCCGGTTCTCCAGGCAGGGGCTGACCCCACGCGAACAGGTCCTGGAGCGCGCATTCGAGATCCTCCCAGGAGCGACGAGTTGGACCGTGTTGGTCGGCATGGTGGGACTTGCCTTCTGGAATCCGCTCCTCGCCGCCATGGTGGTCATCGCGTTTGACCTCTACTGGCTCCTGAGACTCTTCTACATGACGATGTTCCTCGTCCTCTCCTCCATGCGGCTTTCGATTGAAGCCCCGACGGATTGGATGGCGCGGGTGCGGGAGGTTCAGCAGTCCGACCACAACCTCCCCACCCCGGTCCCCACCGCAGCGCAGTGGGACCTGAAGAGCCGGTGCTCCTTGTGGATGTACCGACGAGAGCTGCGCGCCATTCGGCGTCAACAGCTCTCCCCGCCGCCCGCCGATGCCATTCACCACGTCGTCATCTTTCCAATCGCGAAGGAG
>JGI1358J11329_10003021_pt1 | contig 12682 bp, 10 predicted proteins | sample Subgroupgradi54m_FD_11329 | JGI IMG/M metagenome (IMG submission 11329)
CTGGTCCCGCCGGTGGCGGGACGGTTCGCGCATAACCGTGTTCCGCATCGTGAGGCGAACCCGGCCGGCCTGCCCAGTGATGTATGGCCGTGCTCGGCCGGCCGACAGCCAGGTGGTGGGATGATCCCCCCACCTGAGACCATGACCGGAATTTGCGATTTTAAATTTTGGATTTTAGATTGCCCGTTAATCCAAAATTCCTCGGTCTGTTTTCGGCAGGTGGTGGGATGAAGCAGCTCGTCAACCGGTTGCTGGCCTCGGTTCTCCTCATTGGTCTGGTGCTCGGCACCCTCTTTTGGTTTCCGCTGTGGGTCTATCCGTTGGTCATCACCGGTTTTGTCACCGCCGCGCTCTATGAGTTCTTCACCATGGTGCGCCACCGCGGCATTCTCGTGCACCGCCCCTTGAGCATCGCGTTGGGCGTGGTCTTTACCGGCCTGGTCGCGTGGCGCTCGCTCGTGGAGCCGGGCCTGGTGCCCACGCCGGTCGTGGGGCCGGGGGCGACCGCCATCAGCTGGATGTGGGATATTTTCTGGCCGGCGACCATCGTGATTATTTTCATCCGGCAATTCACGCGCGAGAATACCTTTGAAGCGCTGGGGGGCTTGGCGACGACGCTGTTCGGCCTGGCGTATATCGCGGCCCTCTTCAGCTACTTCTTCTATATCCGGGCGATTGACCATGAGCAGGGGGCCTGGCTGGTCCTGTTCCTGATTCTCGTGACGAAGATGGGGGATGCGGGCGCGTACGTGATTGGGAGTCTGGCCGGCCGGCACATTCTGGTCTCGCGTATCAGTCCGCGCAAGACGGTGGAAGGATTCGTCGGGGCGGTGCTGGTCAGCGGCGTGACCGCCCTCGCGGCTCGCGCCATGTTGGGATCGGACAGCCTATCACCGGGCCACGGCTTTCTCTTGGGCGTCTTCTTGGGCATCTGCGGACAGCTCGGCGACTTGGCGGAGTCGCTCCTCAAGCGCGACTGCCAGGTGAAGGACACCGGGTCGATCTTTCCCGGGCTTGGCGGTGTGCTGGATGTGATTGACAGCCTGCTCTTCACCGCACCGCTCTTCTACGGCATTCTCATTTATGGATAATAAGAGTCACATGCGCTCTTCAGAGATCAGAGATCAGAGATCAGAGATCAGGCAATGCAGACATCTGACTTCTGAGTTCTGTCTTCTGACATCTGACCGCCGAGGGACCGCCCGATGAAACGAGTGGCGGTCCTCGGGTCCACCGGCTCCATCGGCCGCAATACGCTCGACGTCATCGCGGCTCATCCGGACCGTCTGCAATTGGTCGGGGTGGCGGCGCGGTCCCGCGTGGATCTGCTCGCGCAGCAGCTGGGTCAATTCCATCCGCCGCTCGTCGCGGTCTGGGACGAAGGCGCGGCACGGGAATTGGCGCGCGTGACCGGCCGCCGCGATGTGGCGGTGGGGGCCGAGGGGCTGCTGCGTCTGGCGACTGATCCGCGCGTGGACATCGTCGTCGTGGCGACATCAGGACGCGACGCCTTGATTCCGCTGGTGCGCGCGATTCAAGCCGGCAAGCGCGTCGCACTCGCCTCCAAAGAACTCCTGGTCATGGCCGGGGAGCTGATCATGCGCCTGGTGCAGGAGCACGGCACACAGCTCATCCCGATCGACAGCGAGCACGCCGCGCTCTTTCAATGCCTGCAGGCGGTCTCGAAGGATCAGGTCGCACGGCTGACCGTGACCGGCAGCGGCGGTCCCTTGTGGGACACACCCGCCTCGGCGATGAGTTCGGTGACCCGCGCCCAAGTCCTGGCACACCCCAAGTGGCAGATGGGGCCGAAGATCACCGTGGATTCCGCGACGCTGATGAATAAGGGCCTGGAGCTCATGGAAGCGCGCTGGCTCTTCGACATGCCGCTCGACCGGCTCCATGTGGTCATCCATCCCGAGGCGGTGGTGCACGCGCTCGTGGAATTGGTGGATGGCACGTGGCTCGCGCAGATGAGCCTGTGCGACATGCGCTTTCCCATCCAGTACGCCTTCAGTTTTCCCGACCGGTGGGAGAATGCGCTGCCGCGCCTGGAGCCGTCACAACTGGGCGCGCTCCACTTCGCCGAGCCGGATCTTGAGCGGTTTCCCTGTTTGCGTCTGGCCTTGGAGGCTGCGGCTGCGGGCGGCAGCACCTGCGCGGTGCTGAATGGCGCCAACGACACCGCCGTCCAGGCGTATCTGGAGGACCAGATTCCGTTTCTCGAGATTCCGCGCGTGATTGCGGAGACATTGGAACAGCACACGCCGATTGCGCACCCCGCGCTCGATGAGATCATCGGAGAAGACGCGTGGGCGCGCAAGACGGCACAGGAGTTCATCCATCAATGGGCACGATAATCGCGATTCTGATTCTTGGGCTGATGGTGTTCGTGCACGAGGCGGGCCACTTCGTCGTGGCGCGCTGGTCCGGGGTGCGCATCCTGCGCTTCTCCTTGGGGTTTGGGCCGAAGATCGCCGCGTGGCGGCGGGGCGACACGGAGTACTGCTTCTCGTGGATTCCGCTGGGCGGCTACGTGAAGATGGCGGGCGAGCAGCGCGAGGAACACACGCACCAGCCGTGGGAGTACCTCTCGAAATCCATCGGCACGCGCGCCAAGATCGTGCTCGCCGGCCCGCTGGTGAACTATCTCGTCGCGCTCCTGACGCTGTGGGTCGTGTTTGTGATCGGCTATCCGGAACTCTTGCCTGTGGTGGGGAAGGTGGTGGACAAGATGCCGGCCCAAGCTGCCGGCATCCAGGCGGGCGATCGCATCCAAGCGATTGACGGCCATCCCATTACGACGTGGGAAGAGATGACGGACCTGATTCATACGGCCCCGGGAAGACCGCTGGCGATCCGCCTCGAACGCGCAGGTCACGCCCGCACCGTGAGGATGACGCCGGAGGCGAAAGATCTGCCGGATCCCTTCGGCCGAACGAAGCGCGTCGGGCTGATTGGGATTTCGCCCAGCGGCCAGTTTGAGGCGCGCCGCGTCGGCCCGATCGCCGCGATCGGCCGCACGATCAAACAGCAGAATGAATGGGTCTCACAGACGATGCTCGCACTCTGGTCGATGCTGACGGGGCGGATCGCCATGCGCGATTCCGTCACCGGGCCCATCGGAATTCTCTACCTCGTCTCCGAGGCGTCGCAACTGGGCATCGCACCCCTGCTCTATCTGATCAGTCTCTTCAGTCTAAGCTTAGCGCTCTTCAATCTGTTTCCGATCCCGATCCTCGACGGGGGGCATCTCTTCTTTCTCTTGCTCGAGAAGCTGCGCGGCAGTCCGGTGAGCATGAACATCCAGGAGCGGGCCGCCCAGGTGAGCTTCGTGGTGCTCATGACGCTCGTGCTCTTTATCTGCGTCAATGACGTCAACCGCTTCGGCCTTCTCGACAAGCTCGTCCAGTTCTTCCACCGCTAGCCATCGTGGGTGTACGCGGGGACGTTTCTATCCGCCACAGATCGTTGGTGGATAGAGATGTCCCATATTGCAGCACAACGGATCGAATCATGATCACGCGACGCAAGTCGAGACAAGTCAAAGTCAAAGACGTCCTGATCGGCGGCGATGCGCTGGTCTCCATCCAATCGATGACGAAGACCGACACGGCCGACGTGGCCGCGACGGTGCAGCAGATCCGCGCCCTGGCCACCGCCGGCTGCGAGATCGTCCGTGTTGCCGTGCCCACGATCGAGGCCGCCAACGCGCTGCCGGAGATTCGCCGGGAAGCCAACAAAGTGCCGCTGGTGGCGGACATCCACTTCCATCCGCAGTTCGCGCTCGCCGCCATCGAGGCCGGTTTCGATAAGATCCGCTGGAACCCCGGCAACATCCGCAACACCGAGCGCGTCCGGGAGGTCGTCGAGCGCGCAAAGGCGCGGGGGATTCCCATTCGGATCGGCGTCAACGTCGGCTCGCTCGATCCGGAGTGCGAGGCGGCCCACAAGGACGACCTCGTCGAAGCGATCGTGCAAAGCGCCCTCAAGTCGGTGCGGCTCTTCGAGAGCTTCGGCTTCCACGACACCGTCATCTCGCTCAAGTCCTCGGACGTGCTCCAGATGCTCGCCGCCTATCGCCGGATGAGTCAACTGTGCGACTATCCCTTTCATGTGGGGGTGACCGAGGCTGGGTTGCTTGATGCCTCGACGGTGAAATCCTCCATCGGCATCGGCGCACTCCTGGCGGAGGGCATCGGCGATACGATCCGTGTGTCCATCACCGGCGATCCGATCGATGAAGTGAAGGTCGCCCAGCGCATCCTCTCGTCGCTTGAACTGCGCCGCTTTGAAACGAACGTGATCGCGTGTCCCTCCTGCGGCCGCTGCGAGATTGACGTCGTCGGCATCGCCAAGCAGGTGCGCGACCGGCTGACCCGGCTGGCCGCGACCGAGCCGCGTGCCCTGGAACTGACCGTGGCAGTCATGGGCTGCGTCGTCAACGGCCCCGGCGAATCCGAGCACGCCGATGTCGGCATGGCGGGCGGAGGCGGCGTTGGGGTTATTTACCGCAAGGGCCGCCAGATCCGCCGCGTGCCCGAAGCCCAGATGGTCGATGCGCTCATCGACGAGGTGCAGCGCGTCATTCACGGCGAATCGCCCGTGCCCGCTGAAGCGACGCTTCGCGCCTAGCGCCCGCATGCGCTGGTCCAAGTACTTCCTGCCCACCCTCCGCGAGGATCCCAAGGACTCCGAAGCCATCAGCCATAAACTCATGGTTCGCGCCGGCCTCATTCGCCGGCTGGGATCGGGCGCCTACTCGTACCTGCCGTTCGGCCTGCGCGCGCTCCACAACGCCATCGCCATCGTGCGCGAAGAGATGAATCGCGCCGGCGCACAGGAACTGCTCATGCCGGCGATGCAGCCGGTTGAGCTCTGGAAGCAGACCGGCCGCTACGACGTGCTCGGCGATGTCCTCATCCGTTTCAAAGACCGCACCGGCAAAGAAGTCGCCCTCGGACCCACCCACGAAGAAGTCGTGACCGACCTGCTCAAGGAAATCCAATCCCACAAGCAGCTGCCCGTGACCGTCTACCAAATCCAGACGAAGTTCCGCGACGAGCCCCGGCCGCGTTTTGGCATCATCCGTTCGAAAGAATTCTTGATGAAAGACGCCTACAGCTTCGACGTGGACGCCGCGGGCCTTGACCGCAGTTATCAGGCCATGTACGACGCCTATCAGCGGATCTTCGCGCGGTGCGGCGTCAACGTCTTGGCCTGCGAGGCCGACCCTGGGATCATGGGCGGCGATGTCTCGCATGAGTTCATGGCCCCGTCGGACAGCGGGGAAGACCGCGTCGTGCGCTGTGAGGCCTGCGGGTATGCCGCAAATTTAGAGGCCGCGAAGTGTCAGACATCAGACATCAGACAGCCCGCCCCGGCAATAACAGGAGGCGGGCCGTGGCAGACATCAGAAAAGCCGAAACCGCTGGAAGCGGTGAAGACGCCGGGCCAGCACACCGTCGAGCAAGTCAGCGGATTCCTCAAGGTGGCTCCGTCGGCGCTCCTCAAGATGCTCCTCTACGACGTCGGCAAAGATGACCACGTGGCGGTGCTCGTCCGCGGCGATCACGACGTCAATGAAGCCAAGCTCGCCCATGCGGTGCGTTCGCCGCATCTGAAACTCTCAAGCACCCAGACCATCGAGCGGCTGACCGGAGCACCCCTCGGCTTTGCCGGTCCGGTGAAACTCAGCGGCGTTCGCCTGCTGGCCGATCATGCGGTGATGCAGGTGGTCAACGCGGTCACCGGCGCCAACCAAGCCGAGACCCACTTGATTAACGTCAACCCCGGGCGCGACTTTCAGCCCGCGACGGTCGCGGATCTGCGCGTCGTCACCGAGCACGACGGCTGTCCGAAGTGCGGCCAGCCCCTGGCGTTCGTCAAGACGATCGAAGTCGGCCATGTCTTTAAGCTGGGGACGAAATACACCCAGGTACTCGGAGCCCAGGTGCAGGATCCCTCGGGGACGCTGAAGCCGATGATCATGGGCTGCTACGGCATCGGGATCAACCGGATCCTCGCGGCCGCGGTGGAGCAGCACCACGATGCGCAGGGCATTCTCTGGCCGGCCGCGCTGACCCCTTTCCAGGTGGTGGTGAGCGTGATGGAGGCGGACAAGCCCGAGAACCTGCAGGTGGGCCTGCAAGCCTACGAGGCGCTCCAGCACGATGGGCGGACGGTGCTCTTCGATGACCGCGTCCAGTCCCCGGGCAGTAAACTCAAAGATGCCGATTTGGTGGGGATCCCGGTCCAGGTGATCGTGGGGAAGGCCTGGCAGAGCGACCGGCAATTGGAGGTGACCCTGCGGGCCACGAAGGACAAAGTGCGGATCAAACCGGAACTTCTCGTCGAGACGGTCCATAAACTGATTGACAGTGCCATGTCGTCGTAGTAGACTGTGCGGTAACCGATTAGGACGAAACCAAGTGGGGCATTCCCACTTTTTTTATTCTCTAAATGGACGATCCGCGCCAAGCCGCAATCCGAGCGCTCGTGGAGCTGATTATTGCTGAACACGAGGCAGAATTAGTCGAGTTGACCTGTCGGCCCCAGGGCCGGCAGCTCAACGTGTGCCTGCTCGTCGACAAGGTGGGCGAGGTCACGATTCAGCAGTGTGCTGCGATCAACCGGCAGGTCAATCAGGCGCTGGAGACCGCGAACCTGATCGAAGAAAGCTACACCGTGGAGGTCTCTTCACCGGGCCTCGACCGGCCGCTGGTGACGAAGCGGGATTTCGAGCGCACAGTCGGAGAAGATCTCAAGCTGGATATCCGTATTGAGGACGGCCGGCTCAAGGAGCTTCAAGGCATGCTCCTGGCGGTGCAGCCCGATGCGGTGGTCCTCAAGACGCTGTCAGGGAACTTGACCGTGCCGTTTACACAGATTCGCACAGCGAAGAAAGCCTTAAAGTGGTGAAACGAAGGAATAGCGTACAGCGTTTAGCGTATAGGCAGGCCTGTCCGCTGAACGCGACACGCTGAACACTGGAACTTCGATGAATGGTGAACTGCTCTCCATCCTTGAAGCCATCGAGCGCGACAAGGGCATCGACCGCGAAATCCTCATCCAGGCGGTCGAGTCGGCCCTCGCGACCGCCGCGAAAAAGAGCGTCGGGGCCAGCGAAGAGCAGGACGTCGCGGTGACGATCGACCGCAAAACCGGCCGGCTCTCCGTCATCAGCGACAACCAGGAAATCCGCTCGATTGACTTCAGCCGCATCGCCGCGCAGACTGCCAAGCAAGTCATCATCCAGAAGATCCGCGAGGCCGAGCGCGACGTCGTCTTCGCCGAGTTCCAGGGCCGCGTCGGCGACATCGTGACGGGTGCGGTCCACCGCTTCGAGCGGGGCGATATCATCGTTGAGCTGGGACGCGCCGAGGCGATCGTGCCGAGATCCGAGCGCATCCCGCACGAGGAATACCACCAGGGCGATTGCCTCCAGGGCTACGTGCTGGAGGTGCGCAAGACCGCGAGGGGCCCCTCGATCGTCCTCTCGCGCACGCACGAGGGGTTCATCCGCGGGTTGTTTGCCCTGGAAGTCCCTGAGATCGCCGAGGGCATCGTTGACGTCAAGGGGATCGCGCGCGAGGCGGGCGACCGGACCAAGATCGCCGTGGCGTCCTCCGATGACAAAGTGGATTGCGTGGGTGCTTGCGTCGGGATGCGCGGCACGCGCGTGAAGAACATCGTCCGCGAGCTCCACGGCGAAAAGATCGACATCATCCGCTGGCACGACGACATCAAGGAATTCATCGCCGCCTCGCTCTCTCCGGCGAAGATCAGCGAGATTCAGGCCACCCCGACCTCCAAGCAAGCGGTGGTGCTGGTCGACGATGACCAGCTCTCGCTGGCCATCGGCAAGAAGGGACAGAATGTGCGGCTGGCGTCCAAATTGACCGGCTGGCAGCTGGAAATCAAGAGCAAGGGACAGCTGGCCGCCGGGGAATCCGCCTTACAGAATCTGCCCGGCGTGGGCCCGGCGATGCATGAGCGCCTGAAGGAAGCCGGCATTACGACCGTGCCGCAGCTGGCTGCGATGACGATGGAGCAGCTGTGCGCCATCAAGGGCGTCGGAGAAAAAACCGCCCAGAAGATGCTGGAAGCGGCGCAAACCGCCATGACCCAAGCCCCCGCGTCCGCGGATGCCGCGCCGCCGGTGGAAGAAGCGCCGGCGGGTGATGGCGCCGCAGCGCCGGAGACGAGCGAGCCGCTGGCGACTGATGCCGGCGAGCCATCAGAGACGCTTGAGCAGACCGAGACGCCACCGACTGACACCCCAAAGGAGTAGCGCGGTCAAGACCCCGCGCCATTGTGTGACGAAACCATGCGCGTAAGCGAACTGGCAAAAGAATTGAAGCTGACGTCCAAAGAGATGCTGGCGAAGCTCAAGGAGCTGAAGATCACCGCCAAGGCCAGCACGAGTACGCTCGACGCCGATACCCTCAACCGCATTCGCAAGGCCCTCGCAGCGTCCAAGAAGGCGGCGGCCGCGGCGAAACTGAAAGCGGCGGCGAAGAAAGCGGCACCGGCGCGCCCCGTCGCGAAGACAGCCGGAGCCTCGACGGGCGCTGCCACCCCGCGCGCCGGCACCGTGATGGCGCCGCCTCCGAGCCTTGCGAAACCCACAGTCGCGGCAGCCCTGGTCGCCCCGCCGGTCTCCAAACCAGCGCTGGCGGCCGCAGCAACGACCGCGACCATGACCGCGCCGCCGCCAAAGCCCGCAATACCCGCAGCGAAACCCCAGCCGCAGCCCGCGAAGGTTGTTGAGCCGCCGCCGGTTCCGGAGCCGCCTCGGCCGCTGATTCAGCTGCAGCTGAAGTTCCCCATCACCGTCAAAGACCTTGCGGACAAGATGGAAGCGAAGGCCAGCGACATCATCAAGTACCTAATGCAGCAGGGCGTGTTCGCCTCCATGGTCCAGACGCTGAATGAAGCGACGGTGATCAAGATCGCGCCCGCATTTAATTGCGAGGTCCTTCCGCAGCCGACGCTCGAAGAGCAGTTCCTCAACGCATTTCAGCCCGACCCCAAGAAAGTCGTGCCGCGCGCGCCCGTCGTCACCTTCATGGGCCACGTGGATCACGGCAAGACCAGCCTGCTGGATGCCATCCGCGAATCCAAAGTGGCGGAAAAGGAAGCGGGCGGTATTACGCAGCACATCGGCGCCTATGAGGTGCAGCTTGAGAAAGGCCACGTGACGTTTCTCGATACCCCGGGCCACGAAGCGTTCTCGGCGCTGCGCGCGCGGGGGGCCAACGTGACGGACGTGGTGGTGCTGGTCGTCGCGGGAGATGACGGCGTCATGCCGCAGACGATCGAAGCCATCGATCACGCCAACGCGGCCGAGGTGCCCATCATCGTCGCCATCAACAAAATGGACAAGCCCGACGCCAATCCGCAAAAGGTCAAACAGCAGCTCACCGAGCACGGGCTCATCGGCGAAGACTGGGGCGGCAAGACGATCATGGTGCCCGTGTCCGCACGGACGCGGGAGGGCATTGATACGCTGCTGGAGATGCTCCTCTTGGAGGCCGAACTGCTGGAGCTGAAAGCCGACCCGACGCTGCCGGCGCAGGGCACCGTCATCGAGGCGAAGCAGACCAAGGACCGCGGGCCGGTCGTCACCGTGTTGGTGCAGCAAGGCACCTTACGCATCGGCGAAACCATCGTCATCGGCTCGTACGTGGGCCGTGTGCGCGCCATGATCAATTCCCGCGGCCACCGCATCAAGGAGGCCGGTCCCGCGATGCCGGTTGAAATCCTTGGCCTGCCGGAAGTGCCCCGGGCCGGGGACCGGTTCCTCATTGTCCACGAGGAGAAGCTGGCCAAGCAGATGGCCCAGCAGCGCCAGGAGCAGCGCAGCCAGCAGACCGTCGTGCACCCGAAGCGCATCACGCTCGAAGAACTCCACCAGCGCATCACCGAAGGCAAGCTCAAGGACCTGCGGCTGGTCCTCAAGGCGGATGTGCAGGGTTCGCTCGAGGCGATTGAGCAGAGCCTGATGAAGCTCGACACCGAGAAGGAGGAGGTGCAGTTCCGCATCCTCCATAAGGGTGTCGGCGACATCAACGAGTCCGACGTGATTCTCGCCGCGGCGTCGGATGCGATCATTGTGGGCTTCCACGTGGGGATTGAACCGGCCGTCCAGGTGCTCGCCGTCGCCGAAGGGGTGGACGTGCACATCTATCAGATCATCTACGAATTGGTCGGCGCCATCAAAGCCGCCATTGAAGGGCTGCTCGAGCCGACGATTGAAGAGACGTTCCTCGGCCGCGCGGAAGTGCGCAAGCTCTTCCAGGTCTCGAAGCAGGGCATGGTGGCCGGCTGCATGGTGACCAAGGGCAGCATCCGGCGCGACGCGGTCGTGCGGGTCATTCGCGGCCGCGACCGTGTCTTCGAGGGCAAGGTCGCCAATCTGAAACGGTTGAAAGATGATGCGCGCGAAGTCCAAGAAGGGGTCGAGTGCGGGATTTCCGTCGAGGGCACCTCGGACCTCCAAGTCGGCGACCTCATCGAAGCGTGGGAACTCAAGAAAGTAGCGAGAAAACTTGCGTAAGACGTCAGACCTCAGACTTCAGACATCAGGAAATGCCTGAGCCGACTCGCAACGAATCCCCTCTGAGTCGTGATGGCGATTCACAGGTTAGTCATGTGTGTTCATCTGTAGTCTGATGTCTGAACGCAAACGGTGCCTCAGTGGAATGCGACCCACGGGGCAGTTGCATCTAGGGCATCTGGTGGGTGCACTCGCCAACTGGAAGAAACTGCAGGACGAGTACGAATGTTTCTTCATGGTCGCGGATTACCACGCGCTCATGAGTGAGTACGAGCATCCCGAGCGGATCCACGAGTGGTCCTGCGACAACGTGACGGATTGGCTCGCCTTCGGCATCGATCCTGCGCGCAGCGTCATCTTCCGCCAGTCGGACGTCCCCGAGCACACAGAACTCTTCACGATCCTCTCGATTCTCACACCGCTGGGATGGGTCGAGCGCGTGCCGACGTACAAGGAGCAGCTGCGGGAGATCAAAGGGCGGGACCTGGCGACGTACGGCTTTCTCGGCTATCCTATCCTGCAGGCCGCGGATATTTTGCTGTACAAAGCCCACGCCGTGCCGGTGGGTGAGGACCAGTTGCCGCACTTGGAATTGACCCGCGAGATCGCGCGGCGGGTGCACTTTCTGCTCAAGAAGGAGATTTTTCCCGAGCCGAAGGCCCTGCTGACCGAAGCCCCGAAACTCCTCGGCACCGACGGGCGCAAGATGTCCAAGAGCTACGGCAACACGCTGAACTTGTCGGAGTCCGACGAGACGATCCGCAAATCCGTCCAGCAGATGTTCACGGACCCGACGCGCATCAAGATGACCGATCCGGGCCATCCGGAGACGTGCAATGTCTGTAACTATTGGAAGATGTTCTCGCCCGAGCAGGCCGCGCGCGTGTGGGAGGAATGCCGCACGTCCACGCGCGGCTGCGCCCAGAACAAGCGGGACCTCGGCGACGTGATGGTCAAGATGACTGAGCCATTTCGCGCGGCGCGCGCAACAGCCAGCACCTCCTCGACCGAAGTCGACCGGATATTGCGCGAGGGTGCTGTGCGCGCGCGCGCCGTGGCGGCCGAGACGATACGTGAATTGAAAGAAGCTTTTGGACTGAGGGTATCCGGTGATCAGGAGATCAGGCGACCAGGAAAAGCGGTCACCGGATGATTCCACCTTCCCGATCCCCCGATACCCAGGTCCCCTGAGACCCAGACCCATGCGCTACGAAGTCAGCGCCGATGTCTATGAGGGGCCCTTGCCGCTTCTCGTGGAGTTGGCCAAGCTCAACCTCATCGACGTCTTCATCATCAAGCTTGTGGACTTGACGGCGCAATATCTCGCGCAGATCAAAGCGTCCGGCGCCGATCTCAATGAGCTGGCGGAACCCCTGCCGCTGTTGGGCAGCCTCCTGGCGATCAAGGCGCGCGGCCTGCTGCCGCAAGCGCCGGTTGCCGGCGAAGACGAAGAGGTGCCCATCAGCCTCGTCGAGCTTGAGCGCCGCCTGAAAGAGTACGAGCAGTTCAAGACGGTCGCGCAGCTGCTCGCCGAGCTGCACGCGTTGCAACACCAGCACTTCACGCGCGCGCCGGGTGATGCGCTCGAAGGCGACGAAGAGCCGGCACCAAGCGACGCCCCCTTTGAGGTCGGCATTACCGATCTCATGGGCGCCTTCGCGAAAGCGCTTGAGAAGGCGACCGCTCCGGTCTATGAGGTCACAGCGGATCCGTGGACCGTGGAGATGAAAGTGCAGGAACTGCGCACGCTCCTGACGGTCAGGCGCGAAATCCGGTTTCTGGAGCTCTTCACGCCGGAAAAAGGCAAACTGGAACTGGTGGTGACGTTTCTTGCGCTGTTGGAATTGATGCGCCAGCGGGTGGCGCGCGCCATTCAGGAGCAGCAGTTCAGCGAGATTCTCATCGCGGTGTACGAGCGACGCACGCGGCCGCGCGAGCCGGCCGTCCTACAAAAGCCCCAGGAGACCCATGGACCAGACGCAGACCAAGCGCATCATTGAAGCGCTCTTCTTCGTCTCGAGCCAGCCGTTTACGTTCAAGCGGCTGGCCGACGTGTTGCCGGATGTGTCCGCCACACAGATCCGCGAGACGATTCGACAGCTCAACGAAGAATACGCCGCC
>JGI1358J11329_10003027_pt1 | contig 12667 bp, 9 predicted proteins | sample Subgroupgradi54m_FD_11329 | JGI IMG/M metagenome (IMG submission 11329)
TTGGCCGCCGAAAACGAGGTACGCAGCACGGGGCAAGGCGTGTGGGGCGAGCCGGGTTACAAGCCGACGCCGGCTGAGCGGCTCACCCCGCAGGACACGGGATTCCGCCTCATCGAAGGGACCATTCGCCGGCGCGTTCAGCGTCACAACGTGATTTACCTCGACCTCACGCCGTCGGTGGCGCTGCTCATTCCCGTTAAGGATTGGGAGAAATATTTCAAGGGCAATCCGTCAGCTCTGGTCGGCCACCGGGTGGTGGCGCGCGGCTGGCTCACGGAATCAAAGGGCCGGCTGCATCTGCGTGTGTCGCATCCGGCCATGCTAACATCGCGCGATTGAAGCCATGCGTATACCCGCCTTTCAGGGCCTGCTGATCCCCTTTCTGCTGACCATGGTGGTGGCCGGCGGCGGCACCGGTTGCGCCATGAATCCGGTCAGCGGCACGCCGGACGTCGTGTTCATGAGCGAGTCCTCGGAGATCAACATCGGGACCGAGAACGACGCCAAGGTACGGGAAAGATATGGCGTCTATGACAACCCCGAACTCCAGGCGTATGTACAGCGCGTCGGCCAGCAGCTCGCGGCGCAAAGTCATCGCCCCGGACTGACTTACCATTTCACTGTGCTCGACAGTCCGGAAGTCAACGCCTTCGCGCTCCCCGGCGGCTACATCTACATCACACGCGGGATTCTCGCCTACCTCAATTCCGAAGCCGAGCTTGCCGCGGTGCTCGGACACGAGATCGGTCATGTCACGGCGCGGCACGCCGTGCGCCAGTACACCGCGGCCACGGCCACCGGTTTTGTCGGCGCCTTTATCGGCATCGCCACTGGCATCCCGGTGACCCAGGACCTGTTCAACACGCTCGGCAATGCCATGCTTTCCGGCTATGGCCGCGACCACGAACTCGAATCAGACCGTCTCGGCGCCGAGTACATCGCCCGCGCCAGTTATGACCCGCAGGCCATGATCCGGGTTGTCGGTGTCCTGAAGAACCAGGAGGAATTCGAGAAAAAACGCGCCGCTGCCGAGAACCGCGCGCCACGAATCTACCACGGCGTTTTTGCCAGTCATCCGAGCGCCGACCAGCGCTTGCAGGAAGTCGTCGGTCAGGCGGACAAATTCAAAACCCTTTCCGAGCCGAAACTCGCACGTGGGGAGTATCTCGCACAAATTGACAAACTGGCGTTCGGTGCCGTCTCAAAAGGCGCCGGAAAAATGACTAAGGGCAGCTTAATGTACGCCAATCACTATTATCTGCCTGAAATTGATCTGGCCATCGACTTTCCTGCAGACTGGAACCTGCAACAAAGCCTCGACACTGTCACGGCGACCAGCCCGGACCAACAGGCTCTGTTGCAGCTCGATGTCCGTGAGCTGGAAAAAAATGTGGCTCCGGATGAGTTCCTGAAACGGCACTTGCAGCTAAATACAAAACCGGCAGGAAGCACCATAAAAGGATTATCGCAAAATTCATTTACTGCTGTTCTTCCTGATGCCGCGCCATTTAGTGCGCGTGAAACCCGGGCCACCGTTGTGAATCATAAAAACCGACGCCTCTTGTTCCAGGGCACCGCCAGAACACACGAAGGATTCACCGCGACTGATACTCTGTTCCTGGCGACGGCGCGCGGTCTGCGACCCTTGAATGCCGATGAAAAACAGTTACTGGAACGAAAGGGACAGGAACAGCATTTACGCATTGTCCGGGCAAAATCCGGTGACACGTTTGCCAGTCTTGCGAAGAAATCTCACCTCAAGGATAACAACGAATCCGTGCTGCGCCTGATCAACAACATGTTTCCGGACGGCGAGCCCCAGGCGGGCGAATTCATCAAGATCATCGAGTAGGCAACACCCATGAAAAAAGAAATGAAGCAGGCCGCGCTCGACTATCACGCGCTGCCGAAGCCCGGCAAGACCGCCGTGGTGCCGACCAAGCCGTGCGAGACCCAGTACGACCTCTCGCTCGCCTACACGCCCGGCGTGGCCGAGCCGGTGCGCGCCATCGCCGCCGATCCCGAGGCCGCCTATCGCTACACCAACAAGGGCAATCTCGTGGCCGTGATCACCAACGGCACAGCCATCCTCGGTCTCGGTAATCACGGTTCATTGGCCTGCAAGCCCGTGCTCGAAGGCAAGGCGGTCCTGTTCAAGCGTTTCGCCGACATCGACGTGTTCGACATCGAGGTCGACGCGCCGTCGCGCGATGCGTTTATTGACACCGTGGCCAACATCGCGCCGACCTTCGGCGGCATCAATCTCGAAGACATCGCCGCACCGGATTGTTTCGCGATCGAGGAGATACTGCGCGCGCGCCTCGACATTCCGGTGTTTCACGACGATCAGCACGGCACCGCCGTGATCATCTGCGCGGGGCTACTAAACGCCCTCGAACTCCAGGGCAAGAAATTATCCGGGTCACAGATCGTGTTGCTCGGGGCGGGGGCCGCAGGGCTCGCGACCATTCAATTGCTGATCGCCCTCGGCGCCAGGCGCGACCACATCCTGCTGCTCGACAGCAAGGGCGTGATCCATCCCGGCCGCCCGGATATCAATATCTACAAGCGCCGCTACGCCCAGGCCACCGACAAGCGCACGCTCGCGGACGCCATGCGCGGCGCGGATGTGTTTATCGGCGTGTCGGCAGCGAATACCGTGTCGCCGGAGATGGTGAAATCCATGGCCGCCAAACCCGTGGTGTTCGCGCTGGCCAACCCCGACCCGGAGATCCGTCCCGAGATTGCACACGCGGCGCGCACCGACCTCATCATGGCCTCGGGGCGTTCGGATTATCCGAACCAGGTCAACAACGTGCTCGGCTTTCCCTACATCTTCCGCGGGGCGCTCGACGTGCATGCCAGCTCCGTCTCGCGCGCCATGCTGATCGCGGCCGTGCACGCGCTCGCCAAGCTCGCCCACGAGCCGGTGCCGGCGGAGATGCTGCGCGCCTATGGCCTCACGCATCTGGAGTTCGGCCCCGACTACATCATCCCCAAACCGCTCGACCCGCGCCTGATTCATACCGTGCCACCGGCGGTGGCACGCGCAGCCGTGGATTCCGGCGTGGCGCGCGCAGCTTATCCCGCGCATTACCCGAAACTGACGGCGTGACCGTTTCCGCGCGGCGGGCCGGGAATTTATCCGGCTATACTGACTTTTGAACCAGAGCCAAAGGGACAGGTCATGAATAAAATCACCATCGTTGGTGCCGGGCGCGTCGGCGAATCCGCCGCGCACAATATCGCCAAAGCGGAACTGTGCCGCGAGGTGGTGCTGATCGACATCAAGGAAGGCGTGGCGCAGGGGACGGCGCTCGACATCCAGGAATCGGCGCCGATTTTCCATTTCGACACCACGCTCGCCGGCACGAACGACCTGCACGCGATGGCCGGCTCGGAGCTGGTGATAATCACCGCCGGCGTCCCGCGCAAACCCGGCATGTCGCGCACCGACTTGCTCGACACCAATCTGGCGGTGGTCAACGAAATCGTGGATATGTTGCTCAAGACCGCGCCCATGGCCTTGTTGCTGGTGGTCTCGAACCCGGTCGACGTGCTGACGTACGCGGCCTGGAAGCGCACCGGCTGGCCGCGCCATCGCGTTTTCGGCATGGCCGGCGTGCTCGACTCGGCGCGTATGGCCAGCTTCGTGGCCATGGAAACCGGGTTCTCCGTAAGGGACATCACCGCCATGGTGCTCGGCGGCCACGGCGACACCATGGTGCCGATGACGCGTTTCACCTGCATCAACGGCATCCCGATCGAGCACTTCCTGACAAAGGAACAAATCCGGAAAATCGTCGAACGCACGCGCGGCGGTGGCGCCGAAATTCTTTCGCTGCGCAAAACCGCGAGCGCCTACGATGCTCCGGCGGCCGCCATTGCATCCATGGTGGACTCGGTCAGCAACAATCGCCGCCACATTCTTCCCGGCGTGGCGGTGCTGCAAGGCGAATACGGACTGCATGACATTGGCATGGGCGTACCCGTCGTTTTAGGCGAGAACGGCGTGGAGCAGGTGATCGAACTGCCCCTGACCCCGGAGGAATCGGCCGAATTCATGCGCTCGGCGGCCATGGTCCAGGCCGATCTCGACCATCTCAAAAAGTAACCCGCTTTGACCGCCCCGCCCCGCACGATCGCCGACTTCATCGGCTGGACGGAACAGCATTTTGCCGCCGCCGGAATCTACTTTGGTCACGGCACCGACAATCCCCTTGACGAAGCCGCGTGGCTGGTGGGCAGCGCGCTGAAACTCACGCCCCACGAACTCGAAGAACATCTGGAAGACGAGCCCACGCCGCCACAGCAGGACACGATACGCGCGCTCGTCGAGTCACGCATTCGCACCCGTCAGCCGCTCGCCTACCTGCTGAAAGAGGCCTGGTTCGCCGGATTGAAATTCTACGTCGACGAACGCGTGATCGTGCCGCGCTCGCTCACGGCGGAATTCATCGCCGAGCGATTTCAGCCCTGGATCGATCCCGCGCGCGTGCGGCGGGTTCTCGATCTGTGCACCGGCAGCGGTTGCATGGCCATCGCTTGCGCCTATGCCTTTCCCGAGGCGTCGGTGGATGCGGCAGACATTTCGGAGGCGGCGCTGGCGGTGGCGCGCATCAACGTGGAGAGCCACGGGTTGGACGAACGCGTGCGGCTGGTGCGCTCCGATCTGTTCAGCGCGCTGAAGGACGAACGCTACGATCTGATCGTCACCAACCCACCGTACGTGGCCCATGCCGAGCTGGCGACATTGCCAGCGGAATATCGTCACGAGCCGGCACTGGCACTGGAATCCGGCGCGCAGGGGCTGGATGCCGTCACCCGTATTCTCGCCGAAGCGCCGTCACGCCTGAATCCCGGGGGCATACTCGTGGCCGAAGTCGGCAACAGCGCCGAACGCTTGCAGGAAAAATTCCCCGCGGTGCCATTCACCTGGCTTACCACTTCCATTGGGGACGAAAGCGTGTTTCTGCTGACGGCGGAGTTGCTGCGGCGGCATCACGCGACGTTTACGTCCGCGCACTGAGCGTGATGCGGCTTGGTGTTAGCGGGGCGGCTGGTGACGCAGAACGGAAGCGGCGGCGCGGTCCATGATCCAGATTCCGTCACGCGCCAGCTGCGCCGGGGATTGAATGGGTTGATCCGGACCCTCCAGGGCTTGCGCGACGGCGCCCGCCTTACCCGCTCCACTGACCAGAATGATTTTCTCGCGCGCCGCCGCGATCACGGGAGGCGTAACGGTCAGCCGGTGGAGCGGCGCCTGGGGCCCCACCACGGCAAGCACCTTGCGGACAGATTCTTTCAGAGCGGACGAGCCCGGGAACAGAGAGGCGGTATGGCCGTCCTCGCCAATTCCAAGAATAATGAGATCGAGGCGTTCAGGCAGCTGCCGCGCATATTCCTCGGCGGCGGCGTCGCGATCAGGTCGCTCGGCCAACAGGCGGTGTACCTGATCAGGTGGAATCGGCACCGCGTCGAACAGTGATTCGCGCGCCATGCGGTAATTGCTTTGCGGGTCAGCGGGCGGCACGCCGCGCTCATCGCCGAAAAAAATCTCGACCTTGTCCCACGGGAGACGCGGGTTCAGCGCCAGCTGCCGATAGACCGCGCGCGGGGTGCTGCCGCCGGCCAGCATCACGCTCGCCCGGCCGTGGTCAGCGATGGCCTGTTCGATCGCTTTGGCGATGTGGCGCGCCGCGGTCTGCGGCAGCAACTCGGTGGTCACGATGACGCGACGGTTACCGGCCGACAACACGGAACCTGCCTTCAGAGCGTTCTCCACACGCGCTTGTCCGCGCGCAGCAGGCCCTCGGCCGCGAGCGGTCCCCACGACCCAGCCGCATAGTTCGGGAAGTCATGCGGTGCTTCGGCGGCCCAGTGAGCGATGATCGGCTCGACGATCTGCCAGGCACGATAAATCCAGTCGGCGCGCGCGAACAACGTCTGGTCGCCGCCCATGGCGTCGTGCAGCAGCCACGAGTAGGCGCTCGGAAGTTGTTCGACGCCAAAGGCGCTGGCGTAACGGAAATTCATGGTGACCGGCTGTAGGCACAAACCCGGACCCGGCTGCTTGGCAACGAACGTCTGCATGATGCCCTCTTCCGGCTGCAACCGGAACGCCAGCACGTTGCCGCCCAGGCTATCCGGGGCAACCGGGAACATGAGATGCGGTGTGGGTTTGAAGTGGATCGCCACCTCGGTCAGCTTGCGTCCCAGACGTTTGCCAGTGCGCAAATAGAACGGCACGCCGGCCCAGCGCCAATTGTCGATCATGATCCGCAGCGCCGCGTAAGTCGCGGTGTTCGAGTCGGGAGCGACGTTCTTTTCCTCGCGATAGCCGGGCGCGGCCACGCGGTTCATGTGTCCCGGCCCGTACTGGCCGCGCACCGCATCACGCCGCACGTCCAGCGGCCGGATCGCCTGCATCACCTTCGCAGTTTCGTCGCGCAGCCCGGCGCCATCGTAGCGCACCGGCGGCTCGATCGCCGTCATGCACAACAATTGCATCAGGTGATTCTGCACCATGTCGCGCACCACCCCGGTCTTCTCGTAAAAACCGGCGCGCGTGCCGATGCCGATGTCCTCGGCCACGGTGATCTGCACGTGGTCGATGTAGTTGCGGTTCCAGATCGGCTCGAAGCTGGGGTTGGCGAAGCGCACCACCAGCAGGTTCTGCACCGTTTCCTTGCCGAGAAAATGATCGATGCGATAAGTCTGATCTTCCTTGAACACTTCGAGAATTTTCCGGTCGAGGTCGCGCGCCGAGCGCTCGTCGGTGCCGAACGGCTTCTCGATCACCAGGCGCCGCCAGCCGTGATCGCTGGTCGCCAAGCCGGCGGCGTCGAGGCGGTTGACGATGCCGCAGAAAAAATCGGGCGGCGTGGCGAGATGAAACAGCACGTTGTCGGGGATGCCGTGGCGTTTTTGCAGCGACAGCAGCTTGTCGCGCAGCAAGGCGTAATCGCCTTCGGGCGGGGCATCGAAATTTCCCGTCACGTAGTGGAGGTGGGGCGCAAAGCGTTCCCAGTGCTTCGGGTCGAACGAGCGCTCCTCGGCGACGGCATGGCGCATCCGCTCGCGGAAGGTCTGGTCGTCCCAGTTGTCGCGGGAAAAACCGACGATGGTGAACGGCTCCGGGAGCAGCGACTGACAGGCAAGATCGTACAGCGCCGGGATGAGTTCACGCCGCGACAAATCGCCGGCGGCGCCGAACACCACGATACAGCAAGACTCGGTGGGCCTGCCGGAACTGAGCCCGACACAACTGGGGGCGAATTCCATCTCGCTCATGGCATCACTCTTTTTTCACCGCATGGCCGCCGAACTGCTTGCGCAGCGCCGCGATCACCTTGGCGCTGAAACGCTCGTCCTGGCGCGAGGCAAAGCGCTCGTACAGCGATTGCGTGATTACCGGAATTGGAATCGCGTTTTCCACGGCATAGGCAATGCTCCAGCGCCCCATGCCGGAATCATCGACATAGCCGGCGATGTGCTCCAGGGCATTGCCCTCTTCGCGCAGCGCCTTGGTCAGCAGATCGAGCAGCCAGGAGCGCACCACGGAGCCCTGCTGCCACAGCGCGGCGACGCGTCCCAGGTCGATACCATATTCCGAGCGTTGCAGACATTCGAAGCCTTCGCCGATCGACTGCAGCATGGCGTACTCGATGGCGTTATGAATCATCTTGACGAAATGTCCGGCACCGCTGGCGCCCACGAGCGCATAGCCGTCCTTCGGGGCCAGGGTGGCAAAGACCGGCTCCAGATAATCAAAAGCCGTTTGGGGGCCGCCGATCATGAGGCAATAGCCGATTTCCCTCCCCCACACCCCGCCGCTCACACCGACATCGAGAAAATTCACGCCGCGCGTGGCGCAGCGTTCGGCCGCGCGCGCGGAATCGGTGTAGCGCGAATTGCCGCCGTCCACGATGATATCGCCGGGCGCGAGCATATCGAGCAAGGTATCGATTGATTCTTCCGTCGGTTTGCCGTGCGGGACCATGAGCCAGACTGCGCGCGGTGTCTTGAGCCGCTTCACCAGCTCCGCCACGGACGGCACGGAAACTACTGCAGCCTTCACGGCCGCGTCGATGTTTCGAGGATTGCGATTATAACCAACCACACCATGGCCGGCCTGGATGAGGCGTAGCGCCATGTTCCCACCCATGCGGCCAAGGCCAATCATGCCGATCTGCATCATTCCTCCTTGTTCATCATTGGCGTTGTCTCTGCATTCTGAGGGAATAGACCGTGAGCCACCAGAGTTATGACGTCGGAGCGATGCAGAGGTTCAGATGGCGCCCTTCCGTTCACCGGCCGGACAGCAAATATCGCACGACGCATACATCGCCTCGATTTCACGGGCAAAGCGTTTCTCGATTTCATTGCGCTTGAGTTTGAGCGTGGGCGTGAGCAGTCCATTTTCCACGGACCAGGGCTCGGCCAGACGCGCGATATGGCAGATACGCGTGTATCCCGGAAAGTTGTGGAGTTGGGCGTTGGCGCGGGCGCACAGCTGCGCCGTATCCTCGATCTTGCTTACCGCGAGCAGGCCAAGCTTGGGCCGGCCCTCGCCGAGCACCATCACTTGCTCGAAGGCGGCGTCACGCAGTATCGCCGCTTCGGCGTCCGTGGGCGGGACTTTCTCGCCGTTGGACAGAACAATGATGTCCTTCACGCGTCCGGTGACGTACACGCTGCCGCCGCGAATCGTGACCACGTCGCCGGTATGCAGCCAGCCTTGCGTGTCGATCATGGCGGCGGTCGCCTCGGGATTGTTCCAATAACCCAGCATGATGTTTGGCCCGCGCGCCAGCAGCTCCCCAGTTTCACTGCAGCGCAGTTCGATACCTTCAAGTGCGCGGCCGACCGAGGCGGGATCGTTGTCGCCCATACGGTTGGCGGCCAGCACCGGCGACGTTTCGGTCAGTCCATAGCCCTGGATAATCGGCAGCCCGAGACCGTTAAACACGCGCGCCAGATGCGGTGCAAACGCCGCTCCGCCGACGATAATCATGCGCATGCGCCCACCGAGACGCCGGTAAAGTTTCTTCGCCACCAGCGCCTTGAGCACCGGCCACAGCAGCTTGTCGGTGAGGGTGGACTCGCCGCGGAAATTCCGCCAGCCGACCTCCGTGGCTTTCTCGAACAGCTTGCGTTTGGGCGAACCGGGCGTCATGGCCTCCTGCATCCTGGAATAGATACGCTCGAAGATGCGCGGCACGCTGATGAGGATGGTAGGCTTCTGTTCGCGAAGGTCGTCCACCAGCAATGAAATTGAACGCGCGTACACCGTCTGCGCCCCGGCCCAGATGGCGGAGTAATAGCCGCAGGTACGCTCGAACATGTGCGACAACGGCAGAAAAGAAAGAAACCGGTCGGACGGGTAAGCGGGCAGCGCGCGCATGGAAGCGGTCACGTTGCTCAGGATGTTGCCATGCGACAGCATCACGCCCTTGGGTCGTCCGGTGGTGCCGGAGGTGTAAACGATCGTGGCCAGGTCGCCCGGCGCGGCGGTCGCGCGCTTGAGTTCGCCGCTGGCGTGCAGCAGCCAGTCCTGCAAGCGCACTAGCCGGTTATCCTGACCGGTCTCGCCGGCGAGACAAACCACCCGTTCGACCGACCTCGCCTGATCGCGCAGCGCCGGCCACTGCCCGGCGTCCTCGAGTAACAACAGCCGCACGCCGGCATCGTTCAGGCACCAGGCCATGTTGTCCGGGCGGTCGTCGAAATACAGCGGCACCGTGACCAGCCCGAGGCTGAGCGCCGCCTGATCGAACAACACCCACTCGACACGGTTGTGCAGACACATTGCCACGCGATCGCCGCGCTTCAACCCTTCATGCACGAACGCCGCCTGCCAACGAGCCGTGGCGCGACCGGCCTCGGCCCAGGTCATGTCCACCCAGGCGCTTCCGTCGTGCTGACGGTAAGCGGGTGCCTCGGGTGTTTCACGCACCCGGGTCCAAAAGAGATCGGCGAGATTGCCTGGTTGCATCCTCGGCTCCGTAACCGCGCCATCCCTGGCGCTCTCCTCCGGCAGCGTCATGGCGGGTTCGATGACTGTCGGTGGCGTTGGAGTAATTCCGGTTGCGACCAGCCCGCGTCAGGCTTGAAGCGCGGTCCGTATTCCTGCGACAGGCGATGCAGGCTGTGACTGATGCCGGTCACGCCGAGGCTGTCGATGTAGCTCATCGGCCCGCCGAGGAACGGAGCAAAACCGGTGCCGTACACCATGCCAGCATCCACGGCGTCGGCATCCCCCACCACCGCTTCGCGCAAACAGGCCATGGCCTCGTTCAGCAGGCGCAGAACCAGCCGTTCGGTGATGGGAATGTCGGCGGCGGTCTTGTCCGGCGGCGGCGATTCGCGCCGGCCGCGGGCGTTATAGCGATAGAACCCCTGCCCGGATTTGCGGCCAAGCTGGCCCTGGCGCACCAGTTCGCGCAGCTTGTCCGGCACCTCCATGTGCAGCGGTTCGGATAATTCTTCCGCCACGGAAAGACAGATATCGAGTCCGACGCTGTCAGCCAGTTCGATCGGCCCCATCGGCATGCCGAACTCGGTGGCCGCCTGGTCGATCGTGGTGATGCCAACTCCTTCCTCCACCAGTTTCACGGCCTCGATGAGATACGGCATGAGGATGCGATTGACAAGAAAGCCCGGGCTGCTTTTGACATCCAGCGGCAGGCGCTCGATGGCGCCGGTGAAGGCGCGCGCGCGGGCCAGCGACTCTTCAGAACTCTGCGCGCCGCGCACGATTTCGACCAGCTGCATCTGCGCCACCGGATTGAAGAAATGCAGTCCCACCAGTCGCGACGGATCTTTCAGCACCGTGCCGATCTCTTCCAGCGGAATGCTCGAGGTGTTGCTGGCGAGCAGGGTGTGCGGGCGCACCTTCTGCTCGACCAGCCGGAACAGCTCGCGTTTGGGCTCGACCTTCTCCACGATTGCTTCGATGACCAGATCGGCGCGTTTGAGTCCATGGCCCTCGAGGTCCGGCATGAACCGGTCCATGGCCTCCTGCACCGCGCGCGGCTCCTTGAGCTTGCTCTTGAAAAATCCGTGCGCCTTTTTCATCGCGCGCGCCAGGATTTCGGGCCTCTGGTCCTGAAGGCTCACGCGGAAGCCCTTGAGCGCCGCCCAGATGGCGATGTCCGCGCCCATCACGCCGGCGCCGATCACATGCACGTGCTCGACACCGTGGGCCTGTATCTTGCCGCGGCGCTTGAGTTCCTCGCCGAGCAGAAACACGTGCACCAGATTGCGGCTGCTGCGCGACACCAGCAGCTCACCAAGTGACTGCGCCTCCTGTTCCTCGGTGGCGCGATCGCGCCACAAATCGAGAACGCGCCACGGCGCGGGATAGTGATCGGGATGCGCCTTGCGCCGCACGCGCGACGCGAACAGGCGCACGACCAGTGTTCGCAACGGTTTCCACCCGGGCACTTGTCGATACCAGGGCGCTTTCCGGCGCGGTTTTCCCGACTTCAGCAAGGTTTCGGCCGCATGCAGCAAATGCCGCTCCGGTACGATTTCATCCACCAGACCCAGACGCCGCGCCTCGCGCGCGGAAACCGTGCGGCCGGTGAGCATCATGTCGAGCGCCGCGATGTCGCCCACCAGCGGCGGCAAGCGCACGGTGCCGGCAAATCCGGGATGAATGCCCAGGCGCACCTCGGGCAGCCCCAGGCGCGTGGCGCTATCCTCGCGCGCCAAGCGATAACGACAGGCCAGCGCCAATTCCAGTCCGCCGCCAAGACAAAAACCGTGTATCACGGCCACCGAAGGAAACGGCAGACCCGCGAGCCGCGTGCAGACCTGCTGGCCGAGCTGCGCGAGTTCGGTGGCGCGCACCGGGTCGGTGATTCTTTCGAATTCGCGCACATCGGCCCCGGCGATGAACCCGGAGGCCTTACCGGAGCGGATGATCAATCCCTGGAGCGGCTTGTCCTCCAGTTCTCCCAGATGCTGATCCAGTTCCAGCAGCACGTCCTGCGACAACACGTTGGCCGACTGGCCCGCGACATCGAGCGTCAGCAATGCGTGATCGGTGTGATAGTCGAGGTGCCAGTGTTTGCTCATGGCCGATCACCTTGCGCGCGCAGCAGCATCGCACCACCCTGCCCGCCACCGATGCACAGTGTCGCCACGCCCTGCCCGCCGCCCTTGCGTTTCAGCGCGTGCAGCAGATGCAACACCAGACGCGCGCCGCTGGCGCCCACCGGATGACCGTTCGAAATCGCGCCGCCTTCGGGGTTGAGTAGCGCAGGATCGAGGGCACCGAGCGGTGCCTCCATCCCGAGTTCCGCGCGTGCGTACTGTGCGCTGTCCCACGCCGCCTGACAGGCCAGCACTTGCGCGGCGAAGGCCTCGTTGAGTTCCATCTGCTGCAGGTCGCGCATTTTCAGATTTTGACGTTTCAGCAATTGCGCCACGGCATGCACCGGCCCCAGACCCATCTGGCTCGGGTCGACGCCGGCCCATTCGTGATCCACCCATTCGCCGAGCACGGAAAGTCCGTGGCGTTTCACCGCCTCGTCGCTTGCGAGCAGCAGCATGGCCGCGCCGTCGGTCACCTGCGAGCTGTTGCCGGAGGTCACCGAACCGTACTTCCGGTCGAACACCGGCTTGAGCTGCGCCAGCCGCTCGATATCGGTGTCGCGCC
>JGI1358J11329_10003029_pt1 | contig 12667 bp, 15 predicted proteins | sample Subgroupgradi54m_FD_11329 | JGI IMG/M metagenome (IMG submission 11329)
ATTCCGTTTCCGTTTCCGGACAGGGTATTATTGCTAATGTGGTTAGAATTGCTTCTAAAACCATCAATAACTACCCCCCCAAACTCATTATCGGTAACCAGGTTATTTTTTACGATATTCCGAGCTGTTGCCCCAAGAGAGTCAATGGTTGCTATGCCGACAGAAGAGTTTAGTTTAGCGGTATTTCCGTCCACGATATTGTCGGAAGCGTTATTAACAAGAATGCCGTTACTGCTGTGGGATACTGTGTTGCCGGATAGCACATTATTATTAGACAAATTGACGCTAATTCCTACAGATGTATTGCTGACGCGGTTGTTGGTAAAAGTATTGTTGCCGGCAAAAAGGGAGAAAATGCCAATTCCGGCGTTATCGATTACACAATTGCGGACGGTTACATTTTGTCTGACATTTAGAAGAATCGCGAATTCTGCTCGCGTGCCCGATCGAATGTGATTATTGCAATTCAGAGTTATTCCGTTTTGGGTTATCTCAATATTCTCATTGAGGATGTCCTGATTTAGTGTGCAGGTAGATGTTGCGTTGTTGAAAGACCCGACGCTATTGCAGTCTTCCGGTATGAATATCGTGCCTTTAGTTTCCTGTATCCATATGTGATGCGATCCGGAAAGGTTTTGAGCAAAAGTATAACTGCCCTCGGCTCCGGAATTAAAAGCCGTCTCATTTTTATAGCTGTTATCAAAGATAAAATACTGCATGTTGGGGGTTAATCTGTTAATAGTCAGTTTAGCGGAAGAAACAGAAGAAGATGGGATCACCAAGCTTATTACCTTTGGACGCGAACTTAGCGACAGTGTCAATGTTTCACTGCTTTGAAGAGAAACATTGAGATAGTCGCTGTCTTTTATCTCAAAAAATGTCCCTGTTCCGCTTGTCTCACCAGTAATCTTGAACTTGAACGAACTAACTTCAAGCGCTTGGGATATATTCGCCGTCTGATACTCCCCCGGCACGGGCAGGTATGATAAAGCCACCAGCCCCAGAGCAATCACCGCGATGTTTAGAATGTGTTTTTTCATGGTGCTGGCACCACAACGGGTGTGTTAAGGATTACCGGTGTCGGAGGTAATAACCAGACAACTGCTCTGTGAGCGTTTAATCGGCAGCCATTGTATCCGGTGCTGGGATTTTTTTCGGCCGTAAAGCACCCTCTTCCCAAGGGCTTATCGGTTTTTATTGGGTCGGCAGATTTTTGTAGTATCTCCTTAATCTTCGCCGGCGTCATTACAAGTCCGGGATTGTCCTTTTGATATTCCGGTTCAAGCGCCTTCAAAATAGCGGCTACTCCAGTGACGAGAGGAGCGGAAGCGGAGGTGCCGGAGAAGAATTCGTAATCACCCAGGTTAAGCGGCGGGCTGAAAAAAGTCGGTGAGAACACAAGATCTCCCGGGGCCGTAATATTCACACTGCTGCCAAAATTACTATCAATCGCCCTTTGGTCAGTTGTTGTATCTGTGGCCCCTACGGTAATGACATTATCTAAAGAACTTAAATTGGCTGGGACAAAGAAAGAAGCATTAAAATTATTATTTCCAGCAGCTACCACAAAAAGAATATCACGGTGGAATAAAAAGCTTACATTAAATATCACACTTGCCTCAGGAATAAAGAACTTACTTAAGCTGATATTTATCACTTGAGCATCGCTTTCTGATAATTCAAAAATTTTGCGGTTAGCAGAAAAAAGGGTAAGTACTCCTATGGCCGATCTATGGAATCTGCGACTTTCAAGAGTGTAATCTAAATTCTTAATTCCGCTTACAATACCATTCATGTGGGGAAGAACATAATTTGACGGTGAGTCAGCCGAGATATTATTGGCTCCGATAATGCCAGCCACATTTGTTCCATGACTTGTTAAAACTCCGTTTGTTAAATCACCTACATCAATCAGCGCCTCGGGCGGAGTATTGCCAAACTTTACGTTCTGAAATTCTGGGTGTAGACGGTCAATACCAGTATCAATAATGCCTACGGTTACTGGAAATAAAGTTATGTTTAATTTGCTATTTATAGTATCCCAAGCTTTTTCCAGTCCGATTTTAAAGTATGATGCTGGCGGGTTTGATACTATTGCTTCTCGTAAATTTAAGTTGTCTATAAAAAAACTAGCTGCCCATGCCGAATTAATGGCAGTCGTAGCAAAAACGACTAAAAGACTCAGTGCTAAATATCTTTTTTTATAAAGTATGTTCATTTTAGGATCAGTTTCTACAAAGAATCGATACAATAATTAGGATCATCGCAACTACATCCCATAACAGTACCATCGAGATCATGTGTAGAGGTAGATGCTTTCCCAGTATCTAAAAGGGCTTTGATAACATAATAGGTTCTTTCAGGATTTACAGCAATCCTGTAATTTGGATGATTGTTGGCGATTTTGGGGTCCGAAGGAATCGAGTCAAGATATCTCGGGGTTAAATATTTACTCAAAATACCTATATCATTACAAATAGATGAGACTGGTGGATACAAAGTCTTATTATCGGTAGCATAAAGATTAAGGGCTGTTTTTATTTTGACCAGATCACTTGTTCTTATTGAATCCGAAGATCGTTTAGGCGGACCAAGCTGCACTGAAATCAGAAAGTAAAACATAATTCCAATAAGAATTAGGGTCATAATAAATTTCTTGCTTACTTTTATATTTTTTGTGTTCATCATAATTTATTGAGCTACCAAGTTTTGCACAACCTCTAGGATAAGAGGACTGCTCAGGTTCTTAATGGTCTGTATTTTATTATTTAATTCTTGGGCTGTTTTTGTCTGAACTTCTATTTTCACTATTTTAGGTGTCGGGACAAATCCGGTGGCAATTCCGCCCACTAGATCTGTTACTTGTTTAATATCGGCTTGAGTGAATGATTGGGCAAAGGCAAAAAAGCCAAGGGTTAGTGAAGCAATATAGAAAGCGTAGGAAATTAATTTTTTATAGTTTTTCCTCATACACGCCGGTATTCTAGAAGGCTACTGGCTAAAACAAAAACTCCAATGATTATGATTAATGTCGCCAAATTAACAAGGAAACCAAATAGTATAAGTTTTTTATCGGTTCCACGCTCGTTTCTGTATGACTTAAGCAAGTAAAGACCCATGAGAGCCCCCAATATAATCAGAACAATTAGCCCCAAGAAACTCCAAAGGTTTCCCATCATTGGCGGATAAAATACTGTTATCCAAAAAAGAACGTTAATAGTGATTGTTGTGATTAAATATTTTTTAGATTGTGACATATTTTATTGGGCTACTAAATTCTGAACCACCTCTGTGATTAGGGGGCTGTTCAAATCTTTAATTGCCTGTATTTTATTATTTAATTCTTGAGCGGTTGTGGTTTTAACTTCAATTTTTACAATTTTCGGAGTTGTTACAAATCCAGCGATGACTCCGTCCACTAAATCTGCCACTTGTTGAATATCGTTTTGGGTAGCCGCATCCTCAAAAAGCACTATAATCTCATTAACAATGAACTTCAGACCCTGGTCCTCGACCACTTTCGCAGGGTCGCTCTCCTTTTCAAACACTTCCTCCCTGCTCACCACCGTCCCCTTCCCTATTTTAACCTTTTTCGCCGCGATTTGTCCTCTCAAAATCGTTGATTCGCCGATATCAACACTGGCATTGGGGGCCAAGAGCTTGAAGTTAAGGAAAGAATCTTTGCCAAAAACAACCGGTCTTCCTATCTTACCCGCTTTATGGTCTTTCTTTTCCTTATCATCCATATTGGCGTTGACTTCATCGTCATCGTCTTCTTTTTCTTCCTTCTCGTTTTTCGGCCTGATGCCCAGGTAGTTAATAACTAAGTCTGTCGGCTTGAGATTTTGACCGGGAAGAATGGAGACATGTTGCTGGCCTTTGAGTTTAGATTGGATGTTAAGCGTGGCAACGGCACTGAAAATAAGCGTAGAGTTCTCTTTCAGTTCCAGTTTTCGAATATTGTAGATTCCTCCGGTGAGCGTGAGGCGGCTGTCTTTTTCGAGGATTATGTTGCGATAGCTGCCGGCAATGAGGGTATTGTTAGAGCCGACGAATTTAAAATCTTGAGTTCCAACTTTAAAGTCAGGAATTTCGGGAAGATTAGCTATTGGAAGTTGAACCGGCTTTGTTTGAGTGCCCAAGATTTGAGCGTCTTTTTCTATTTTTAATTTATTGAACGAGATGTTGCCGTTGATTCGGGTATTCTTATCTAAAGTTATTCTGTCAGCGAAAAGGTTGCCGTTGATGATGGCGTCTTTCTGAATGTCAATTTCCCTATTTGATCCGACATCGCCACTTGAGATTTGAACGTCTTTTTCCAGTTTTACTTCCTCTTGTGCGAAGAGAGCGAAACTGCCCAGGTTATTAAAAAGAGGTTGGTTATTGAATTGTATATTCAATGCTCCGATGAAAAGACCCCCGGTGACAAGAGCGAAGAGTATGTGTGGAGATTTTATTATTTTTTTCATTCACCTTATTTTATGTTTGAAACTTAAAACGGCGCAAACAAATCTTTTTTCCCGGTTATCCCAGGATTAACCGGTGATTCTCCGAAAATTTGCAATGCTTTGTATTTTTTGTTGTCTAATATGGAGAAATCTATTTTAAGATTTTGGAACTTGTTAAGATCATCTCTCCCGGCTACGGGAGGAGGCTCAACTGGAACTCTGGCTGGGACTGCCCATTGGGAGTAATAAAAATATCCAAGCGCAAAACCAAGAACTAATATAAGAGATACGACAAGAGGTGTGGTTTGATTGTTTTGTTGTGGGGCCATATCGGTATATTTAAATATTTAAATGTTTAAACATTACTTAAGATAATATGCATTTCCTCTTACGACGAAGTTCAAAATGGAAGTGTTTCCCTGATTTACTGTGGCATCAATTGAAGTTATGTCTACGAGCCGTAAATTACTCTCAAGTGCTCCAAGAAAATTAGTCAGTCCAGGATAGTTTCCGTTTAAGAATATCTCCAAAGATAAAAGATTATAGGGGTTAGTGTCTGTATCGGATACTTTTTGGCTAGTTATGGCTGAACTGAACAATTCAATACCATTTTTGGCAGACACATCATCAACGGCGGACAAAACTTCAGCGATGCTCTTTTTTGATGGGACGATGGCCGACAGCTTAGCTATTTCCGGAATTCTTTTTTGATACTCTTTGTTTAAGTTTTTGATGTTGTCCATAACGGCGTTTCTTGCTTGAAGTAAATCGTTCCGGTCGTTGATAGCAGAATCCAAGTCGGAGATCCTGTTATAGAAAGGGAGAGCTAACGCCCAAAACAAAATCATGGCCATGGCTATCAATCCTGCTCCGATGTAGTTTTTGTTCATTCTTTTAGGAATTTAGTTTTATCAAATTCTAACTTGAGGCTAAACTCTAATTTACCCGTAGTCAGGACATGAACGTTGGTAAGAGCAAGATCCTTTATTGAATCATCGGAAACCAAAGCGGCTATTTGCCTGGCTACCACGGTGTAGTTTGTGGCTAGGGCTTTAAATTCAAATCTGTTATCCAAAACAGCGGCAGAAAATGTTAAAAATTGAACTTGGGGCTGTAGTAAACCCTCAACCTTACCTAATGCTTTTGACCAAACAATGTGTGAATCCAGTAGGGTTGATAACAATGACAGTTGTTTGCTTAAGGTTAAAAGATTGGTCTCAACTTTTTTGTCACGGGCTTTTTCGAGGTTTACTATCTCTGCGTCTAGACCGGTTTTTTTGTCTTCCAGGATGCCTTTATAAAAATAAAGACCGCCTACGAGAACAAGCATTAAAACAAGAATTGCAGTTCCTGCGTAGATAAGTCTATTTTCTCCCGGAATTTTAACTTCTATTTTTCTTCTTGTCTCGGGAAGCAATTGTAACCCATTTTGATCAGGCATTTATAAGTGTCTATCTATAGTAAGTATACTCCAGAGAATGATCTTTGTTATCAACATTAAATATCTCTCATTGCTAAACCGGCAGCTATAGAGAAAGTGTTTGCTAATTCTTGAATGACAGGCTTTAACGACTCCGGATATACAATTCGGGCGAAAGCGTTGGCGCCGTAAACGTCCATACCCAGGTTCTTTTTGAAATAGTTTACAAAGCTGGGCATGTTTGTAAGCCCGCCCACAAGCAGAACCCGCGATACTTTTTGGTTTTTTAGTCTTTCGTAGTTATTAATGGTTTTTTTGGTTTCAAAAACCATCATATCTATCAAGGAAACCATAGCTTCGTTCACGATATTCTCGTCGGCTTCTTTCATCCCAATTTTTCTTTTTAATTCCTCCGCTTTTTCAATACTTACATTTAAAGAGCGGGCAATAGATTTTGTTATCTCAAATCCTCCTATCTCATAATTATGACTCACTCTCTCGTATCCCTTATATACAATAACGATTGAGGTGCTACGCCCCCCGATATTAACTATCGCCGTAGGAGAAAGATCATTTCCCAAAAGAGCCCTAATCAGAGCCGTGTTCTCAAGTTCAAGAGCTTTGAGGTTCAAACCGGCACCTTTCATTATCCTTCTGTATTTTTCTGTCTCATCTCTTGGCACGGCGACGATGAATACCTGAACCGTAGCGGGTTTAGAAGCTGAACTTGGAATTCCCGGACCCGTTGATTTAAAAATATCTATAATTGACCAATCAAGAATCACTTCGTTTAAGGGTATGGGAATGTATTTTCTGGCCTCAAATGGCAAAGCCTTAGCCAGTTCCTGTTCTGAAAGATAAGGCATTTCAATGATGGTGGTAAAGGTTGAAAATGAAGGAATTGAGGCTATTGCGTCGGTAGATTTAATGTTGCTCTTTTTTATCAACTCTTTTAATCCCCAGATAATCTCCTGATCTGGCAGTTTTAAAATGCTTTGGCCCATGTCTGGTCCGGATGACTGGATATCTGTACCTTTCAATTCAAATAGCCCATAATTTTTTAAAGTAAAACGTCCGCCTGATTTTTCCAGTTCAACAATTTTAATGGCGGCTGTTCCGATGTCGATACCCAACTTGCCTTTTTCTCCAAAAAGATTAAACATTGCCATAATTTGCCATATTTTATTAAAGCAAGTATAACACAATAATGTTTTCTAATTATCCCCAGCAAGTGCGTAACTGGTTATTAGATCTTATTTTACCTGTCCGGTGTATTGGTTGCAGGAAGTTTGGCGGTTATATCTGCCGAGGATGCCTTAGAACAATATCAATCAAAAAAACCTTTGAATGCATCGGATGCAAGAGAAATACTCCCTTAGGGCAGACCTGTTATCTGTGCGCGAAGACCAATTCCGTGGACCAATTGCTTATTGTTACCGATTACAAAAATTCTTTGGTTGAAAAATCTCTCAAGTTTTTAAAATATAGATTTATTTCTGACCTGGAACAGCCATTGTCGGTTTTGATGAAAAGATATCTTAAGTGGCTGACCTTAGATAAAAAGTTTAACGTCTTTCAGATCAATCCCCTTCTGGTCTTTGTACCGCTTCATCCGAGGCGTTTGAATTGGCGGGGTTTTAACCAATCCGAACTGTTGGCTAAAGATCTTGCTGATACTTTTCAAATGGAAATGGCCGACGACGTAATTGAGCGGACGACCAATACTATCCCGCAGGCAGATATTAAGGAGAGAGAAGAAAGATTAAAAAACTTGAGTGGGATTTTTAAAATTAAGAATAAAAATAAATTAGTCGGTCGAGAAGTTATACTCATAGACGACATTTGTACGACAGGGGCGACATTAAATGAATGTGCCAAGGTTTTAAAAGCAAACGGTGCTTCAAAAGTTATTGGTTTAGTTGTTGCGAGAGGCTGATTTTCATGCTAAAATTCAGTGAATTTGATGGAGAAGTAGGGAAGGGTATGCAAATGGTCAAGCGAGCGGTTTGCTAAACCGTGACGGTCTAAAAAGCCGTTTGTGGGTTCGACTCCCACCCCTTCCGCATGACGGAAAACATAAACAAAGATAATAAGAACACAAGACCGCCGGTGGTGGTTGTTTTGGGTCATGTTGACCACGGTAAGACCAAACTTTTGGACACTATCAGGAAAACAAAAGTTGCCGAGGGAGAATCGGGGGGAATTACCCAACATATCGGCGCGTACCAAGTAGAACTTACGACCAACGACCAACGACCAACGACAAAAATAATTACTTTTTTGGATACACCCGGACACGAAGCATTTACCGCAATTCGGTCTCGCGGAGCCAAGGTTGCTGATATCGCTATTTTGGTTGTCGCCGCCGATGAAAGCGTAAAACCCCAAACAAAAGAAGCCATCAGAATTATCAAGGAGGAAAAAATACCTTTTATTGTTGCCATTAATAAAATAGACAAAGAAGGGGCAAATGTTCAGAAAGTTAAGCAGGACTTGGCGACAGAAGATGTTTTGGTTGAAGATTGGGGCGGAAAAGTTCCCGTTATAGAAATTTCAGCCAAAGAAAACAGAAATATTGATGCCCTTTTGGACATGGTTCTTTTGGTGGCTGAACTGGAAGAATTGAACGAAGATTTATCATCGCCAGCTAAGGGAATAATAATTGAGTCGTCTCTTGATAAAAGGAGGGGTTATGTGGCTACGGCACTGGTTCAAAAGGGGGTTCTTGGCATGGGAGATTTTATTGTAGTAGGAACAGTTGTCGGCAAAATAAAATCCATGGAGGATTTTATGGGCAAAGTCATAATTGAGGCTAAGCCGTCGCAACCAGTTTTGATTACTGGATGGCCTACGGCTCCGGACATAGGTAAGGAATTTGTCATTGCGCCTGACAAAGATGAAGCTACCAGAATTGCCGGAGAAAATGTTAATCTCGCTCCCCTGTTTTCATTCTTTAAGGGTTCTGTTGAGACCGGCGATGAGAACAAAAAGTTTTTGAGCCTTGTTTTTAAGTCCGATGTTTCCAGCTCCTTGGAAGCAATAGAAGCTTCGCTTAAGGCCATCAAATCGCAAGAGGTCGGATATCGTGTTATTTCGTACGACATCGGTAACATTTCTGAAGCCGATGTCAAAACAGCCATTGCTTCAAAGTGTCAGGTAATCGGTTTTAGGGTTGGGATAGAAGAATCGGCTAAAAAACTGGCCGAGAAAGAAGGTATTAAGATTGTAAATTTTGAAATTATCTATGAGTTGATAGAACATGTCAGAAATGAAATGTCAGAGCTTTTGGGGGCTGAAGTAAAGAAAAATCCACTCGGAAAACTAAAGGTTTTAGCTATTTTTAAAAAAGATTCTCACATGCAAATTATTGGAGGCAGGGTCATGTCTGGTAAAGTGATTCGCGGAGCAATGGGAGATGTCACAAGAAACGGTTTGGTTGTAGTTTCCGGCAAAATCGGCCAGCTCCAGCACAACAAAGAAGACATGCCCGAGGTGAAAGATGGTCTTGAAGCGGGAATTAGGTTTGACGCAATTACCAAAGATTTCCCAGACGTTAAGGTTGGAGATATATTAGATATATACGAAGAAGAAAAAATTAAGAGATCAATTTAAGGCCTGGTAGCCAAGTAGTAAGGCATTCCTCTGCAAAAGGAATATACGCGAGTGCAATTCTCGCCCAGGCCTCAAGATAGAATATAATGCCGGTGTGGCGGAATTGGCATACGCAACGCACTTAAGATGCGTCGCCCGTAAGGGATTGTGGGTCCGACTCCCACCACCGGCACCATTAGGGAAATTGACAGTTTTTGGCTATTTTTATAAAATTAAAACATGGTTAAGAGTAAAAAAAATCACAATTCGTCAGAAGTTGGAGCTTTGCTGAAGCACATAGATGGTAGGGTGACTTTGATTGCGGAGCAGTATGTTGGTTTGAACGACAAATATTCCAGATTAGACAAAAAGACAGAGGGTTTAATTAATAGAGTAGATAATGTTGTGGATATGGTCGGGGCAATCAAAGAAGATGTTGAAGTTTTGAAAGACGATGTTTCTATTATAAAGATGGATATAGAGTTTATTAAACATGATTTAAAAAGCAAGGTAGGCAGAGACGAATTCGCGGTTTTAGAACGGCGAGTTTCTTTGATAGAAAGCCGGAGATAAAAACCACCAAAGAAAAACTTGAACAATAAAAGCCCCCTACTTGGGGGTTTCTTGTTTCTTTTTGTAATCTCTGATGGCCATTTTGATAGCGTCTTCGGCGAGGACCGAACAGTGGACTTTGACCGGAGGCAAGCTCAACTCGCTGACTATCTCGGTGTTTTTGATTGCTAAGGCCTCTTCAACTGTTTTGCCCTTCAACCATTCAGTGGCCAAGGACGATGAGGCAATGGCTGAGCCACAACCGAATGTTTTGAATTTAGCGTCATCAATCACTCCGGTTTCTGGGTTTACTTTGATCTGAAGCTTCATCACGTCGCCACATTCTGGCGCGCCGACAAGGCCAGTCCCCACGTTTGGGTCGTCTTTGGGTAAAGAGCCGACATTTCTCGGATTTTCGTAGTGGTCAATTACTTTTTGTGAGTAAGCCATTGAAATCCTTAGAAAAATAAAGTGCTATTTAGAATTTACATTAAAAACCGGCTTTAGTCTAACGGGGTTGGATTAAAGTTCCAGACATGATACTTTGTGATAAAAGATTTGGAAGGACCTTTACAATGCAGAAGCGTATCCAGCTGACAGTTACTCTTGTTGCTTGTCTTTTTTTTGAGGGTCAGGGTTTAACGCAGACAAAGAGCTTTGAAATATTAAATTCTAAAGCCGAACAGGGGGACACCGTAGTCGTTAGGATTAACCCTCAGTGGCAAGGACCGATGGTATGTATATCGGCTTTTAGTAAGCAATATGTCCCGAATAACCGAGGATATGTCGCTATCGGCGTGGATGTCTATACCAAGCCCACAAGCAAGAAACCAAACTCCCGTGGATATCCGGTTTACCTGATAGAATGCGGACGTGGCGTAAGGTTAGATTATCTTTTTTATAGCGAGATATTTGTTTTAGAAAAGAATTTCTCCAAAACACGTCTTGCTGGAAAAGGGCGATCCAGCAGACACAGAAAGGGCCCGGAAAAAAATGCTATTAATAATGCATTTAGCATTAATAGGTTCGTCCAAACAGATGTAACTGATGGGAGTAGTTACACTGATCCGCTGAAAGGTCGAGATGTTATTGATTCGTTTGGCTTAATATATCGCGATAATAAAAAACTTCCTCATTTTGGTGTTGACCTAAGAACACCAATCGGAACTCCGGTCAGAGCAACTAACTGGGGTCAAGTTGTGCTTGTAGCCGTTAACTTCAGCAAAGAAGGAAACATGGTTATTATCAATCACGGCTTAGGGATTTTTTCTGTATATATGCACCTATCACATATAGATGATTTACGAAATGGAGAGATAGTGGAACAAGGCCAAATGATTGGTTTTTCGGGCGCTACCGGTGCCGGGGTTCGGGAGCCTCATCTGCATTTCAGTATCAAGATTCATGGTAGCTATGTTGACCCGCTGAAGTTTATTGAAACAGTAAATAGTTTAGTAAAATAGTCCAAAGATAAGGACTATTTTTTATTATGAAATTTTTTGTGGACTTCGCGGAGTTGTTTGTCAGTCACATGAGTATAGATTTGGGTGGTTGTTATAGAAGAGTGTCCAAGCATGGCTTGGACAGAACGTATATCAGCGCCGTTGCGCAATAAATCGGTGGCCATCGTATGTCTTAGTGAGTGGGGGGAAACATTTTTTCCGACTATGCCGGCCTTGGTGGCATATTTTTCAACTATTCTTTGGATGCTTCTGGGTGTGAGGCGTAAATTATTTTCCTTTCCAAAACTTCCAGAAGCCTTGCTTAGGGGAATGCGGATAAACAAGGCTTCATCAATGTCAGATCTTTTGTCTAGATATTTGGTTATGTCATTCTTGGCGCTGTCGGACAAGAACACTACTCTTATTTTTGACCCCTTCCCTCTTATGCTTAGCTCGCCCCGGGTAGTATCTATTTTATTTCTATCCAATGAACAAAGTTCGGAAACACGCATACCTGTACTGAACAAAGTACCCAAAACAGCCCGGTCCCTTAAAGCATCCAGGTTGTCCCCTTCCGGAGACTTTAGCAGTCTTTCTAACTCATCTGATTCAAGAAATGTGACCTCTCTGTCCTCTTGTTTCCCGAGTTCAACTTTTTCTGCCGGAACAGATTTGATGTCTCTCTTGGCAAGGTATTTTAAAAAGTTTCTAATGGCGATGATGTGATAATTCTGGGTGACTTTTTTTAAGCCCTCGCCCTCGTTGTTTTTGAGGCGGTTTAAATAAAGTCGGTACTGCCTTATCAAGTCTTCGGTGATGCCGGAAGGACTTGAAACTTTAGCAAAATTTAAAAACCTATCCAAATATCTCCCATAGTTTTCCATGGTCTTAGGTGACCGGTTCTTCTCTATCTCCAGATGTTCAAGGTATTGAATTTTGAGGGTTTTGACCCCGCTCTTGAAAGCAGACCCTGAAGGGGAGTTTTTGTTAGTCATAATTATTGGTTAATATTCGTTGCCTGCATAAAATTATAATTTATTGTGTAACTATCTGCTTTCAAGGGCGGGGTTGATATCCATGTCGCATAATTAGTATAACACAAAGAAGATTTGCCAAGCTCCGTAACCAGCCACCTTCAGACCCGCCTCCGGTTGAATGACTCCTCCGAGAGTCATTCAACCTCAGCTATATGAGCATTGCCTAATCACCGGCTG
>JGI1358J11329_10003032_pt1 | contig 12661 bp, 12 predicted proteins | sample Subgroupgradi54m_FD_11329 | JGI IMG/M metagenome (IMG submission 11329)
TATCCGCTCCCGCCTTTTTATAGCTCACGCGGATGTGTCTAGTGGCCAGTGCTTATTGGTTGGGGGTGAGGGGTCTGGAGTTTTGGGTAAAAACACGCTATCGAAGCAGGAGCAGTGTTTTTACTCCAGACCCCTTACTCATAACCCCAGACCAATCTTGACCGCAATCCTAATAAAGCAGCGTTGCCCTCGTGCTCGCTATGAGAGCAGCGAAGATGCAGACGCAGCATGGCGAGGCACATAGGCTCGGTTCTGCCGTGCGCGAGATCGTGTTCGGCGTGCATGATGGCGTGCTTACTGTACTTGGTTTTGTCTCTGGAGTGGCGGGCATCTTCGCGGACAGCAGGACGATCTTCTTCACCGGCCTCGCGGGCATGATTGCAGAAGGCATCTCGATGGGTGTCGGCGAGTATCAGAGCATCACGGCGCAGAATGAGATCATCGAGCACCAGCGACGAATTGAGGAAGATGAGATTCGGAAGATGCCCAAGCTGGAATTAGAGGAAGTTTGCACGATCTATTGCAAGAAAGGATTTTCAAAGGCCGAAGCGAGAAAGATCGCGCTGCGCATCACGGCGAATAAGAAACAATGGGTGGACACGATGATGACCGAGGAGCTCGGCTTCCCCCCGAACCACCGGGAAAGCCCGTTGCGCAATGGCGTCATCATCGGCCTCGCGTCCTTCATCGGCGGCTTCATTCCGATTGCGTCCTATCTCTTTTTCGCCAAGGGGCCAGCGTTCTTGGCTTCGGTTGTCCTCTCCGCGTTTGTGGTCTTCTTCCTCGGCGTGCTCAAGGCGAGATACACGGGCAAGCCATGGCTTTCTGCCGGCATTAAGCTGATGGTGGTCGCGCTCCTTACGGCGGTCGTGACATTCTATATCGGCGAATTCCTGGGCCGTATGTACGCATCGTGAGGATCCCTATGCGACGCGTGCACATCATCGTCCATGGCCAGGTGCAGGGTGTGAACTTCCGTCGTCATACTGCGCAGAAGGCGAAAGAGCTTGGCGTGCATGGCTATGTGCGCAATCTTCCAAGTAATGGTGTGGAAGTGGTGGCGGAAGGCAAGGCGGAGAAGGTGGAAGCGCTGATCAGCTTCTGCCGACGCGGGCCACCAAGCGCGGTGGTGACCGAGGCGATAGTGGAGGAGGAGAAAGCGACGGGGGAGAAAGATGAATTCAGGATAAAGTATTGATTACGGCTTTGGTATCTCATCTACCGAATTTTTCCGCTTGTTCAAGGAACGCAAGATCCCGTTTGATGATAAACTTGCCGTCGTATGTGTCTGGCTTACTCTTTTTAAGCAAGGTAACAGCCTCGTCAAGCGTGACCCACACCACTTCAAATCCATCTTGGATCTCTTCCTCAGTAAAATCAGGTTTTCCTTCTTTCTCGACTTCAGCCATGAAACAGTGTGATGTTTGCAGGACATTCGACTGGCTTCGATGCTCGACTATTTCACCGATCTTTCCAAGAACACGGCACGTACAACCAACTTCTTCCTGGATCTCTCGCTTCAATGCCGCATCGATTGTTTCGCCTTCATCAACGCCGCCGCCGGGAAGTTTGTAATAATGATGTGTAGAGACGTGCAGCAACGCAATCAGGTTTCCTTTCCGTAATACTGCTCTTGCAGCAGTTCTTGTCGTATATCGAGCATCCGGTTTTGTTCGCAATCCGACATCCGCATCAGTAACTTCAAGGATTTTCATGGTCGTCAATGATTTACATGGCCTCTAATCGCTTAATCCGCTCATCAATCGGCGGATGCGTCGCAAACATGGAATTGATCCTCCCTTTCACATTCCGCAGCGGATTCTCGATATACAAGTGTGCTGTCGCCTTGTTGGCAGTATCTACCACTTTATCATGATCTACCTTGATCTTGCCCAGCGCGCTTGCCAGACCAGGCGGATAGCGCGTCAGCTTCGCGCCAGTGGCATCAGCAAGGAACTCGCGTTGCCTTGAGACGGCCAGGCGGATGAGCTGGGCGATGATAGGGGCGAGGATAGCAAGAACAATAGCAAGCACGAGGAGAATGGCATTTCCCCCTCGTCGTTCACCGTTTCCGCCGCGATGGCCGCCATAGAAAAACGACCGCAGCATGGCGTCGCTCATCAGCGCGACCACACCGACAAGGATGGTGACGAGCATCATGAAGCGGATGTCATAATTGCCGATGTGGCTCATCTCGTGCGCGAGCACGCCTTCCAGTTCGGTGCGGGAAAGGCGTTTCCGCGCGCCGGATGTCACCGTGATGGATGCATGCTTCGGGTCACGGCCGGTGGCGAAGGCATTGATCGACGTTTCTTCTATCATGTACACTTTGGGTACTTGGATACCTGCGGCGATAGCAAGGCCTTCTACCGTGTTGATGAGGAAGGGATCGTCTTTCTTCGTGACCGGTTTCGCATGGCTGGTCGCAAGGATCATCCTGTCGCCGGCGTAAAAGCCGATGAGCGAGTAGATGATCGCGATGATAAACGCCACGCTCATGCCGCCGATAGGGCTCCCATAGACAGCGCCGAAAAGGAAGCCGATGAGGATGATGAGCAGGCTAAAGACAAAGAGAAGGAAGAAAGAACGCAGTTTATTTGCGTTGATATGCTCGTAGAAGGTGACGCGCTCCGTGGCCTTGGACGATCTCATGCCTAGAACTTGACCTTGACCGGCTTGCGCTCTGCTTCCTCGACCTTGAAGAACTCGCGTGCCGAGAAGGTGAACAGCCTGGAGATGAAATTCGTCGGGAAGGTCTGGAGGAGGTTGTTGAACTCGAGCACGCTGTCGTTGTAGAATTGCCTCGAGTATGCGATTTTGCTTTCGGTGCCGGAGAGCTCTTCCTGCAATTGCATGAAGTTCTCATTCGCGCGCAGTTGCGGATAGGCTTCAGAGACGGCGAATAGGCTCTTCAAGGCGCCCTCAAGCATGTTTTCTGCCTTCGCCTTGCTCGCCATGCTGCCTGCCTGCAGGAGCGCGCTTCTCGCCTTAGTGACATTCTCGAGGACACTCTTTTCGTGCTTCATGTAGCCCTTGACCGCTTCCACAAGATTCGGGATGAGGTCCGCGCGGCGCTTCAATTGCACGTCAATCTGGCTCCACGCGTTCTCGATGCGGTTGCGCAGCGTGATAAGGCGGTTGAACTTGAAGATGATATAGAGGACTATCAGGCCGGCAATGACCAGTATGATCCAGAGGGCGATGCTCATGGTGGTGATAAACGTTGGGTGATTTATAAAGTTTCCGCCTCTCCGGACAGAGTCCAAGTTTTCGATAGCTTTATAAATATATGAACTTATATGTTTCCATATGGGGAGAAAAACGTTTGCATTAAGTCTTGATGAGAAAGTTTACGAGAAATACAAAAAGTACTGTGAAGAGAATGACATGATTATTTCTAGAAAAGTTGAAACTCTTATGAAAAAAGAACTAGAGGAAGTGAAGAATGAGTAATTTTCAAGAAAAAGTCAGCTTTATCTGGGATTTAGCAGATTTATTGTGGGGACCATATAAGCGAAACGAGTATCAAAAAGTTATACTTCCATTCACAATCCTAAAGAGATTTGATTGTGTGCTGAGCGATACTAAAAAAAATGTTCTTGAAACATATAAAAAGTATAAAGACACAATTGAGAATAAAGAGCACCTGCTGATGAATGCTTCAAAGCAGGATTTTTATAATTATTCAAAATATGATTTTAAGACCTTGCTTGAAGATCCAGAACATATAGAGCAAAATCTATTACATTACATGGATTGCTTCAGCAAAAATGTTCAGGATATTTTTGGAGAATCTGGATTTAATATTAAAATTCATATCACAAAACTTGCAAAAAATGAATTGCTTTTCTTATTGATTAAAAAGTTTTCAGAGTCAAAAGTTGATTTACACCCAGATATAGTCTCTAATTATGAGATGGGAACAATTTTTGAAGAGCTTGTCAGAAAATTTTCAGAACAATCTAACGAAGAAGCAGGAGACCACTTCACACCAAGAGAAATTGTGGAACTGATGACTCATTTAATGTTTGAAGTGCATAAAGATGAGATTAGACAGAAAAATCTAATTAAGACTGTTTACGATCCTGCATGTGGGACTGGAGGTATGTTAACTGGGTCCAAAAATTATATTGCAACCATAAATAAAGAAATGGAAGTTGCTCTTTTTGGACAAGAATTGAATGAGGAGATTTATGCTATCTGTAAAGCAGATATGTTAATGAAAGGTGAAGATTCAGATAAAATCAAAGGGCCATTAAGCACATTGTCAAAAGACCAATTCCCTAACCTAAAGTTCGATTATATCATTTCTAATCCTCCATACGGTAAAAAATGGGAAATGGATCAAGAGGCAGTAGAAAAAGAAGCAAAATTAGGTTACGAAGGTCGTTTTGGAGCAGGAACTCCGCGGATTAACGATGGACAATTATTATTCTTACAGCATATGGCTTCAAAGATGAAAGTCAATGGAGAAAAATCTCGTATTGCTGCAATTACCAATGGTTCTCCACTATTTACTGGTGATGCAGGTGGTGGAGAGAGTGACATAAGAACATGGATGATCGAAAATGATTATGTTGAAGCAATAATCGCCCTACCTAATCAACTATTCTATAATACGGGAATTTATACGTATATTTGGATTTTAACAAATAAAAAATCAACAGAACGAGTTGGCAAGATTCAGCTTATTAATGCAACTTCATTTTCTAAGAAAATGAGGAAAAGTCTAGGAAATAAGAGAAATGAACTTTCATCTGGAAAAGATGGTCACATCGAAAAAATTGTCCAGCTCTATGCAGACTTCAAACTGAACATCCATTCCAAAATATTTGATAAAAAAGAATTTGGATATACCAAAATAATTGTTGAAAGACCATTGCAATTAAATTTTATTGTGAACGATGAAAGACTTGAAAACTTATATTCAGTATCAACATTTGCTAAGTTATCCGAAAGCAAATCAAAAAATCCTAAAGAAAAGCTTGAAGAAGAAACAAAAGGAAAATACAAACAGGATGCTATAATTAATGCACTAAAAACTATCGGACACGAAACATACAAAAACTGGGATAAATTTGAAGAAAAAGTAAAGAAAGCTCTAAAAGAATTTGGACTAGCACCAAACTTCATCAATGCAATTATCATGGCACTTTCAGAACATGACGATTCTGTAGAATACGTTCTCGTAAAAGGCAAAAAAATCGCAGATAGCAATTTACGTGACTCTGAAAAAATCCCACTAAAACAAGATATTGAAGAATACTTCAAAAAAGAAGTTATCCCTTATTACCCCGATGCATGGATGGACAGAAGCAAAGATAATATCGGATACGAAGTTAACTTTAATAAATATTTTTACAAATACACACCACCAAGATTACTTGAAGATATTGAAAAAGATATTGCCCACATAACAACAGAAATACAAAAGCTACTCAAGGAGGATCTTTGATGAAGCTTAAGGAATATCCCAAAAATAAAGAATCAGAAGATAATATCTCCGTTATAAATTGGACTCCTATAATACCTTTTAACTGGAAGATGAATAAACTAAAATTTCTACTAAAAGATAAAATCACTGATGGCCCTCATGAAACTCCTGAATTTATAGATGAAGGAATTCCCTTTTTATCTGTCGATTCAATCCAAGATGGTAAATTAGTTTTTGAAAATTGTAGATTTATTTCTAAAGAAGACCAGATCAGATTTAAAACAAAAAGTAATCCAAAAAAACATGATGTTTTTTTAGGTAAAGCTGCATCCATTGGTAAAATAGCATCAGTAAATGTAGATTTTGAATTTAATATTTGGTCGCCGTTAGCCTTACTTAGACCTGATGCAAATAAATTATATCATCGATTTTTAGAATATTCTCTAAAGTCAGATTATTGTCAAGACCAAATTGATCTTTATGCAACTAGCAACACCCAGAAAAACATAAGTATGGACGATATCCCGAGAATACAGATAATTACTCCATCAATAAACGAACAAAAAATTGCGTCGAAATATCTTGATAAAAAAAATGAAGAGATTAATAATATTATCGAAAAAGATACAAAACTAATTGAACTTCTCAAAGAAAAAAGAATTGTTATAATAAATCATGCTGTAACAAAAGGACTTAATCATAAAGTCAAATTAAAACATTCTGGAATTGAATGGATTGGGGAAATACCAGAATCATGGAACGTTGTTCCATTAAAAAAATATTTGGAATCTTTAGTTGATTATAGAGGAGCAACTCCTGAAAAAACAAGTGAAGGAATCTTTCTGATAACTGGAAGAAACATTAAATCTGGAAAAATTGACTATGATCTCTCAAAAGAATATGTATTAGAAAAAGATTATGAAGAAATTATGCATAGAGGAAAACCAAGAAAAGGAGATTTATTATTTACCACAGAAGCGCCCTTGGGTGAAGTTGCAAATATTGATAGAGAAGATGTTGCGTTAGCACAAAGGATAATAAAAATTAGGGGCATGATCAATAAACTAGATAATTATTACCTAAAATATTATATACAATCAAAATCGTTTCAAGAACATTTGCAAAGTTTTGCTACAGGTTCTACCGCAGTTGGATTAAAAGCGAGTAGTTGGTGCTTTTTAAGACTTATAGCTCCTCCAATAAATGAGCAAGTATTGATTGCAAAATATTTAGACAAAGAAACTGCAAGAATAGATCAGACTATTGCAAAGATAGAAGAAAAAATAACTTTACTCGAAGAATATAAAAAATCGCTTATCCATCATGTCGTGACTGGGAAAGTGGATGTAAGGGAGGCAATAGCATGACATCGGACACTTCAGAAAAAGGATTTCAGAATGATATTATCGCTCACTTAGTTTCGACAGGATATCACAAAAGAGCAACTCAAGCATTTAACAAAGGAGCTTGCATTGATGCCGAATTAACACTCAAATTTATCCAAGATACTCAAGAAAAAGAATGGAAGAAATTCCAAAAGATTTATGGAGAAAAATCAGAAGAAAAACTTCTATTTAGAATCGTTAAAGAGATTGACGCAAAAGGAACTATAAATATTTTAAGAAATGGTTTTAAAGATGTCGGATGTAATTTCCAATTGTTCTATCCTAAGCCTAACAACAATAAAAATCCTGATTTATTTCAGAAATTTGAGAAAAACATCTTCTCTGTCATTGACGAATTAGAATATGAAAATAAAGAAAAAGGAAATAGATTGGATTTAGTCATTTTCATAAATGGGCTTCCAATCATCACCATCGAGCTTAAAGATACATTCTCGCAAGGTGTTGAAAAAGCAATAGCTCAATATAAGAATGACCGAGACCCAAGAGAAGCAATCTTCCAAAAAACATTAGTCCATTTTGCCATGAGCGACGAAAAGATATTTATGGCAACAAAGCTCGACGGATACAGAACAGAATTTTTGCCATTCAATAAAGCACTTGACAATCCACCAGTTCAAAACGACTATAAAACATCTTACTTATACAACGACATTCTACAGATAAACAAACTCTCAAAACTCATATCGAACTTTATCTATATGAAAAAGGATAAAGGAGGAGTAGAAAAGCCAATATTCCCAAGATACCACCAATTTGAATGTACAAATAATCTTCTCTCAGATGCTAAGCCTGGCAAAAACTATCTTATCCAACACAGTGCAGGAAGCGGAAAAACAAACACTATTGCGTGGCTTTCACATGGTTTAATCAATAAATTTGACAAACAAGATAATAGGGTATTTGATATGGTTATTGTTGTATCAGACCGAAAAGTAATAGATAAGCAACTGCAAGATCAAGTGCAGGGAATAGAAAAAACAAAAGGAATTGTTGAAGTTATAGATGAAAAGAAACATTCTTCAGACCTTGCTGAAGCACTAAAAACAGGAAGCAATATTGTAGTAACAACAATTCAAAAATTCCCCTACATTCTAGAAGAACTTAGTGAATTCCCTAACCGGAAATATGCAGTTATTATTGATGAAGCTCATTCATCTCAAGCTGGTGCAAATGCACGAGCACTAAAAAGAGCACTGACAACAAATAGTTTGGAAGAAGCTGAAGCGTTAGAAAGCCAAGATTTGGATGAGTCAGATGAAGAGATATTAAAAGAAATTGAAACAATCAAGTCAACAAAAAATATCAGTTTCTTTGCATTCACAGCAACACCAAAGAATAAAACTTTGGAAATGTTTGGAACAAAAGATGATAGAGGAAAATTCCATCCATTCCATCTTTATACCATGAAGCAAGCAATAGAGGAAGGCTTCATATTAGATGTTTTGAAGAATTATCTTACCTATGAAACATACTTCAAGCTTTTCAAGAAAATAACTGACGACCCAGAATATGAAGATAAAAAAGCAAAAAAGTTATTGAGAAACTTTGTGGAGAAACATCCTGTTGCAATTGGAAGAAAAACCGATATCATGCTCAATCATTTTATGAGTTCGACAGTCAATAAAATAAGCGGTAAAGCAAAATCAATGGTCGTCACAAGATCAAGACTTCATGCAGTCCTATACAAAAAAGCATTTGATAAAATGATAAAAGAAGAACAGTTACCAATTAAGACGCTAGTCGCATTTACTGGAACCGTTAAGCATGATGAACAAGAATATACTGAAGATTCCATGAACCATCTTCCTACTAAGACAACAATAGAAAATGCATTCGCTTCAGATGACTATAAAATACTAATAGTGGCAAACAAATTCCAGACCGGATTTGACCAACCATTGCTTCATACCATTTATGTTGATAAGCTCTTAAATGGTATTACCGCAGTCCAGACATTAAGTAGAGCAAACAGAATATATCCAACTAAGAATGATACGTTCATATTGGATTTTGCAAATAAGACAGAGGTCATACAAAAAGCATTCCAACCATACTATGAGTTTACATTCCTCTCTGAGGCAACAGATCCTCATAAACTGTACGAACTACACGATAAGCTTCTGGATTATCAAGTCTTTGAAACAAGCGATGTTGACAATTTTGTAAAGAATTGGAAAACAAATGCTAACCAGCCAAAACTTCACGCAATACTTAATCCAATTGTTGAATCTTTCAAAAATAAAAACAAGAAAGAGCAAGTAGAATTCAAAAAGACATTAAAACGATATCAAAATATTTATGGATTCCTTTCTCAACTTATTCCATTTAGTGATTTAAATCTAGAAAAGATGTATATTTTCAATAAATTTTTACAGAAAAAACTCCCTACAATAAACAATCCTTTACCATATACTGTACTTCAAGATGTTGATATAGATTCTTACAAGATAGTTGATAAAGGAAAAAAGTCAATTGTATTGACTGCGAACGGAGAACTTAAACCTATTTCTGATGGGGTAGGAGAATTCTCTCCTGAAGACAATCAAAAGCTGTCAAAAATAATCAAAGACTTGAATGATGCTTTTGGAACTGATTTTACTGATGATGATAAGGTATTTCTTGGTAGAGTAAAAGATAATTTGATGGGGAATATTGATCTATTGAGCAAATTAGAACATAATTCAAAAGATAATGTAAAAGCAATATTTGACAAATATTTTAATGATGAAATGACAAAGCTTCTTAATAGCAATATGACATTTTATAAACGAATTGTAGATAATGATAAATTAAAATCACGTCTTAAAACTGCATTATTTGATCTTGTTTATCATGAATATTCCAAATCAAAGAATAAGAAAACAAATACATACGCATTAACAGATCCGCCAAATATGGCTGTTGCTGAGAAAAAAGAGAAATATTCAGAAAAGAAACAATAAACTTAATCAATACAGAAAAATTAACTGACTAAAATGCCCCGAAAACAACCAATCGCCGTAAGTGTGGAAATATCCGTTCTAAAATGGCTTATTGAAAGTTCCGGATGGACAAGGGAGGAGATAGCGAAGCGTCTAAAAACAAGCTCTCAAAACATTGAAAAGATGGAGTCAGGAGAAAAAAAGCCATCATTTAGACAATTAGAGGAATTGGCATTCATATTCAAAAGGCCTGTTGCATCATTCTTGTTGTCAAAACCTTTGACCGAAAAGCCAAAGCCGAAAGATTACAGGATGCTTCCAGATAAAACGAATAAATTTGATAAAAAAACAGTCTTTGTAATGAGGCATGCAAGAAGATTACAAGAGTTAAGCAAGGAATTATCACGAAATGTTGATTATGAAACTAAGTCAAAAATAGAAAAAGTGAAAATCACAGATAATTCAGAAACTATCGCTCTAAAATTTAGAGAAAAGTTCAACTTAACTGAAGAAAAGCAAAGAAAATTCAAAACCCCTTACGAACTATTTAATTACCTAAGAGATATTCTTGAAGACAAAAATATCTATTTATTCCAATTTTCAATGCCCGTTGAAGATGCACGAGGATTTGTTTTTGTGGATGAATCACCCAATGTAATTGTGGTAAACACCAAAGATAACATAGAAGCCAGAATATTCTCATTAATGCACGAATTCGCTCACATTCTTTTAGGGGAGTCAGTAATTGATTTACCAGATGCAACACATTCATTTAAAGATGATATAGAAAAATGGTGCAATGAATTTGCATCAGCATTCTTGCTTCCAAAAGACTTAGCAAAGTCAGCTTTTGATACAAACAAATCAAATCTTACTCAAACAGAAACACTCAAATATTTATCAAATAGATACAAAGTCAGTAAAGCTATGCTTCTTCTTAATATGCTTAAATTAAAGTATATTGAAAGAATTGATTATGACGCTATTCTCGCAAGATTCAAAAAAGAAGAAATCAAACCAAAAAAAGAAGCTGAAGAAGGGACTGGTGGAGGAATACCATCTGAAATAAGATGTCTTTCTGAAGTTGGAAATAAATTTGTTTCTCTAGTGGCTAATAACTATGACCGAGATCACATAACCTACACAGACGCATTAAACTATCTCTCAATCAAATCAAAGAGTTTTGATAAGGTACTCTCAAAGGCGAAAAAATGACTAATAACATTTATATCATAGATACTTCTTCCTTAGTGAAGTTGAATAGAAACAACCCAATTGACGTATTTCCAAGCATCTGGGAGAAACTAAAATTCTTAGCAGATAATGACCGCCTCATAGCACCAAGAGAAGTCTTAAACGAGATCAAGCAGAATGATGATATGCTTAGCAAATGGACAAAAAATCAAAAGAAGATGTTCAAAGAGCCAACGCAAAGGCAGATTGAACTAGTTCAAGAAATATTAAGAGAGTTTCCTGCATTAATCGATACTGAACGCAAGTTTGACGCAGACCCATGGGTTATAGCATTGGCTATTGAATTATCATCAAGTTCACAACAAACATTACTCACCATTAAAAGAATTGTTGTAACAGAGGAAAAATTAAGAGAAAATAGGGTCAGAATACCCTTTGTCTGCAATAAAAAATCAATAGAAGCCATAGATGTGGTTGAGTTATTCCGAACTGAGGGCTGGAAATTCTAGATTTATAAAGAAAACAGCTGAATTCTTAACAGCCGACACTTAACATCCACAGGTTGAACAATACGCCGCCTCACAAAACTATTTAAACCCTGTTCTCTCTGTTTCCTCCATGAAACAGGAACTCGCCGCCATCGAGCTGCGCTATCTCGTCGATGAATTCCAGGCCCTTGTCGACAGCAGGATCGACAAGATCTACCAGCCGGAGAAGGACGAGCTCCTCTTCCAGCTCTACCAGCGGGGGCAGGGCAAGCGCGTCCTGCGCGTCCTGCCGGGCAGGTTCATCTACCTCACGACGAACAAGTCCGAGTCTCCCCAGAAGCCGTTCGGCTATTGCCTCTTTCTCCGGAAGCACCTCAATGGCGCACGCCTTCTTTCCATCTCGCAAGCGGGCTTTGAACGTATCGTGAAAATAATTTTTGACACCAAGCGCGGGGATATCATCAAGAAGTATCATCTCTATATCGAGCTGTTCGGCAAGGGCAATGCCATCCTCTGCGATGAGAAGGATATCATCCTCTCGCCGCTTGAGACGCAGGTGTGGAAGGATCGTGTCGTGCGCGCGAAAGAGCACTATCTTTTTCCGAAGCGTGGCACGGATCCCAAAACTATCGATGAGCATGGCCTCGCTTCAGCGCTGCAGGCCTCCGGCGCGGACATCATTGTCAAGGCGCTCGCGCTTGACCTTGGCCTTGGTGGCACGTACGCGGAGGAAGCCTGCCTGCTCGCCGACATCGACAAGGGAGGGAAGCCGGCAAGCATAGCATCACAGCCGAAACAGGTCAGGCAGCTGTTCGCCGCGATCAAGGGACTCTGCGACCATACGCTGGCGCCATGCGTCGTGCGGAAGGAGGGTGAGGTCGTGGATATCGTCCCCTTCCCTTTGCGACGATATCACGATCTGGAGACGACCGCATCCGACACCTACAATGCCGCCATGGACGCCGTGCTGACCGGGAAGACCATCAGCGAAAAGAAAGAGGCGAAGCAAAAGACGGCATCCACCGCCGCGACAAAACAGCAGGCCATCATCGACGCGCAATCCAAGCAGCTGGAGCGCATGCGGCAGGAGGCTGAAGCGAGCCAACGCGCCGGGGAGATGATCTATGAACATTACCATCTCGTCGAAGAGATCCTGCGCGAGATCAGGAAGGCGCGGGAAAAATACTCCTGGAAAGATATTCGGGAAAAGCTGAAGGG
>JGI1358J11329_10003034_pt1 | contig 12658 bp, 13 predicted proteins | sample Subgroupgradi54m_FD_11329 | JGI IMG/M metagenome (IMG submission 11329)
GGTGCGTTTGTATAATTGGAACTGCTTGCCATGCCATATGATACAAACGCATTATCCCGCGGAATGTCTCAGAAGATAATGCGTTTGTATTAGCTCCGCCCTCCATTAGAAATGAGTCAATCACTGTAATCCTGAATAAGAACTTGCACACTTTTTACACATCCCACATATGGCGCTGACACGTCCCGTCTACACTTGCGAACGCAGCCTTGGTACCGCGTGGGGACAGTCACACAAGAGGAGGAGGAATCACGAGGCCATGAAATCTTGGAGGCATTGGCTGGTTGTGGGAGCGATCGTCTTCGGCTGCCTTCCCGGGGTGGCTGGAGCTGCGAGCGAAGTGGATATTCTGTTGAATAAACTCGTGGAGAAGGGGATTTTGAACAATGTGGACGCGGGCCAGATCCGGCGCGAAATCACCGAGACCAAGGAGGAGCGGAACAAGCAGCTCGCGAAGGAGATTGTGCCGGATTCCGCGCGCAATTGGAAGTGGAAAGGCGATCTCCGGTTACGGAACGAATACCGGAACCGGGTCGGGACCGGCAACGATGTCAACCGGCAGCGCATTCGATTTCGCTATGGATTTGAAGGCAAAGCCAACGACCAGTTGAAAGTCACCGCTCGGTTGGCTACCGGCACCACCTTAGGCGGTAGCGTCTCAGGTAGTACCGCCACGACGCCATTTGACGATCCGACGTCGACGAATAAAACCTTCGATGACTTCTTCCGAAAAAAACCCATCGTCCTGGATTTGGCCTACGTCGAGTATAGTCCAGAGATCGCCGGCATCAGCAAAGTGACGGCGATCGGCGGCATGATGGAAAATCCCCTCTGGACCGTGACGCCGATGGTCTGGGATCCGGATCTCACATGGGATGGCGTCGCCCTGAAACTGTCGAAGGAGCTGGGGCCGGTAACGGTGTTTAGCAACAACGGGGCATTTGCGCTCGATTCCGATGAATCAGAGCCCGCCGCCCTCTGGGTGGTGCAGGGTGGGGCCTCCGTGACGCCCTTTGCAAATTCAGAGACAGAAGTGCTCAAGAATCTCAAGCTGACGAGCGCCTTGGCCTACCACGACTACATGAATGTGACGACATCCGCCAAGGCCGGAACCGATCCGATCACGCGTATCGCGACCAACACGGCCTCGGTCAAGGATTTCAACCAACTCAACCCCTCAGTTGAGCTGGCCTCGCAAGTCGCCGGCTACCCTGTCTCGCTCTTCGGTGATTGGGTGCACAACGCCTCAGCCAGCTCGAGCGGGAACGACGGATTCATGGTGGGACTCAAGGTGGGCAAAGCGACGCAACCCTTCAGCCTGACGAACCTGAGCGGATGGCTCAAGAAAGGATGGGAGGCCGGCTACTTCTTCGAGCGGCTGGAGCGAGACGCGGCCTTCGATGAGTTCGTCGACTCGGATTTCGGCGGTGGCGGCACCAACCGCTACGGCAATGTCTGGTGGGTGACGCTCGCCATGCTCAAGCATTCCACACTTGGCGCCAAGGTGCTCCAGGCTGAGCAGGTCACCGGGGCCAAGGCAGGCGAGGATAGAATCCTGGCCGACTGGGTGACCACATTCTAACCCGTTGAGCACAGCGAGAGGAGACGGTGTGATGCCACGAGAGCCATGGAAGACCATTCACGCGGTGGTGCTGGGTGTGGGATGCCTGGGCCTGACCGTGGCGAGTGCGGAGGAACTGCAGGGCACGCTGCAGATTAAAGGGTCGGACACGATGGTCAACCTCGCGCAGGCGTGGGCCGAAGCGTTCATGACCACCCACCCGAAGGTGTTCGTGGCGGTGACGGGTGGCGGCTCTGGCACTGGCATCGCGTCCTTGATCGCGGGCACGTGCGACCTGGCTGCAACCTCGCGGCAGATGAAGGCGAAAGAACTAGAGTTGGCGACCGCGCAGGGCGCCTCGCCCCAGGAATGGACCGTCGGGCTGGATGGGCTGGCGGTTGTGGTGCACCCGGACAACCCGGTGCGGCGCCTGACCCTCTCGCAGTTGGCCGATCTCTTCACAGGGACCCTGCGGACCTGGCGCGACCTAGGGGGCCGCGACGAACCCGTCGTGATCCTCTCGCGCGAGGTGAACTCTGGCACGCACGTGTATTTCAAAGAACACGTGCTCGGGGTCAGTGCTGAGGGTCAGACAAGAGAATTTGCGCCGGATGCGCTCTTGCTGCCGTCCTCTCAGGCGATCGCCGATGAAGTGGCCGCGAACCGGGTCGCCATCGGGTACTACGGGATGGGCTACCTCAATCCCCGCAACGTCACAGTGGCCGTGGCGCGCACCGCCGAGGGGCCATACGTCTTGCCTTCTGAGGAGACGGTGCGCGCTGGCGCCTACCCCATCTCGCGACCACTCTTCCTCTATACCCGGATACCGCCTCAGGGAGCGACGAAGGCGTTTCTGGACTTTGCACTCTCCCTGGAGGGGCAACGCTTGGTCCGTCAGGAAGCGTTCGTGCCGATCGCCCAGCGCGGGCAGCCGTAACCCATGGCACGGCTGCGGTGGCGTGAACGGATCATCGAGGGGGTCATCTATGCCTGCGGGGTGTCCTCCATCGGTATCGTCATGCTCATTTTCCTCTTCCTCGTCAAAGAAGGACTCGCCCTCTTTCAGACGGTGCCGATCGGCGACTTTCTTCTCGGAGATCGGTGGTACCCTATCTCTGAGCCGCCGCGGTTCGGCATCCTCCCCTTGCTCCTCGGCTCGCTCTGGGTGACGGTTGGGGCGGTCGCGCTCTCTGTGCCGGTCGGGATTGCCAGCGCGCTCTTCATTTCTGAGATTGCCACTGGCTGGATGCGAGAAGCGCTCAAGACTGGAACCGAACTGCTGGCGGTGATTCCGAGTGTCGTGCTCGGATTCATTGGGGTGACGATGGTGGCGCCGTACATTCAACGCACCTTCCATTTGTCCACAGGTCTCACCGCGCTGACCGGCGCCTTCGTCCTGGCGCTCATGGCGATGCCGACCATCGTGAGCATCACGGAGGATGCCCTCGCCGCGGTGCCGCGCGGCTACCGCGAGGCCGCGCTGGCCTTAGGGGCGACGCGCTGGCAGATGATGTGGCGCGTGTTGCTGCCGGCGGCGCGCTCCGGCATCCTCGCGGCGACCATGTTGGGCATCGGCCGCGTGATCGGAGAGACGATGGCGGTGATGATGGTGACCGGCAACGCGGCGGTCATTCCGCAGACCCTGCTGCGTCCCGTGCGGACGATGACGGCGACGATCGCGGCCGAAATGGGGGAAACGGTGCGCGGCTCCGAGCACTACTTCGCGCTCTTTGCGATCGGCGTGGTCCTGTTCGCCCTCTCGTTTGTCATCAACATGCTGGCGGATCTGTTCCTCCATCGAGAGCGCGCGTAATCGCATGGCAGTCGCACCCTGGCGTCGGGCGCTGCGGATGCAGCGGGTGGCGCTCACGCTGCTGGGTCTCGCCACCCTCTGTGTCGTGATTCCCGTCGTGGTCGTGATCGGGGACATCATCCTGCGAGGCGCGGGGGCGCTCTCCTGGGCGTTCGTCAGCACGATGCCGTCCCACGGGATGCGCGCCGGAGGCATCTTCCCGGCCATCGTCGGCACGCTGGAGCTTGTCGGACTGACGACGCTCTTTGCCCTGCCGATGGGAGTCCTGGCGGCGATCTATCTGAGTGAATACGCCGCCGAGCGCTGGCTCACGCGCCTCGTCCGCCTGGCCATCGTGAATCTCGCCGGGGTGCCATCGGTGGTCTACGGGCTCTTCGGGCTCGGGCTCTTCGTCATGTTCTGTCGGTTCGGCACCTCGCTGCTCTCTGGAGCATTGACCCTGGCCATCATGATCCTGCCGGTCATCATTACGGCCTCGGAAGAGGCCTTGCGCAGCGTCCCGAACAGTTTCCGGGAGGTGAGCCTCTCGTTAGGGGCCAGCCGCTGGCAGACGATCCGTCATGCGGTGCTCCCCTGCGCCATTCCCGGCATCATGACCGGGACCATCCTCGGGGTGAGTCGGGCGGCGGGGGAAACCGCGCCCATTCTCTTTACGGTGGCCGCCTTCTCCTTGCCTAAACTGCCGGAGTCCCTCTTCGATCAGGCGATGGTCCTGCCGTACCACCTCTATGTCATCTCGACCCAAATTCCCAATATCCCCGCCACGCAGCGGTACGGCACCGCACTCGTGCTCCTGCTGCTCGTGCTGTCCATGAATGGCCTGGCCGTCATCATCCGGACGCGGTTTCGGCGCAAGCGCCAATGGTGAGTCCCGTCAGGATGGACGCGAAGATCGCCCTGCGAGACTGGTCTGTGTGGTACGGGTCGCTCCAGGCCCTTCGCTCGGTCACGCTCGAGATTCGCACGCAGGAGATCTTAGGCGTGATCGGCCCCGCCAATAGCGGCAAGACCTCGTTCCTGCGCAGTCTCAACCGCATGCAGGACCTGATCCCTGAGTTCCGCTACGCGGGGACGGCGACCCTAGATGGGCAGGACCTCTACCGCCAGCTCGATGGCCAGGAGGTGCGGCGTCGCGTGGGGATCGTCTTCGCGCTGCCCCTGCCGTTGCCGCTCTCCATTGCGGAGAACGTGACGTATGGGCCACGGATGAGCGGGGAGCGCGACCGACGACGTCTTGAGGAGATCGTCGAACGGAGCCTCACCGCGGCCTCGTTGTGGGACGAAGTGAAAGATCGGCTCGACCGTCCGGCCATGAAACTCTCCGGTGGCCAGCAGCAGCGGCTCTGCATCGCCCGCACGCTCGCGATGGAGCCAGAGGTGGTGCTATTCGATGAGCCCTGTTCCGGCCTGGATCCCATCTCGACCGCCAAAGTCGAAGACACCATGGCACAGCTCAAGGCGCGGTATCCCCTGGTGCTCGTGACGAACAACACCAAGCAGGCCGCCCGGGTCAGCGACCGGGTGGCCTTCTTCCTCTCGGGAGAGCTCATCGAGTTGAATCGTGCCGACGTGATGTTTACGACCCCTCGGGACCGTCGGACCAACGAGTACATCACCGGGCGGTTCGGATGAGCGCGCACGGATCGGCGCGCTCGGTCAAGTTGGCCGCGGAGGCTCTGGACCTGTTCTATGGGGACTTCCAGGCGCTCACGCATATCTCCCTCGCGATTGCGCCACACCAGATTACCGCGATCATTGGGCCCTCGGGATGCGGGAAATCCTCCCTGTTGCGCTGTTTCAACCGCATGAACGACCTGGTGGAGACGGTGCGGATGACGGGACACATTTACCTCGACGGAGACGATATCCTGCAGCCGTCCTTCCCGCTCGTGACGCTTCGAAAACGCATCGGGATGGTGTTCCAGCGGCCGAACCCGTTTCCGCTCTCGGTGTTTGAGAATCTCGCCTTCGGGTTGCGCATCCATGGCCTCGCGCGCGAGGCGGATGTGCCCGCGGTGGTCGAGCGCAGTCTCCGAGCTGTGGCCCTCTGGGATGAGCTCAAAGATCGCTTGGGACGCTCAGCGCTGCGCCTCTCGCTCGAGCAGCAACAGCGGCTGTGCATCGCTCGGCTGCTGGCCGTGCAGCCCGAGGTGCTGCTGATGGATGAGCCATGCTCGGCGCTCGATCCGGTGGCGACGACGCGGGTGGAGGAACTCCTCCATGCGCTCAAGGCGCAGTACACCATTGTCATCGTGACCCACAACATGCAGCAGGCGGCGCGGGTCTCGGACCATACCGGCTTTCTCCTCCTCGGAGAACTCATCGAGTTTGATGAGACGGAACGGGTGTTCACGACGCCACGCGATCCTCGAACCGAGGCCTATATCACCGGGCGGTTTGGTTGACCATGCGATTGGGGATTATCGATGTCGGAACCAACTCGATCCATCTGGTGATCGTTGAGCTGGGGCCGCGTCGGCAGGCGCGAACGCTCATCCACGAATGCGCGCTCGCGCGCCTCGGCGAGGACGGCTTGGCGCGCAATCGGTTACGTCCCGTGGCGATGCAACGTGCGCTGAGCGTGTTGCGGCGCTACGCGGCCCTGCTCACGCGCTACGAGGCACAGCGGGTGGAGGCGGTGGCGACCAGTGCCGTGCGCGACGCGGTCAACGGCCGGCCATTCGTGCGCCGCGTGCGGCAGCTCACCGGACTGCCCCTCCGGATCATCAGTGGACGGGAAGAGGGCCGATTGCTCTATCAGGGGCTGGCGCAGACCCGTCGTCTGCGAGGCCCCACCGTGGTCCTCGCCCTCGGAGGAGGAAGCGCGCAAGTCATGCGTGGCGATGGATCGCGCCTCCAGCGTGTCACGAGTCTCCCGCTCGGGTGCGCGCGGCTGGCCCAGCGCTTCATTCACCACGACCCCCCACAGCCGCCAGAACTCGAGCGGCTGCGTCGGCACGCCTGGAGGGCCTGGGCCCCTGTCGCCCAACGTTTCCACATCTCATCGCGCGAGGCCGTCGGGAGCTCATCGATGATTGGGCAGCTGCTTGCCGCCGCTCGTGCCACACCGGCTCGTGGAGCCCCACCCCGCCAGGGCGGGGTGGCACCTCTATTGACGCCCGTGGGGCGGAATCCTGAGCGAGCCCACCCCGCCAAGGCGGGGTGGCGCGAGTCGAAGGGTCGAACCCAGTCCTTGACGGTGAGTCAGGAGACGCTGCGGGCGTTCCTTCAATGGCTGGCGCGTTCACGCGCCTCAGCGCGGCGGCGGTTGCCTGGGGTTGATCCGCGGCGGGAGGAGTGGCTCCTTCCGGCCGGGATGACCCTCCTGACGTGGATGGAGCGATGCGGCATACGACAGGTCTCCTACGCGCCCGGCTCCTTGCGTGACGGGATCGTGGTAGACTATACAGGAGCGTGACCTCATGGAACGCCACATCGATCTGGAGCTTGCTGAGCTCAAAGATGAGCTCGTGCGCATGGCCACCTTGGCCGAGACAGCGATCGGGCTCTCGACCAAGGCCCTGGTGAGCCGTGACGCGGAGTTGGCTCGTCACGTGATCGCGTCGGATGACGCGATCAATACCCTGGAGGTTGACATCGACGAGCGGTGCCTGCGCGCGATGGCGCTCTATCAGCCGGAGGCGAAGGATCTGCGCTTCCTGGCGATGGCGCTCAAGATTAACAATGACCTTGAACGGATGGGAGACCAGGCGGTCAACATTGCGGAACGCACCCTCGAGCTGCTCAAGGAACCTCTCCTGAAACCCCTGATCGACATTCCCCGCATGGCGGAACTGGCGCAGCGGATGGTCAAGGATAGCCTGGATGCGTTTGTCCACCAGGATGTGGANCTCGCACGCAGCGTGTGTCGTCGTGACGANGAAGTCGACCGCTACGACGATCAACTCTTCCGGGAACTCTTGACCTACATGATGGAAGACCCCAACGCGATCACCCGCGCGGTGAACCTCATCCTCGTCAGTCGCCACATCGAGCGGATCGCCGACCACGCCACGAATATCGCCGAAGACGTGGTCTACCTCGTACAAGGCAAAACCATTAAGCACCATCTGGCTGGTGAATAGTCGGCGGGCGCACTCTGTGAAGAGCTCACCTGATGTGGTAGACTCTTTGCGATGAGCGGATTCAGGGTGGCGCTGCTTGGGGCGTTCTTGTTGCTCCTGCTGGTGAGTATGCCGGTGTGGCTGCCGCTGTTCATCTCTTGCCCTTTCGCCAAACACTGAAGGAGGATCAGCGCCTCATGAGTGGCGGAACCCTGAGATGACGGCGATCACGTGGATCGTGATTGGCCTGGGCATCGTCCTGGTCGTCATCGCCAGCTTCTGGTCGTGGGCGAAGGCGCTCAAGGAATCGCTCGGGCACGGAGCGGCGTATCTGTGGCAGCCTTACGCGATCTTCTACGTGGTCACGCGGTGGGACAAGATGCAACGTCCATTCCTGTTGGGCCTGCTGGGCCTGGCCATCATCGCCCTCGGCGTGATCCTCGGATGCGCGACAGGGGCGTTTCCCTGCTCAGCCGCTCGATAGGTTTCCCTTGCCTCCGTCCGACGACAGATCGTATAATGGACGCGGTCCCTCCCATGCTCGACACCATCCTCCTCGCCAAACCCAGGGGTTTCTGCGCCGGTGTCGAGCGGGCCATCGAGGTCGTCGAACAGGCCTTAGCGCACCTGCCGGGGCCGGTCTATGTCCGCAAAGAGATCGTCCACAACCCCCATGTCGTCAACGCTCTCCGCAAGCAGGGAGCCATCTTCGTGAATGAGCTGACCGAGGTGCCCCAAGGCTCCACGACCATCTTCAGCGCTCACGGGGTCTCGCCCGCGGTGCATGCCGCCGCGAAAACGCGGCAGCTCAAGGTCGTCGACGCCACGTGCCCCCTCGTCACCAAAGTCCACGTCGAAGCGAAGCGCTTCGCCAAGGACGGCTATACCCTACTCCTCATCGGGCATGAGGCCCACGAGGAGGTTGAGGGCACGATGGGCGAAGCGCCACAGGCGATTCAGCTCGTCCAGACCGTCGAAGAGGCTCGGACCGTCCAGGTCCAGAACCCGGACAAGGTCGCGGTCATCACCCAGACCACCCTCAGCATGGATGACACGCGCGCAATCCTCGAAGTCTTGAAAGCGCGCTTTCCGAAACTCGTCAGCCCCTCGAAGGATGACATCTGCTACGCGACCCAGAACCGACAGAACGCCGCCAAGGTGATCTCCAAGCAAGCGGAGGTCATCCTCGTCATCGGGGCGAAGAACAGCTCGAACTCGATCCGCTTGACCGAAGTCGCCGAAAGCGCCGGCCGACGCGCCTATCTCATCAATGATGCCGGCGAGATCAACCCGGCGTGGCTTCAAGGAGTCCGCTGTGTCGGCGTCACCTCAGGCGCTTCGGCTCCGGAGCATCTCGTCCAGGAAGTCGTCGCCCATCTCAAGCGGTTCGGATCATCGGTCGCCGTCGAAGAAGTCGAGCTCGTTCAAGAGGACGTGAGCTTCGGCCTGCCGCTTGAGCTGACCCAGCTCACATGAAGTCTCTCACCGAATACCTCTGGTTCAACACGACACAGCGCCGGGATCTCGTCAACATCACCGACACCGTTGAGGAGCTGGTGAAGAAGAGCGGTATTGCGGAGGGGCTGTGCCTCGTCTCCGCCATGCACATCACCGCGAGCATCTGGGTGAATGACGACGAGGAAGGATTGTGGCAAGATTTTTGGGAGTTGCTGGAACGCTTGGTGCCGGAGAAGAAAGACTACAAGCATCACTTAACTGGCGAAGATAACGGCGATGCGCACTTGAAGCGCACACTCGTCGGGCACCAGGCGGTGCTCCCGATCACGAAGGGGAAGCTCGACCTCGGACCATGGGAGCAGATCTTCTACGCGGAGTTCGACGGCAAACGGAAGAAACGTGTCATCGTCAAAATCCTCGGCGAGTAACCTACTCTTGACTCATGTCACTCGCCCTTTCGAACAAGCCGTGCTCGGTAGCGTATTCAGCTTTCCATAACCATCCGTACTCGCGCGGCTTGGGATTCCCACTCACTCGGGCCTTCCGACAGAGATAGACAACACACCACGCGAGGGTCGGAGGGCAGATCATCGCCAGACACCGTGTCTTCAGGAACTTGGGGATGGAACGCAATTTCCCCTTCTTAAACAACGGTGACTTTTTTACATATCCGTAGGATGTGATGACCGAAAAACCGTGCAACTCAAGGAAACGCCTCCACTGCCGTGGCGAGGCCACGCGCTCAACATCCTGAAATGGCGCCCACTCCTCTTGACCAAACACGATTCGGACGAGGTCGCCAAGGAAATATTTATTCGGCAACATGGTCACAAAGATCCCGTCATCCTTCAGGACCCGGCGTATTTCTTCCAACGCTGGAACGGGATGTTCGAGATTCTCGAGACTACCGAGGCATGTGACACCATCAAATATTGCGCTTCGATACGGGAGCTTTTCAGCATCTCCTTCCACCAGATTGATCGTTGGGAAACAGCGCCTGCCACGCGTTAATGCAGACTCGGAAATATCTATCCCGTGGCTATGGACCGAACGCTGCCTCATCAATTCAACCAGGACTCCTTCACCACAAGCCACGTCAAGCATCTGCGCTCCTGGAGCAGGTCGAACGAGTCGCACAATCCATCGGTAAAACTCGTCTTCATCGCGGATGCCGGTGGTGTTATAAATCCGCTCGTACATCGCCTTATGCTGCAAGGCGCTCCCTGACCCGCTCATACGTTCTCGATGCGATCCTGATCTTCTAGCATTCATACCAACCAAAACCTCAGTAGCCCGCCTACTCTCCAGAATAGTCCTCCACCGCTTCATCATAACCTAGAAAAATCAGAACCGGTACCAATTTTCCGCGACAGGTTCCTACCATTGACACTCCACGACCTCTCCGTCACTCTCGAAACTCTTCACCACGGCATCGATGATGAAGTGGTAGTCAACATCAGAAACAGCCTCGTGCTCATGCGGTGGCAACCATTTTCTATCTTTCGATGGGTAAATCACTCTATTAGGTTTGCCGCCAGCTAGCCTCTCCATACTTATTTGAAGTTTCTTACCTTTAAATTCGACAATGAGCTCGTCTCTTCCGCCTCCAGCGATATAACAATCATCCGCGATTTTGTAGCCGTGCTTAATACGTTCGGCTATAGTCCGAAAGAACTTCATCACATAAATCTCTTTACTGTATTCTTGAAGAAGTTCAAGACCGGCTCTTCAATTCTCTTGTAAACACTTCTTGCGCGTGGGTTCCTCAAAAAGATATGCACTGGACCTTTCGCGTTCGCGGCGAAGATGCCTGAAGCAATGTCCCATACTCCTTGCGGCAGGCCCTTCTTAGTCAATCTCATTGAGAGAGCCTCCAGTCCATTCAAGAATCTTCCTCCAAGCGTCTCTTGAAGCAGCAGCCCAGATCCTTTGCCCGCCCGCGCTATATCTAAAGCGCCTCGTCCCGAATACAGCACTGTTCGACCTCCAGCGTTTAAGGAACTGGCACCGCCGGCGGCAAGGCCGAGGCCAAATCCAGCCACTCCACCTGTCTTATACAGCCCGCTTGATTTGTCGACATACGCGTTTAACCCCCATTGACCACGAACCCAATCGGTGGCCCCGAACGATATCATATCACCAGCTCCCGCAGAGAAATCGGAAGCACCGGATAAGGCGAGCTGCGCCAGCACTCCAGGATCGGCGGTGCGGAGAATCCGTGCGAGGTCTTGCAGTGCCTGGATATTGAGCACGGCACTCCCAGCAAACCCACCCATCACCTGGGCGCCGCGCTGGACACCGGCAAAACTCACCCCCACCAGCGGGGTCAGGGGGGTATGCGGGGTCGATTGGATCGGGCCGGACGGGAGGCTGGGCTGGGCGCCCCCTTCCTTTTTCCCAAAGAGCCATTTCGAGATAAAGTACGATGCCACCAGCCATATGACCAGCGTCACAGGATCCAAGCTCGGAGGAGGGACTTCAGCCACTAAGCCGCTGGGGTCTACAGCGTTTACGGGGTTATTCCTGACGTAGGCGAAGCGGTTGAGGAATTGCGGATCGGTCGTGTCCTGCACAATGGGATCGGCGGAGAGGAAGCGGCCGAGCGTGGCATCGTAGTAGCGGGCATTGTAGAAGTAGAGGCCGGTTTCCGCATCGAAGCGCTGGCCTGTGAACTTGTGGGCGACATCGACTGATCCAGTCTGGCTGAAGAGCTCACCGAAGGGGGTGTAGGAGAAGCGGGCAAGCTGGGCTCCGGTGCCATCGGTCAAAACGTGAGTTGAGCCAAGGTGGTCAGGGTGGTAGAAGCGCGCACTGCCGCTCGGTGGTTTGGCAGCGACCAACAAGTTTCCGGCAAAGACGTACTTCGTCGCCCCGCTGGCGTCCTTCTCGTACACGTCCCCTACGTAGGTCGTGCTGCTTGAGGAGGTGGTCTTCTTGATCCGGTCGCCCTCGGCGTCATAGGTCAGTCGCGTTGAGACATCCTTGGGAAGCGGAGGGTTCCAGGTTGCCGTCCTCAAGGCGTGGAGGAAATACGCCTCAGCGGGCTTTGCCTCCGTAGCTGAAGTCAATGAGCCGCCCGTCGTGTCATAGCGATGGAGCGTGTCATAGTCGACGCCACTGACTAGGCCATTGAGCAGCCAGGCGGTTGACTGGGGGTTGAGGGCGCTTGAGCCGATCAGGTGGGAGCCGTTAGTGAGATTGGAGGCGGGGGAGCGGGTTGGGGCCTTGCCGGTCAAGGTGAGTGTCGTTCCAGCGGGGTTGGTGCAGTACACCTCGTAGCCACGGCCGTACTCCAGGCTGGTGAAGTCGTCAAACTTCGAATTGCCGACGTAGTCCTCGAACCGATCCGTGTCCGGGTTGTAGCGGCTGATCTGGTCGAAACTGGTGCTAAAGGCTGGGAAGCTGGCCGTGATAGAGAGGTCATCGGGAATGACCGGCAGGGCAAAGAAGTTCCAGCCAGGCTCAAAGCGCACGCTAACCGTCTCGGTCGTGGGGACGTCCACCCGGGCCAACTGGTTCTCGGCATCAAAAGCCAACTGCGTGGAGGCGAGGGTCCTGGCACCTGGTCCCTGGCTGCTTGAGGCTTTTGACGCCATGTTCCCGTTGGCATCGTAGGTAAACACCCATCCGTCCGAGCTAGCGGTCACCGCATGGGGCTGGCTGCCATTCGGGTTGCCATACGTCAACGTGGTGGCTCCCTTAGCGGTCAGGTTCCCAGTCGCATCGTAGCTGAAGCTGGGTGCCCCGTAGGGGCCAGAGGCG
>JGI1358J11329_10003046_pt1 | contig 12637 bp, 11 predicted proteins | sample Subgroupgradi54m_FD_11329 | JGI IMG/M metagenome (IMG submission 11329)
TTCTTCGCTTATATCAGAGGGAATTTTTAAATAAGAGAATAACAACCCTGCCATTCTTCCTCTATTAAACAAAATATCATTCAGAAAATCTGCTGGTTCTTTTTTTTGAACTAATTGCTTATAGAGAGATTGATAATGATTCTTCGCACCATCCCATTCTTGTTTCTCAAAATGATAATCTCCTAGCAATAATCTTCCTTCTATGTCATCATAAGTTTCAACTAACGCTTCAAACTGATTCAATTTATCTTGTTTTAATTGTTTAGTTCTTGTAAATCCTTTCTTATAATAAGTTAACAATATTTTCTCTAATAATATTTTTTCCCGTTGACACTTCCCTTTTTTTTCATCTGAACTTTCATGTATGAGAAGTTGACATAACTTCCCGTAAGGAATTGAAAAGTCTGCCAATGCATAACTTATCTCCTCACTAGAAATATCCTCTTTTGATTCCATTTCAAAAAGATGAGCTGCCGCATTTAATATCCAATAACTATCTACTCCCTGCGTTTCAGATATTTTCTTCTGAAATGCCGTTAATTCTTCTTTACTTTTTATTTCTTGTCCATGTTCAAACAGAATAACCGCTTGATATTCGTGGACATCTCCGCCATTCTCAATATACTTCAGGAGATATTCACTTGCTTTACCCCACTCTTTTTTTTGAGCATAAAGAGACGAAAGCCAAGAAAAAACAATTTTATCAGAAAAATATGGCAGGATAAATTTTTCACAGGTCTCAATTTTATACTCGATTGATTTATTTCCCAGATCAACAAACTGCCCTTTGACAAAATCATCTTTTACTAATGGACCATATTCTGGATCATTTAAAACTTTAATTAAATGATTGTGACCTTTGTTAAACAAAGAATTTGAACCACGAAAAAAACATTCCCAATAAAGAAACCCTGTATACACCAACACCTCATTATCAGAGGGATTATCTTTTAAATATTTTTCACATAATTCTATTCTTTTAGAAATACCTTCTTCTAACTTAATCTCTAAAAGCGTTCGGTTACGTTCTTCTGGTGATATTTCCATGGTTATATTTCTTTAATTAAATTTTAGTAATTATTTCTTCAATTGATGTTTTATATTCAATTCCAGTTTGATCTATCCCTCTAACATCTCCTAAACAATTCTCTTTAACATATAGCAGCGCCGCTCTTTCAAGTTCAATACCATTTTTTTTCATCAACTCATCTTGTTTTTCAATTTCAGGATCAAATCCAGAGATAGAATCATCATATTTTTTAATTTCTTTGTTATAATCTGCTAAAGTAGAACCAAGAGTTTGCAATTTACGATAATCATCTGGACTTGCATCTTCAGTTAATGACTGAGAAAGAGAAGTCCATTTTTTTCTTATTTCTTCAATGTTAGACTTTTCTTCTCTTTCATACGTTTTTTTCGCTTTAATTTGCTTTGCTTTATTTAACTCTAAATTTTTTTTATCCCCCTCAATTTTCTTATACTCAGTCAACTTAGAACGAAGAACACCATAAACCGCGTTCACATTTCTATAAAGAATCTCTCCAAAGAAAGATTTGATTGCCTCTCTCTCATTTTCCATTTCTGGTGTTTGTCTTTTTTGTGTTAACTCATCAATATGCTTAAATGAATAAGCATGTGACTCATAAAACGCTGTAAACTTATCAACACTATCTAACACATCTTTAGCCCATATATGTTGAAACATATCAAAAGGTCGCAGCACAACTTTATAATTCTCTCCATTATCAGCTTTCGCTTCTCCGATGATAAAATAACCGTCTTTCTGTATCTCTTGTGTTAATGCCCCAATAATCTCCGTAACCTCGGGAAACAATCGTAACTTTCTCTTTTCATCAAATTTCTTCTCGAAATGTTCCTCAAAAAAATCTGCTGCTTCATCATTTTTATTTTCACCATCACGAAGCCATGACCATAACATAACCACAGCATAACGATCAATTTCTTGTTTTGTACGTTTCTTTAAATTATTTGGAGTGCAATACCTTACAACCTCAAGATCATCACCTCGTAAAGAAGAAGGTATACTATGCATAGTTCCTAAATTTTCTTTTACCGTGCGATCACAAAGCAACACTTGGGAATAAATTAGTTTTTGTTCTAGATCCTCTTTTGAAACAACAGTAGAAATATCAAAACCACTCAAAATATTTCGCGGATTAACTAAATCCCCATGAAAATTGCACTTGCCTCCTTTTCCATGCACCTCTTTTAAACCATCAAGAGTATTTAACAACACTTTATATTTAAATGCCATTGCCACATTCTCAGAAACAGAACTTAATTTTCCATAACATTTTAAGATATCGCTTCCTCCGTAACCCATGATAAAAGCTGGAAATTTTTTCTCTTTTTCTGCTTCTTCCCCAGTATCCCTCAAATCTTCACTAATAACATCACCCACTCTTTCTACTTTTACAAAATGATGAAGAGTTCTATCTTTCAACAATTGTGTCGCATTTTCACGAAACGATTCTTCCCTCTCCAAATCTGTACATATCTTTAAAACATAAACTATATTATCAATTTTATCATCTTTTACTCTAAATACAATTCCATCACTTCCCTCGCCAATTTTATCCTCAATAGTATAAGTAACACTGGATTTATTAGTACTATCTTCAAAAACAATATTCTTTTTATTTATATCTTCTGCCATTTTTATTTTCCCCCAATTCCTAAAATAATTTTATATTTATTAATGTCATCATCTCGAAACGTCATAACTTCTTCTTTAAGATTATTTTTCCCAGTAAGTACTAAACTCTGAGCACCTAGACAAAATAACTGATCATGAGCTGCTGAAAAATCATAAAAACTGCCAAAGAAACCATTTGGTGATACAACCTTTTTATTCTTAAAATCTGTAAAATAAACTATCCCTGACTTTCTATTAACTGAACTAAGATAATACATCCCTTCTTTTTGCTCATCATCAGAAGAATAACTTCCTGTTTGCAATCGTAAAATCATCCCATTCTCATTACCACTATTAAAACAACGTACAACCCCACCACTACCATCACAGTTATTAGTATAAATTCTACCATCATTTGTTCCTACATAAACAATTCCTTTTGTATCCGTACACAAAGAAGTGATTAATTCAGGAAGTTGTTGTTCATTTATTTGCTTAAAACCATCTGCAACATCATAACTTCGCAAACAAGTATCTGAAGAGATATAAACCACCGAATCATGCCCTATCATTCGCACCATAGAACTGCCATCAGCACTTTTGAGCACAAAATGTTCCTCACGCAATTTAATTTCTTTTTTAGCAATCATTTCTTCTAATGGTATTAGCACAACACCACAGCCACTATGTGATGCCACAATAGCTTGGCTTTTTTTTCCTTGCACTAATTTAATACATTTGAACCCGCTTACACTATCATGATATTGTGTTGTATACACATGCTTCCGTTCACTTAAATCTTCAACATTCAACACAAAAAGACCTTTATCATATCCAGCTACAACATACGCCACTCCCTCATAAACAAAACTCCCTAACCCTTTATACTCTTTTGTTGGTAAATTAAAATCATTCTTTATCCACTTACTATTCTTTTTAACTATCCTGCTCACTCCTGTTTTTCCCGCTAGAAACACTTCGTTAGTAAAATCTAGCACAACTTTAGAATCCGACCTTGCCAAAGTGGGATAACCAATTCCATTCAAACAACCTTTAACAACACTTTTCTCTTTATTCCCCTCTCGGTGTAATTCATTAACTAACTCAACTAACGCCTGTTGTACTTTTCTCTCTTCCTTTTTCATAAAATCCTCAGCACTCTGCATCCGCAATCACCCTCCCATTTCTAAACCGCTGCTGTCCCACAAAAAACATTCCTTTTCCCGTATCAAACACATCAGGATGATAATACCCATTACACAACGCCCGTTCCTCTTTTTCCGGAAACACTGATAACGCTTTCCCTCTGCTTCGCGAAGCATTAACAATAGTTGATAAAAGCGCTCGATCAACACCCCTATTAGGATCTTCCCCCTTTTTTTTCGCATGTCCATGATAATCTTGGACCTCTTTTTTTAACCGCAGATACAATTCCTCAAAATCAGCATTATGGACCAAAGCATCAAAATAACTACGTTCTCCTTCCTGAGGATAAATCCATGGAATCATACTCTCTGTATCATGAAACCCACGCAAAGATAATTGTAAAAACACATTTTCCAATCCCGCTTTTTTCTTTAAGCCAACATAATTTGTATTCAATATTTCTTCCAAACGTACTGTATCAACACCAGTAAGTGCAACTAAATAAGAGGTCATCAGTGGACAAACACTACTTACTAAACTTGAAATCATACAAGGCTCATTCGTCACTACGATATATGTTGGCAGAGGAGAAATATACCTCCATTCACTCATTTCTTGTGCCCGCTCAACCATCATCGGCACCGCAAACGGCAGCGCTAAAAAACTTCGCTCTCCATATTTAAATCCTGCTTTGTGCATATCTGAAACCGTCTGCAATACATTTAATGAGTTATCCCATTTTTTTAAAAATTTTTCTTCAAACTCATCATTTTGTGTAACAAGTTTACCATTCTTCTGTTGCCTAGATAAATATATTTTATAATCTTGATCCTTTCGCAATTCTATTTTTTCATCTTTGTTTTCCCACAACGACCAAGCATATCTCATTAAAGAATAATCTTTCTCTTGTGGTGAAGCCCAACCTCCCGATGCCTCAATAATAACATCCGAAAGTTCAAAAAACGTTTTAAAAGAGTTTTCTACTGTATACGAAAAAGAATAATTCTGTTGTAAACTATCTAAGAACATTTGTATCGTCTTCTCTTTATCCCCCTTCTTTTTCTCATCTTCATTTCTCAAATCTTGATTAAGAAAAGCACCATCATTATCATATCTTTGATTCAAAAAAATGATTTGTTTTACTTCACTAAAAAAATCATCAACCTTACAACTATTACTTCCATCACCTGAAGTATACTTTTCCAAATTCTCAAAAAAATGCGACACAACCCCCCCTTTACCGATAATCCCCAACGTTTTTTGTGTCATGAGTCAGCTCTTTTTACCTAAAAATACCCCTTTATTTAAATCTTGTTATCATTAAATCATAACAATAACTATTAACCACTGAAATTAAATGACTTTTATTGAAAATCTATTACTTACAACAAAAGAACAACCTGTTTTAAAATAAAATGTAGTAGTGACCCATACAACGCAAAATAATAAATTAAAAATCATAAGCTTTTTATAAACAAGAGGTGTATAGAATAATAATACAATGAAAGAAAAAATATTAATGGATCTTGGACTTTCTCAAAACGAAACCAAGATTTATATCTCTTTACTTGAAACCGGCTTTGCCTCCCCAACCAAAATAGCCGCCGCGAGTGGTATTCATCGTGTCAATGTCTATGACTCCCTCACCAAACTCAAAGAAAAAGGACTTGTCGGTGAAGTAACCCACGAAGGAAAAAAAAGTTACCAAGCATCCCCTCCTGAAAATCTTCACAACATCATCAAAGAAAAGGAGATTATGCTCAATAAAATACTTCCTGAACTCCAATTAGCCAACAGCTTAACCAAAAACGAATACCACGTTCAAGTATTTGAAGGATGGGACTACATTAGAAACCACTTTTTACACTGCCTCGAATTAAAAAAAGATATTTTAGCCCTCAACGTTCCCGTTTTTGCCATCACCAAAGTCGGCCAATATTTTCAGGAAGTCATCCATAAAAGAAGGGCAGAACAAAAACAATGTATGTATCACATTTATAGTAAAGAAGCATTGGAACGTATCAAATTTCTAAACACCCTTCCCTATACCAAAGCCAGATATCTTGAACGAGAACATGAAAACAATGTTACCACCACAATATGTGACGGTGAAATTGCCATCCATATTATGTTTGACAAAGAAGAACAAAAACCACTAACCATCCTTATAAAAAACAAACAGATTGCCGAAGCGTATCGCTTAAACTTTTTTTCTCTCTGGGACAAAGCCATTATCCCCTCAGCTAAATAACAACCGAAAACCACCATGGAAAATCTTGAACAAAAAATAAATCCATTGTACGCTTCTCTCGCCAAAAAAACCGTTACCCAAATAAAACAGTACGCCATCGACACATCTGCCAGCATTGCATTTTATACACCTCTTCTTGCCTCTTCAGAATATTTCATCGCCGGCATGAGCACTGACAAAGTCTTTCAGTCACGTCTCTACGCTGCCGGCATCCATGCTCTCACCACTCGTATATATGGTAAAATACGCGAACAGTGGGCGAATACCTGGCACGCCGACCCCTCCAGCACCTGGCAAAAAAAACTCTTTGTCGATTCTTCTATTAGTGTTCTCTTTCAAATACCTGTCTACTCTACCATTTTATACGCCTCCGGTGCCTCTTCTGAAGAAATTATCACCGCCCTCCCTTCAGGCCTACTTATTGGTCTTACGTTTGGTCGTGGCTTTGGTTATTTTCTTGACACCTGGCGCGGCTGGCTTGGTGGAAAACCGACTTTAAAAATATGATTCACACAAAAAATACCAATCATTAAACGCAATCAATCATTTAATCAAATCAAAAAAAGACACTACTCATACAAAAAAACCATGAACCCCAACCAGCCATCACCATACAAATTAGAAACTCTAATTACAGAAAGTACAACCGAACATAGATTATGGAACAATAATCATCATTTTGCCTCTCTTATCAACGAAAGAGGAACATTCATTCTAAGACCGCATCCATACAACGATCCCAATGCGTGGGGCAGCTCATTATATTTACAACCATTTACTCCCGCAAGTATCCTCACTCACACCAACATAAATAACATAATCACAAATGAAAACAATATAATAATACATGCTTCAGGTAAAGTCTCAGACAACAAACAGGGTAACGGACACTGGCATACAAAAACAGCTATAACTTTTAATGAAAAAATGAACTGTGTCAAAGGAGAAACACAATATAATATCAAATTAGAGAAATCCGTAAACGACCTAAATATCTGTAAAATTGCCAGCAACTATCTTACAAATGTCCCCTTACTCTCTGGAGAGATAGGAAATACAGGAGATATGCTCTACGCTGCAATAAACGGAGAAAACTTCAATTTTAAATGGTACCCACATCTTCAACCTCAACACTTTCCACAAAAAAGTTTACAAAAACTAGAAATTCAAGTAACAGGCAATTATAATAACATAGATACAACAAGACAAGGATATGCTTCAATTAAACCAGTATTAAAACCAAGCATCCATATAAGTATTGAATCAGATAATCACGTCTCATTTGGCGGATTCTACGACCAAACAACAAGCAAACAATTCTGGTCAGACAATATTGGCATCACCCCTATTATCAAGAATTGTGGAAAAGAAGTGAATCTCAAATTAATTTTTGAATCCTACATTATTTAATCAAGAAATATAAAATAACACAAAAACAAAAAAACCTGAATAAAAAAATAACAAATACAATTTAATCTCTCTTTCTCATTGCAAAAAAACCACTAATACCTATGATGAGAATTCCCATCATCGCATAATCACTAAATTCAGGAACAGAAGCTCCACCTCCAGAGGAAGAAGAACTACTACTTGAAGAACTACTTGTAACAGTTAAACTTCTCAAATCCGTTTGATTCAGATTATTAGAAGTATCAATAGCATACGCCATATAAGTATAATCACCAGATAAATTTGATTGATTAGTATAAAAACCCCAACTTGTATTACTATATTGATTTAAATTCGAATAATATAACTGCCTAATTTCTGCATCGGATAATACCCTATTCCACACACGCGGTTCATCTATTTCTCCATTAAAATAACCACTTGAACCCCCGCCACCATAACCAATATTAAAATCATAAGACGCATCACTGCCATGTGATCCCGATCCATTATCACTAGTGGTATACACACGTTCTGTTCCATTAAGATATATTTTTACCGCCGAAGCATTAAATGTACCATTCCAAGTAACCGCCACATGAATCCATTGATTATTAGGAACATAATCCACATACCGACGAAGATTAACAGAAGACCGTTCTATTGTAATTCCAATGTCATTAGTATTCCTAATATCAATCCACCATCCCGCATCAACAGTATTTCCATCCGCTTTATAAAAAATAGCTCTACCTGTAGTTGGCTTCACCCACGCTGACCAAGTAGCAGCTGTAAGATCATTAAGAACAGAGGCTTTTCCCGCATCCCAATAGTGACTATTTGCATTTGTAAATTGATATGCCCCCCCATATTTTCCACTTGTATTCCAAAATGGACAAGAAGAACAAGTACCATTATTCCCATAAATACTACTATCGCGCACTTTTGTCGAAGTCTCGCCAATATCACTTACATTATCAAAATTCATCATCAATATCAAAGAACTATTATAAAATGTATAATTTGTGCCATTCCAATTCCAAACAAATGTAGAAAAAGAAGTAACATTTGTAATACTTATATTAATAATACTCGAATTACTAGAGGTAGAAGTACCAGTAGCAGGAGTAGGATCAACAAAGCTAATACCTGGAGTCATGGCACTAACAAAACTAATAGAAAAAAGTAATATCAAAAAAACACTAATGAAACAAAATTTAATCATGCAATCACCAAATTATTTTAAATCAAAACGAGAATATCAACAAAATATTACAGGTCCTAATATAAAGAAGTAATAGAGGTTTATAAAAGTATGGTTAACACTTCAAAATTACAAAAAAAGAAAACCATAAAACCAAAAAAAATAATCAAAAAAAAAGAAATTAAAGACTAATTCTAAGCCCCCAACTCCCCTTCCGTCAACCCTTTTCGTTGAATGATACCATTACGCACTTTATCCTGCAACTCGTACGGCAAACGCTCAAACATCTGATCAACTAAAGAACTGCTTCCTCGCCCTTCTGTACCTGAACGTAAATCGCTACTCCATCCCAGCAATTCACCTACGGGCAATTTCGCCGTAACAACAACTTGATCCGCTTCTTGCACCATATCAAGTAACTGACCTCGTTTAGACGTAACAAGCTTCGAAATCTCCCCCGTATATTCCGAAGGCGCTTCAATTCTCATAATTTGTAATGGCTCAAGCATCATTGGCCCCGCCTGCATAACCGCTCCTCGAATACCTTCTCTAACTGCCGGATACATCTGCGCTGGCCCTCGGTGAATCGCATCCTCGTGTAAATTACAATCCGTCAATGTAACACGCAGACCATTACACGGCTCTTTTGCTAGTGGACCTTTCTTCATCACATCTTCAAACATATCAAGCACAAGTTCCATAATCTCATTAATGTAGACAATACCTCTCGTAGCATCAACAAACATATTTCCATCTTTAATTGCCTTCACCTGTAATGCCTGCTTTGTATCCCAACCACATTCATCACGTAAAAACGTAACTGCTAAATCCTCCCTCTTCTTGAATCGTCCAACTGGTAATCGTCCTTCTTTAATTCCTTGTACAATAACTGCATCAAGCGGCTCAACTTTGAAATACAATTTATTATGTTTGTTTGGGGACTTACCTTCCACTTCCGGACTTACTTTCGTCACCGTCTCACGATACACAACTATAGGAGCACTCGTCTTCACTTCCACTCCTTTCTCAGTGATAATCCTATTCTCGATAATCTCTAAGTGCAGCTCTCCCATCCCTGAAATTAAATTTTGTCCCGTCTCTTCGTTAATCTCAATCCTAACGGATGGATCCTCTCGTGAAACTTTTCGCAACACTTCAATCAACTTCGGCAAATCTCCTTGTTTTTTCGCTTCAATTGCTTTTGTAATCACCGGTTCAAAAATATGTTTCAACTCTTCAAATGCCTGATCAGGTTCTAACGTGATCGTCTCTCCTGCAAATCCTAAAATTCCAGAAATTGCCAGCACATTTCCTGCCGGAAGAGACTCCATAATTTCCGGTTTAACACCATTATAGATATACACATTCTGAATCCGTTGCTTCTGTTTTGCATTATTAAGATATACTTCCATTCCGCTTCGCACCGTACCGCTAAACAATCGCCCAGCCGAAATATCTTTACCTGATTTCGGATCAATCACAATTCTTGTAATAACAAACGCCACTTTTCCATTAGGATTACAACTTACTAAATCTTTCCCTAACTCCGAATCAGAATCTCCATGCCAAATCTTAGGAATACGATAAATTTGCGCATTCACAGGATCAGGTAGATGCTTAATAACCATGTCTAAAATAACTTCATGGAGAGATGCATTCTCCCATACCCATTTTACTCGTTCTTCATGCTCCATCTCATAAATTTTCAAAATATCAGAAAACTTTACTTTCTTCTTTGCCATATACGGAAAACTTAACGCCCAATTTTCTCGAGCCGAACCAAACGCCACACTCCCATCCTGTACATTTACTTTCCATTTCTCTTTATACTCTGGCTCCGCAATTCGTTCAATCATATTGTTAAAGAGCGTCATCAAAGACATAACTCTCTCCGCAATCTTTTCCGGCGACAACTTCAACTCTTTCACTAACCGATCCATCTTATTAATGAAAAGAACAGGCTTAACCCTTTCTCGCAAAGCTTGACGCACAACCGTCTCCGTCTGCGGCATTATTCCTTCCACTGCACAAATTAACACAACTGTTCCATCAACCGCTCTCATTGCTCGAGTGACGTTACCGCCAAAATCAACGTGCCCAGGTGTATCAATTAAATTAATTAAAAAATCATGATTATCATACTCGTGAATCATCGAAACGTTAGCCGCATCAACCGTCATTAATCGCTCTTGCTCATCTGCATGTAACCACGTCGCCATTCCTCCTTCAAGCTGACCAGCAAATTTTGCCGCCATCTTTCCTGACGCCGCAAGCAAATTATCTGTAAACGCTGTTTTACCGTGATGAATATGTGCACTCGTACAAATATTTCGAATATGTCTAGGATCCTGCGTAATCTTCGCAACCATTTCTGTCATTACATCTGCCATAGTATCAATACCTCGTTAATTATTGTAATATTTTTGTATCATTTGTATCTTATTATTATTATTTTTAATCTACTAACATTCAAAACACATGCACCTCATGCACAGTATTATAGGAATGCAACTCCTCTGCTTTAAACCAAAGCGCAACTTCCAACGTAGCATCCTCCACACTTCCTGATGCATGAATCACATTTTGAATCGCTTTCCCGCTATCATCCGCGTGGCTGTAACTCACATGCGAAAAATCGCCGCGGATTGTTCCTGGTAATGCCGCTTTTGGTTCCGTGCTACCACACATCTTACGCACATTCTCAACCGCATTCACACCTTCAATACACAACGCCATCACAGGGCCCGTCATCATAAACGAGAGCAACTGCGCAAGCACTTTCTCTCCTCGTCGCTTACCCACTTGACCAATCTCCTCATAGTGCTTCATCCCTAACTTTTGATCAATCCACACCATCTTTGACCCAACAATCTTCAACCCCGAATCTTCAAAACGTGAAATAATCCTGCCCATTAACCCACGTTTCACTGCATCCGGCTTTAACAATACAAGCGTTCGTTCAATCATAGTTAGTCACCCATTAATCAAAAGAGTATCCCTCTATTCACTCCTCTTTCTTATCCGCATGCACGCCAGATGAACCAACACCTTTCTTGTGCTCTCGTCGATATTCTTGCGTCCATGGTGTTTTCAATGGCTTGCGCTTCAATTTCAACGTATTCTTTTCACACTTCTTGGAACAATAATTATCTATCTTACCACTGGTAAACACAAACATTACTCCTGTTCCTTTCTCTATTTGATCTCCACAAAATGAACATTTTGGCATATAAAATCACCTTCTCCAATTAATTTAATTTTATGTTAATTTTAATTTAACTCCTCGCTCCGCGTGCCCCACCTTTGCCGCCACCTCGCGCTCCCCCTTTACCGCCACTTTTACCACCACTTTTACTCCCGCTGCTGCTACCGCTACTTGCTCCCGGTCCGCCTTTTCGTGGTCCACCACCTACACGTTGCGCTTCAATTTCCGTTTCCATCAACATTAAAATGTCGCCCACTTGTATTGGCCCTTTCACATTTCGTCGAATCGCTTTATTTTTATCACGACCATCAAGAATCTGGCACATCACTTGCGTTAACTCTCCTCGTGTACCCGCTCGCGTCACTAATTCTTTCACTTCAGCTGGAATTCCATCAAAAAATGTAATTACCCCTTCCACACGTTCCTCAGCTTGCGCTGGCTTTCCCTGCGGTTTTTGTGCTCCCGATACTCCTTGTGAACCCTGCACACCATGCGCTCCCTGTTCTTTTGCAACTTCTTGTTTTTTTCCCATTGCAAATCACCTTAAGATCGTTTTAAAAATTCAATTGCTTGCCTAGCGTCACCCTCTTTCACAATCGCCACCGCAGCTGTTCCTAACGCTAAACCTGCCGCTGCACCTAAATCATCTTTCTTACTCACAACAAAACACGGCACATTCTTCTCTTTACATAATAAAGGTAAATGCATGATAATTTCTTTTGGTGTCACATCTGCTGCATACGCAACTAACTTAGCGTCACCTTTCTCAATAGCTTTTGTCGCTTC
>JGI1358J11329_10003048_pt1 | contig 12635 bp, 10 predicted proteins | sample Subgroupgradi54m_FD_11329 | JGI IMG/M metagenome (IMG submission 11329)
TTTATCTCCGTGTTTGTGCTGCGGCGGCGCGAGCCGGATGCTCCGCGGCCGTACCGCGCGTGGGGATATCCGTGGACGACGGGTCTCGCGCTCGCCGGCTCAGTGGCTTTCCTGGCCGGCGCGGTGGCCAGCGATACGCGGAACAGTTTGTGGTCGCTGCTCCTGCTGGCGGCGAGCTATCCCGCCTATCGCCTGCTGCAAAGGCTGGCGCGGCCGGCTAGCTGATGATCTTCTCCGCAACCGTTTTCGCCTGGAGGAACAACAACAGGTAATCCTTCCCGCCGGTCTTCGAGTCCGTGCCGGACATATTGAACCCGCCAAAGGGGTGCGCGCCAACCATCGCGCCGGTGCACTTGCGGTTGAAGTAGAGGTTGCCGACGTGAAAGGCCTCGGCGGCCTTTTCGAGCTTCTGCGGATTGCGCGAGTACACCCCGCCGGTCAGGCCGAATTCGGTGTCGTTGGCGATTTCGAGAGCGTGGTCGAAGTCCTTCGCCGGGATTACCGCAAGCACCGGACCGAAGATCTCCTCCTGGGCAATGCGCGCCCGGGGAGAGACGTCGGCGATCACAGTGGGCTGGATGAAGTAGCCGTCTCCGCCCGCCGGGGCGCCGCCGGTGATGAGTTTCCCTTCCTTCTTGCCCAGTTCGATGTAGTCGAGGATGGATTTCATCGAGGACTTGTTGACCACCGGGCCCATGTAGTTGCTGGGGTCTTCGGCGGGGCCGACGCGGATTTTGGCCACGCGCTGCTCGAGCTTTTCGAGGAACGTATTGTAAATTTTCTGCGTCACAATCGCGCGGGAGCACGCCGAACATTTCTGTCCCTGGTAGCCGAATGCCGAGACGGCCACGCCCTCGACGGCGGCGTCCAGGTCAGCCTCATCGTCCACGATAATGGCGTCCTTGCCGCCCATCTCCAGCACCGTGCGCTTGATCCAGATTTGCCCGGGCTGTTTCTTGGCGGCTTGCTCGCCGATGTGCAGGCCCACTTCCTTCGAGCCGGTGAACGCGACGTAGCGCGTCTTGGGATGGGCCACCATCGCGTCGCCGACCGTGCTGCCCGGCCCGGTGACGAAGCTCACCACGTCCTTGGGCACGCCCGCCTCATAGAGAATCTCCAGAAACTTCGCCGCAATGGTGGGGGAATCGCCCGAAGGCTTGAGCACAACCGTATTGCCGGTCACGACCGAGGCCAGCGTCATCCCCGCCATGATCGCGCAGGGAAAATTCCACGGCGGGATCACCACGCCCACGCCCAGCGGGATATACACGAGGTAGTTTTTTTCGCCCTTCATGGGTGTGAGCGGCTGCGGGCCGGCCAGGCGCAGCATCTCGCGGCCGTAGAACTCGCAGAAGTCAATGGTTTCGGCGATGTCGGCGTCGGCTTCGGGCCAGGTCTTGCCTACCTCGTAGCAGACCCAGGCGGCCATCTCGAATTTGCGCCGGCGCAACAGGTCGGCGGTGCGAAACACGCACTCGGCGCGCTGCTCGGCCGGGACGCGTTTCCAGCGGGCAAAGGCGCGATGGGCCTCCTCGACGGCGCGGTTGCCCAGCTCGATGCTGGCCTTCTGGAACACGCCTACAACTTGGTCGGGGTGCGAGGGATTGGTCGAGCGCAACTTCTCCGCAATGGTTAGCTTTTCCCCGGCGATGTACAGCGGGTATTCGCGGCCCAGCTCGCCGGCGACTTTTTTCAAGGCCTCTTCCATGGCCTTGCGGTTCTCGGGCCGGGAGAAATCCACGAACGGCTCGTTTGCGAATTCGCCGCGCTGGATTTTGGCTTCGGCAGTCACCATGTCTTAGCGCCCCCTCCCCCCACCCTATTTTTGTAAGTACGGATTCTAAAGCGTTTTAAGTCCAATGAATTTGCAAGTACGCATTCTACGGGAGTTACGAACGCAAATTTCATAAGTATGCATTCCAAAGGACTTAGCTCCCTGGGCCCAGCCGGACCGGGCGGTGGGTAAGTTTGAGTCATCGGCGAAGTCTCCCGACCGCGAACCCCGCAAGCCCCCTTGAAACCCATATGACGCGCCCCGCAGCCCCGTCCGGCGCGCATAATTCATTATACCGCGGCATGCAAACAGCGCTTGGTTCGCGTGACTCATGGGGTCGGGTATGGAACGCGCAAAGCCTTCGCAATCAGTTCAAAGCCCTTCTCGTTCTTGTAGCGGCCGAGTTCGCGCCCCATCGTTCTGACTCGGTCCATGCCCGACTTCGCTGGGTTGTAGAGTCTCTTGGCGGCGCTTCGGGGGAGGGTGATGAACTCCACATCTTGCCTCCCTATTCGCGGTCGCGTGCACTCGCGATCAAAGTACCACCCGATGTTCAACAGGACGATGATGAGAAAATCGAAAGCCGAGAAAGCGGGCCCGCGCACGAAGACGGACTTGTCGCAGTCGGTCTGATAACGGCTCTTCACTTGCACGCGAACGACCTTGGCTCTGCGCCGGGGATCGGGGTGCATACAGATCAGGTCGTAGCCTTCGTTTCGGGGTGGAGCCTTGTAGGTGAGGATGTTTCGTCTCAGCAGATGGCCCATGACGAGAAACTCGGCCGCGTCATGCATGAGCGGGAGGAAGCGGGGTTTAGAACGAGGCATGCTCTTTGTCCACGCTAGCTATTGTTCATGCTGCCCGCATAAAGCCGCTCCCGGTCGGCATAGAACGAAATCGCCACGGAGTGCCGCGGCGGACGGACCGCAAGGCAAAAAACGCCCTTCGGGGGCCCTTCGGCAACCTCAGGACGCAAGACCCGCGCTTCAATTCATTATACCGCAGCATGCAATGGAAACCTTCCTTCGGGGAGCAGACCGCCGATTTCGCCCGCCACCTTTGTGCGGTCGCAGGTGTGGCCATAGCCTACCATAGGAAAAAGTGACGCGCCCTAGGGGAAGATTTCAGAGCTCTTACACATTAGGCCACCCCGAGAATCCATCCCTCTATTTCAGCGGCCTTGCGCTCGTGCGGTTCCAGCTCAGGACAGAAAAACCTTATTAGAGTGCCGTCCGCGTCCGCCCGCCGCAGCCATTCAGCCGTCGCAAAAGCGTCGTGCTGATCGGAGGTCCGTCCTGCGCGCGGAAAGGTTCTGTTCCACAAGGAAGGATAGACTTCCGCGACCACTGAACGATTGGGCGGCACACTCCAACCGTCGAATGGCCAAAAACAAACGCCATCTCTGATATGCCGCCGGAGATAGCGCAGCCACGGAAGTCCTGCGTGCGTGGACTTAGCGACCGATCCCTGCACATCAAAATGGAAAACCGACTTGGCCGCACCCGCCCGAACTTCTGTTATCCGCCGCCAGCGGGGATTACCGGAGCGGGCGGCAGCATTTCCGCAAATGCCTTCGCGAACGAAATCGACGTAGGTGTGATCCTCGTCGGTTGGCCAGTGGCCCTGGAAATCGTCGAGAAAGGACGGCCAGTCGAGCGGTAGGCCGTATTGCTCGAAGTATTGCAGCGGGAATGAAAACCCATGGTCGATACCGACCAACGTCGGCGGTCCCCCAGAGAGTCGCGCAACAAGCCACTCAGCGATGCCCCGGCGCGTCCAGTATTTGCGCGGGCTCGGCGGCGGCTCAACCTCGTGCGAGGGCTTCAGAAGGTCAGCCTCATAAACGCGCAGGCCTTCGAGGCTGGATGTCGGCGTTTGTGCGCCGGAGTAGTCTATGCCGACATACTGTTTGAATGCTGGGCTCACACTACTGACCGGATCGAGCGTCGAATTCCAGTTTGCGACACGCGTACCGTTAACTGATTGAAAGAGTGGGGCGCCCTAGGGGACGATTTCAGAGGTTTGCCAATGGCGGACATCGTGCCGGATGTTCCCCGACTAGCTTAATCACTCACGATCGCACTGTACTACGCCGCCGTGCGCAAAAAAGCTAGAGCTGAGATTTCGATGACCCTCAGGAGGCGACAAGCGTTGCAAGCCTTGTCCAATCCAAGCTTTGGATCAGAATGTTGGTAATCAGGTGAGCGTTTTCGCTGTGCTGGGCCCTTGGTTCGAAGATTGTGTCGACCATAGCGCCGAGGATTCCTTCTACTGCAACAGGACCAACCTTGGTGAATTCAAGAATCTTTACGCCCACAATTTCTTTGGATGGAAGGGTCTTTTCTACGTAGACGTTGCGGAGAGAATCTTGCGGATGGCTCGACAGGGTCTCGAAAATGGATGGCTTGGGTCGTTTTTGGGGAGAAAGTCTTTCGGTTAGCCTGCGCCAGCCAGAAAGCTCTTCGGTCCAACGAATAATGAGCGTATCCGATTGATCTTCGTACGAAAACGACATCTTTACAGAGGTGTGAGCCAGCTTCTTCACCCGTTCGGGAAGTTCCCTTTCGACGTACCGATTAATCTTCTCGAATATTCTCCTGAATCCGACGATAGTCATGCCCTGAAAGTAGGGTGGCGCAACCTGCATTCGGATTCCTAACCAATCTTCCACCTGTAGCGCAACGCCAGGAACGGGCGGACCAAAGGAGATATCCAAGACATCGCCACTGCGGTCGTAGGTATAGTCCACTCTTTTGAATTCGAATGTTTGGACTAAGTTGAAGGCCACACCAACCTACCTAGCTTTCGAAACGAATAGGCGATGAAATATGCTGTCGCGACATGCCTATCATCGTCTCCTACGAAGACGAGAAGATCGAGCGAATTCCCGACACCCGGGACTTCAAAATAATTCCTCCGGTAAATCCTTCGTGCCGGGTCTCTTTTCCCCAGATAAATCCCATTCGGTAGCCGAATTGCCTCCAGCACAAGTTCCCTGAACGGCTGCATTTCCGGATGACGAGAGATTACGTGCTGCCAACATTCGTCCGTCAGAACAATCTCCAACCCGGTCGGGTCCTGAACAACGTCTGGCATTCGGTTTGGACACTGGTCCTGGCTGTCTCCCTAGAGCCTTGCATCCGCAGCTCCAGCATAACCCGATTGAAGAATAGATTCAAACTGGGGTTGTCCCCTGGGGTGAGACAAACGGTTAAGACACTGTTTGCCGTTCGCAAGCGGGCTAATCTCAGGACGCGAAACCCGCGCCCCAATCCATTATACCGCGCTGTGCAATGGAAACCTCTTTGCAGGAGCAGGTGTGGCCATAGCCCACCGCAGGAAAAAGCGGCGCGCTAGGGGGCGATTTTCGAACTCTGACTGTCCTGAACACCGGACAAACGATCCCCGAACTGCTCGGGCGCGTGGAGCACGGCGGCGTTAGCGGGCTCACTACGACCGCTGTACCCATAATCATGTAATCTGCTACTTTCTGTTCGTATGCAGCCGTGGGAACACCCCATTCCGGGTCTCCTATACAAGTACCTGCACCCAGGTCGGGTTCAAGTGTTGATTGATTGTCGTGTTCGCTTCAGCCAGCGCTCTACCTTTGATGACGATCACGAGCTTCAGCCGGACTATGCTGCCTTTGGAACAGAAGACGAGATCCGGAAGTTCATATACGAGAAGGGCTTCGAGTCGGACCCGATGATAGCCACTGACACCCTTGCCCGACTCATTGCGGAAGAGCCTAGATTGCAGGCACGGGCAACAGAAGCTGCGCAGGGAAACATGAGGAGCCCTGACGAGTTCGGGGTTTTTTGTCTAACCGAAGTGGCAGACTGCGAACAAATGTGGAGGGAATACGCTGACAATCGGAGGGGCTTCGTCATCGCCTTTAGCACAACCGACGCTGGGTTTGAGCAGTTAAAGACACCCGGGCTTATCGGCAAGGTGTCCTACAGCGACGAGCGATACGGGACCTTTCTAGGGACTATGGAGGCGGAAGGTGCCGCTATATTTTTCCGCAAGCAAATGAAATACGCCTTCGAGAGGGAGTGGCGAAGTATCCGCGCGCTTCAGCGGCTCGAACCTCACCCCGATGGTATCTTTCTGTCATCTTTTGATCCTGCATCTGTGCACGAAATCATTGTCCGTTCGGATTGCGCCGTGGGAACGAAGCTCCGCCAACTGACGGATACAGATGCACGATATCAGCACGTGCAGATTAGAGTTTTAGGTGAACAAGCCGCCCGCCGTGGGTGATGGCCGGCGCCCTTCGGACCCTGTCGAAGTGAGACATTCTAAAACGACGAGAAGGCTGCTGCCGCAAGATTCTTTGCCATAGCCACGATTTTCGGCCTTCCGTGACAGTTTTACTTCCCTTAACATTACCGATCGAATTGCTAGCCAGGTCCAAAACACCTTACTCAACTAATCTCTATCTGCAGCGACCTATTGGCATTTCACGGATGTGCTGGCAGCAAACGCAACAGATCCCCACTGCGGGTTTGGTACTAGCAGGTATGCCTCTTGGGGTAGAATAAATGCGAGGATCGCTTGCGAGTAACCGTGGATTGAGTAAATGCAATTTGATGGATTAGAGGAATACACCCAGTCTACCAAGTGGTCTCATACTTCCGGTCCCACCCTTATGCTCGTGCTCATTACTAGTGCGCTGGTCTTTACGTTTACGATTTATGTGATCGCGAAGATGTGGCGCGAGTGGGCTTGGTATTTGCGGCTCATCGCCTTCGGCGGGCTCTTGACGTTGGTCGCACTTGGATGGCTCGCAGCAAGCCAAATGGATGATGAGGTTTTCAAGTCCCACTTTCTCGCAGATTATGTAGTGGCGGTTGCTCTCTCTGTGATCACATTCTTTGCGGTTGAACAATTCCTGGAATCTCAACGAAAGCGCGCTTTATATGAGAGCTGTATGCCAGCTATAGCGCACGAACTTCTTCGCAACTGCAGCAACGTGGCAAAGTCTTTGGCGCTTGTCAAATTCGCAATGTTTGAGGGTCACGAACTGGCAGCGGGCCTCGGCGTTGGACCTCTGGATATTCACGTGGCGTCCTGGGATCAGTTCATGATTTCAGGACATTTTGCTTCCCTACCTAGGAAAAGGAGCAAACCATTCGACAATCCTGAGAAACTACTTGGTAAGATTCAGTCGCACGTAAGCGAAACGCATGCGTTTCCCCTTGAATTATATCAAAGCCACGCGGAACTGATTGGTTGGTCTTACGGCTTTTCGAGTGACCTCCAAAGGGCATATGAAATGATTCAGGAAGCAGGCGAGCGATACAAGCAGATCGATTTATCCAGTTTCACAAGAGCTAGGGTCGGAATGGCCATAACTGCCGTTCTGGAAAATCCTCAAGGATCAGAGGAGAAAGATTTCGCCCGAGCTTATGAAGCTGCGCTTACGTTTCGTCGTGCGGGAGTCTTCTCCATTGTTTTTGGTTGTTTTGTACTATGCGAGGTTGCTGCGTCGCTGCGAAAGCATACAAGTTCTGGCCTTGAAAACAGTTTGCCGGTAAATTTCCAGGAAATGACTCAACTTATCATCTCTTCGATACCTCAAAAGCTTTTAGCGTCTACACCCACTGCTGGCTAGGGATGGCGAGCGTGTAGCGGTAAATTCGTCGCATAGCGGCGCCACTGTCTTAACGCTTCCGCTTTGAAGGAGACCGTGACAGGATTTTCGTTCGTGTGTTTGACCAAAATCTCGAAATTTGCCAAGAGCTCCAAATGGGGACTAATTGCCTCACGCGCTGAGCGACATGCGTTCGCAAGTGCGTCGCAACTTATGCGAGCACCCTCTTCACTCGCCAGGTTCGCAACCTCCTCGAGAAGAAGTGCTGGTGGCCCCATAGTTTGAATATCTTGATGAAAGGCAGCGAAATATGCATTCGCGCTGGCATCTGTTAGGATTCCGTGGAAAACATTATCGACGAGGTCCTCAGAGATTTGTTTCCCTTTTCCTTTCCCCTCGACTTCAAGGAAGACCTTGGAGCACAATAGTTGAATCCAATAGGGATTGCTGCCCGAGAGCGACAAGATCCTTCTAATCGCATCATCGGTAAATTCTAGAAGGTGATGTCCCAGGTTGATGATTTGCAACGCAGCTTCGATATCTACGGAGGCCACTTTAATGTGCTCAAAGAGCTTCAGTAGATTTGTTCTCTTTATCCTCTCATTTTGAGAAAAAATAGTTGGTCGCGCACTTACTATCAGTTTGAGTCCGAGAGATTCATCTTTGGCGATATCTTCCAAGTAATCGGCGAACGTTTCAAATCCTTTCCCGGCTGTCCTTTCGTCAAGTTTTTGCAATTCATCTAGAAAAAGAATTGTATCGGTTCCAGTTACTTTCTTTAAGCGGGACAACGCTCTTTTGAACAGCTCCCTCTCAAGTCCGATCCCTTTTTTCCGCCTGTTTGCGCTTTCAGTGTATTCGGAAACATACTGCCTTTCTCTAGGCGAAAAACTTTCCATTAAGTAGCCAGTTATATCTTCACAGCCAACGTTCTGTGAGAAATTTCCTAGAACGTATCTTATGTAGCGAATTCCCTTGTCTTCCTCTCTGATCTGGCGCACTATTTCTTTGGCTAGCGAGGACTTTCCGGTCCTCTGTAAGCCGATAAGCGCTACTGGAGTCGTTGGAGTTCCGAGAAGACAGATCTTTGCACGACGCAGCTCAGGAGTTCTTCCGCGAAACCGTTCAGGTCCCACCTCGCTATTAAAATGATAAGGATTCTGGACAATCGGAATTGGTCTTGGTCGGTAGGAAATATCAGCTGGGCTGATTTGTCCCAGACCGAGTAAGTCCGCCAGCCTTCGCGTGGTACTCACGTCAAAAAATAGCGAATGGCCTTGTTCTTGTTTCCAGGACCAAAACTTTAGAAAGTTTTCGAGATCGCTGAACTGGGAAAAAATTCTGCCGGTGGTTGCGGGTCGCCTAGCTTTGTCCGGGAAAACATAAGTTAGCGCTACAGCCCAAGCTACGTTTAAAGTCCTAGAGAGAAGTGCTTGAGCCTCTTCCTTGCCTTCTTTCAGAAGAAAAATGCTTTCACTCTCTTGGAGGATGTACTCACGTATTTTGTCACACTGATCATCTAATTCAGCCAGAGGGCTTTCGTAATCGGCACCATCTGCCTTTATCCACGATCCAATCTTTGTCGCGCTGATAAACGGTCCTGATATCGGGAGGATATTGCAAATGCCGTTGGGCTTTATCAGCAGACATCTTGCGTTGAAATCAGTGCCTACAACTTCGAGGAATGCGTGATACATGTCTGGGAGTTTATAGAGCCAATGCACGAGCTGAGACTCAGGCGGTAGGCGTCTCTCAGGATTCTTCGCCGCATAAAAGATTGCCACGGACAACCCCGGAGCTAGCTGGGCTCAGGTGAGGGAGCGTATTGAATTTCTGATCTTAAGTCAATGAATATTGATACATGTCGAAGTAAAAGATGATGGAATTTCGTCGATGTTTCCTAAGGCGCGTTCTGATCTTCCACGATCCATCCTCGGCATCGGTTCAATTATGCAGGTCAGAATAACGAGAGATTTAGAAAAGCCGTTCTGCCAACCCAAATGGGAAACAATCCTCCCGACCACTCCGCATAAACCATTGAGCTGACTGATGCCCTATACGAAACAGCATGAGAGTCTACATCACAGCCGGGAGCTGTGGAATCGGATTTAGTCTAGCCCACAGGGTGAAGGCCGTCGGTGCCGGTGGTCGCAAGATTCCTTTTGAGAACAGCGCTTGTAACCAGAGATATCCTCGGGCGAAGCAAAGATGGCGGGCCCAGAACGGCCCCAGGCAGGAGGCTGGGGCTCAGATTGAGGCGTGCTCGCACGGACAGGGACTGTAGCGCCCGAAGGGCGTCGGCGGAGCTGTCGCAGCTCCCTCGACTTCGCTCGGGACAATTTCCGCTGCGACCCCCTGGCCGGGCCCCAGGCGTCGGAGCCTGGCCTCAGGGGCTGAAGCCCTTTCTGTCAACCGCCCGCACCTGCTCCCAGCCGTGCCCCGACCCCCTGAATGCCAAGAACCTTTATGAGATGGCTTACAATGTTCGGCGGTGCGAGGAACGATCCACAAGTGCCAGTGAGGAGAGAGTGCGATGAGAGATTTCAACAGCCTTTCGGAGAAGGAAGTGCTGGCGCTGGCCATTTCGCTCGAAGAGGAGGACGAACGCATTTACGCCGATTTCGCCGAAGGCTTGCGGCAGAATTTCCCCGGTTCCGCGGCCGTGTTCGAGGGCATGCGCGCGGAGGAGTCCGGGCATCGCCGGCGGCTGCTGGAACTCTATCGCCGGAAATTCGGAGAGCACATTCCCCTGCTTCGCCGACAGGATGTGAAAGGGTTCGTGCAGCGGCAGCCGATCTGGCTGCTCCAACCGCTCAACCTGGACAAGATCCGCAACCAGGCCAGCGCGATGGAAGTGGAAACGCGGCGCTTTTACGAACGCGCCGCGGCGCGCGCCGCCGACGCCAGCATCCGGCAGTTGCTCGATAACCTGGCGCAGGAGGAGCGCTCGCACGCTGATCGCGCCGAAGAACTCGAACGCGAAAAGTTGGGCGGCAGCGAGAAAGAAAAGGAAGAGGAGGCGCAGCGCCGGCTCTTCGTGCTGCAGATCATCCAGCCGGGCCTGGCGGGGCTGATGGACGGCTCCGTCTCCACGCTGGCTCCGCTGTTCGCTGCGGCGTTTGCCACGCACAATAACTGGGCCGCCTTCGCCGTGGGGCTTGCGGCCTCGGTCGGCGCGGGCATCAGCATGGGCTTTGCCGAAGCGCTCTCTGACGACGGCACCCTCACCGGGCGCGGCCATCCCTGGCTGCGCGGAACCGTGTGCGGCGTGATGACCACACTCGGAGGCATCGGCCACACGCTACCGTTCCTGATTCCCGGATTCCGAATTGCGATGACCGTCGCCGTCGTGGTGGTGCTGTTCGAGTTGAGCGTGATTTCCTGGGTGCGCCACCGTTACATGGATACCCCGGCATTTTCAGCCGCGGTGCAGGTTCTGCTCGGAGGGATCCTCGTTTTCCTGGCCGGAGTGCTCATCGGGAATTCATAGAAGTTGCCGGCTGGCGGATTGTGACAGGACCGGATGATTCTGTGAGAAGGGCGAAGCTGGATTGGTTCCCATCGACCCAGTCGGGTGATGAAAACCTGGGAAGGACAAAACCAAAGGCTAGCCCAAGGAGTCAAAAGCCCCACGCGCAAAGCCGGCACATGGGGTACTCAGATGCGTCGCCCCACTTCGCGGCCCGGGCTGCCGGCCGCCACACCTCGTAACTAGCGTTCACTACGCGTAGAGAAACGCTCCTACGATGACGGCACTGTCGAGCAGGATCCAGCCTATGCAAGGCAGATAGATGTTTTTGTCGCGTTTCTGTAGGCCGTACCAAAGCCAGACAATGGCAGAGACAAGGTATGCGCTCCAGGACAGCAGAGATACTCCCGCCGCCCGGCGAGTTACCCATATGGTGAGGACCTGCGGAATGGTCATCAGCATGGTGAAGACCGATAAACTTCCAAGGAGGCGATGCATCGTCCCTGCAGGAAGTAAAGCGCGAACTGGTGGTGTCGCTGGATTGGGTGGCATGGATTATCCTCGGTCGGACCTTAAGGCGGCCTTCCTCGATTTGTTCTAAATCGAAAGGCGGCCAGTTTCAAGCTATAGCTTATCAAACGGGTTAGGCCATCACGCAGCCTATGCTGCCTGATCAATTCCGCTGCAACCCACTATGAGGGCTACAAGAGTAAAGAGGGCGGGGCCGCAACGCCCCCAGGCAGGAGCCTGGGGGCTCAGGAGAGATGGCGGGGCGAATTCGGGGCTAGAGGAGGACCCAGGGGCTGAAGCCCCCCATTCACTTAGAGGGTTGATTATGTCGGAGCTCAAGCTCCGACCCCCAAGGCGGGCTACAAAAGTAAAGAGGGTGGGCCACAACGCCCCCAGGCAGGAGCCTGGGGGCTCAGGATGGATGGCGGGGTAAACCCCCCGCTACAGGAAAGACCCCCAAGGCGGGCTACAAGAGCGAAGATGGCGGGCTCCCCGACCGAGACCGTCGGGACGCAAACGGCGCGAAACCCGGCCCGCCGCTACAGAAACCGCGACAGAAGAGGGATTCTTCGTCGCCTTCGGCTCCTCAGAATGACAGAGCCGCTGAGACGCCAGCGCTACACTGGCACGGCCCGCCTCGGCGCGTACCCCCACAAGAGGAGCCAGCGAGACGACGGCGCTACACCGGCATGGCCCGCCTCGGCCGGCGCCCCCACAAGAGGAGCGGGCGAGACGCCGGTGCTACGAGCGGCGGAGATTGCGGAGGATTTCGCGGGCGGCGTTGTGGCCGGAAGCGCCGGTGAGGCCGTCGCCAGGATGCGTGCCCGAGCCACACAGGTAAAGATTCTTGATGGGTGTGCGGTAGCGCGCCCAACCGAGCAGCGGGCGCATGGTGAAAAGCTGGTCGAGCGCCAACTCGCCATGGAAGATGTGCCCGCCGGTGAGCCCGTAGGTTTCCTCGAGGTCGAGCGGAGTGATCACCTGCCGGTGGAGGATGCGCTCGGGCAAATTGGGCGCGTAGGCGGCGAGAGTTTTTATGACCGTGTCGCCCAGGGCGTCGCGCTGGCTTGGCCAATCGCCGCTTTTCAGCTTGTAAGGAGTGTACTGCACGTAAATGGACATCACGTGCTGCCCGGCGGGCGCGAGTGACGCGTCCAAGATCGAGGGAATGGCGATGTCGAGATAGGGCAGCCGGGAAAAGTCGCCGTACTTCGAGTGATCGAAGGCGCGCTCGAGGTAGTCAATCTCCGGGCCGATTAAAATCCTGCCGGCGAGCCCGATTCGGG